>WNFC01003199.1_pt1 | contig 18204 bp, 14 predicted proteins | sample 5400541 | NCBI WGS metagenome assembly WNFC01 (sample SAMN13153342, study PRJNA577476) | soil metagenome | isolation source: 120 cm saprolite under Douglas fir tree site 2 hole 2 replicate 1 | place: USA:California | collected 2015-04-18
CGCGCGCCAGATGATCGTGTACGACGACCTCGAGCCGAGCGAGAAGATCAAGGTCTACGACAAAGGGATCACGCTCGGCGACACTCAAGGCGCGCTCAACTCGTTGATCGGCTACCGCACCGGCGATATGTGGGCGCCTCAGCTGAGCCTGACAGAAGGCCTTCGCGTCGAAGCCCAGCACTTCCTCGAATGCGTCACTCACGGCCGGCAGCCGCTGACGGACGGCCACTGCGGGCTCCGGCTGATCAGGATTCTGGAAGGGGCTCAAGAATCTCTCTCGCAGCACGGCCAGCCTGTAGAGCTTGCGGCCGACAGCAGCGGTCTGGAGGCGTTCGGGCCCGAGGTCGGCGAGATGCCTCAGAGCGCCTGACGGGTCGGTTCGGGCGGGGCCTCCGGGACCTTGGGCCTGCGGCCTTTCATAGCGGTAGTCACCGTGCGCACGACGGCAACCGCCAGGTCGCCGGCTGCGGGAATGGGGTCGCTCATGTCAAAGACCGAACCGACTCTTTTGCCGCCGAATAGGGAGCGCAGGTAAGCGCCTGGCGAGAATCGGCCCGCGCTGATGCCCTGCAGTCCGGCCGGGACATCGGTCAACAAGCGGATCCAGCGCGGACCGTATCGCGGTTCGCGGGGAGGAGTGGGACGGCCCAGCACACGTTCGTAGAAAATCGAGCCCACACGCAATGCACAGAGCGTGCCAGCCCCACGGCCGGGGATTGACGTCCAGAACCTTTGGCGTTCCGTCGCGCGAGTCATGGATGAACTCCACCTCGACCATGCCGGAGATGCCAAGCCTGCAGAGGATGCGCTCCGCGGGCTCCATGAGGCCTGGAATCTCGACCGCCTCCACGAAGCTGCTGCTCAGACCGTAGTCAATCGGATACTGGCGCGTGCGCCGCGCGGTCATCGCGCTCACGACTCGACCGTCCTCGGCGAAAGCCCCGACCGAGTATTGGTGCTCGCCAGGGATGACCTCCTGCACCATGATGTGGTCTGCCGGCATGATCGCGGTGGCCAAACGGTAACTCTGGACAAGCTGGTCCATGTCGCGAACCGGCAGTGCCTTGCGGCCGATGGCGTGCTGCAAGTTGATCGAGACGGCCGGCTTGATGATCGCGGGGAACTCGACTAGAAGCGCGTGCAGCGAGCGCTCGTCTGGCGGGTACCAGGTGCGAGGATGCGAGACGCCGACCGCATCGGCGGCGTCGTGCAGCAGCCGCTTGTCGTGCGCATGCCTGAGGACATCCCACGGCGGGGTGATCAGCTCGTAAGCCGAGGAAAGTCTTTCGTGGTTTCGCGCCACGAGCTCGAGGGCGTCGTCTTGCGCGGGCCACAGCACGAAGCCTTGCATTCCAGCCTTTCCCGCGAGGCTCAGCAGAAAGTCCGGCAGCGAAGTGGAGCACATCGCTTCATACCACCTGAAGCGTTGGGCGACGTAGCGCGAGAACCACGCCGATCGCGGAACGTTGTCGACGACGGCCACCCGAACTCCGCGCCGGCCGAGGCTGCGCGCGACCGCCAGCGCCTTGAAGTCGCTGCCGAGCAAGAGCACGCCTGGCTCGCGGCCGGCCACCGGGGAACCTAGTTGAGCTCGGCCGCCCGTCGCGCGACCTGCTGCGCAGTAAAGCGGGCACCCGCGACGAAGCGGCAGATCGGGCCGAACGTCCGGCCCGCCAACCCACCCACGAAATGAAGTCCTGGCACCGATGATTCGAACCATTCGCTGAGCAGAGGGAAGCCGTCGCTCTGGTTGATCGTCTCCCGCACCTCAGAGTCAAGAAACGGGATCTGAGCGAGGTTGGGCCGGTAGCCGGTCCCCAGGAGCACGTGATCCACGTCGCGGACTGTTCCGTCGCCTAGGTAAAGGCGCACTCCCTGTCTCGACGGATCCACTCCGACAACCTCGGTGGACTGGGTGATCGGAACCTTGCCCTCGACTCGCGGACGCAGCCACTGCGCGCCCGCCGGCCGCACCGCACGCGCCTCGATGCTTGTCCGCATCCCGGCCGGTAGGCGTCGCATGAGCCTCGGCGCGCCGCACAGCCAGTTGAGGCCCGGCGGTCCGACGTCGGTCGGCGGGTAGAGAAGCCGGCTCACCGGCCCGCCGTGGTGGTAAAGCACACGGTTGATCCAGTGGACAGGCCCGCGGGCGATCACCTCCACGGTCGCCCCTTCGTCGCACAGGAGCGCGGCGGACTCGAGGGCGCTCTGGCCGGCACCGACTACCGCGACGCGGCAATCGCGAAACTGCCTGAAATCGACGTGATCTCCGCTGTGGCTGACGAGATGCCTTGGCACGCCTCGCGCGAATTCCGGAACGGACGCAAACTGGCGCACGCCGACGGCAACCACGACTCTTGCCGCCGCAAACTCGCGACCGTCCGAGAGCGCGAGCTGGAAGTCATCACCTCGGAGCCGGATGCACTGTACATAGACTCGATCGATGTCCGGCACCGCATGTTCCTGGAACCACCGCGCATAGTCGAGGAAGAAGTGCAGTGGGATGGGCTCGGTCGCGGGCGCGCCAGTGGTCCGGCAGTAACGATCAAGGCTGAAGGCACCCTGCGGGTCGGCCAGGCTCGACGCGGTCCAAACCGACTTGAGAGCCATGCGGGCCGGCATCTTTTGCCACGATTCCATAGGCTCGCCGAACACTTGGACCGGCACTCCGCGCCCCCGGAGGTGGGCGGCGATCGACAGGCCGTACGGTCCGGCCCCAATGACCGCGGTCGTGTTGGTCTGCGATGCGACTCGGGTCATCCTGCGTATCCAAGGTAGGTCGGAGCCCGGCGCCACGGACATGGGCATTAGCATCTCGCCGCCGTGGGCCCGGGATCGGCCCTGGGACTCACGCCCACCCTACGTGGCCTGCGCCCATATCCCTGGAGCGATCCCTCCGGATAGGCTCAAGGCATGCGCCAATCATCCGCTGAGACGGATCGGCTGGCGCCCGGACTTCGCGGCCACCTCGCGGGTCTACCGGCCGCTCTGGCCCCATAAAAGACTTGGACGACAGGCCTCCGTTCACCCTCCTCGACGCCTTGGCGCACCGGCGCCAGCTCATTCTGGTGATCACAGGCGTGTGCTGCCTGGCGGCAGCCGCGCTGTCGGTGTTCCTGCCGAAAACGTACGAAGCGACCGCGATCATCTATCTGGATACCGCTCGCACGGCCACTGATTTCGACGCCGGCATCGCCGCCGGCGACCTGCTTCAGCACGACTTCATCGTTTCAGCGACGAGCCGGTCCACCCTCGTCGAGGCGTGCGCCTTGGCGGGCAACGCATGCACCTCGAGCGACCTCGTGGCGCCCGAGACGACAATCGGCAAGCTCGTCAGCGCAGCCGTCTACCGCGGCACCAGCGAGTTGACCGTCAGCGCCAAGGCCAGCAGTCCGGCTCAGGCGGCGGCGCTGGCGAACGCGGTCGCGCAGGCCATGATCAACCAAGATTCCGCAGAGGTCACCCGACTCTACAAGCCTGCGCGCGACAACCTGAACAAGGAGATCGCCCAGCTGGCGGCCGCGATGGACACCGAGCGCAAGGCGCTCGCCAACAGCCCCCCGGGGAGCTCCGCCGCCGCGGGACACCAGGCTGAGCTGACCCGGCTCCAAAACGCGTACATGCTGGACCTGACGCGCGTGACGGACTTGAACGTGCGAATGGATCGCCTGACCAACATCGCCAACATCGTGCAGCCGGCCTTGCCGCCGGCAAAGGCGGAATCCCCAAATCCCGTTCTTTACATCAGCGCCGCCCTCGTGGCCGGCCTGTGCATCGGCGTGTTCGCCGCGCTGCTGATCCATCGGTTCGACGATCGCATCGTCAGCGCCGACGGGCTGGCCAGGGCCGCGGCGGCCCCGGTGGTCTTCGTCACTCCCGGAGTGCTGCGCAGCCTGCTTTCGCCGGCCAGCGGCACCTACTCGCTGGCACTGGCAAACGTGTTCGCCCGATCGCCGGCCCCCCACTCGATCCTGGTCGTGGCCGCGTCAGAACGTGACAAGAGCGGACCGGTCGCCCGCGGGCTCAGCAGCGCCGCCGCCGGTGCCGGACAGCATGCCGCCGTGGTGGAGTTGAACGGTTCCGCGGCCATCGAGAAACATGACCTCGAATCAACCGGTGACGAGTTGGTGTTGGTGCCCGTTCCATCACCCGATGTCAACCCGAAGGCCCTGGTGTTGGGGCGCACCATCAAGCACTCCGTGATCGTCGCAACAAATGGGGTGACGCGCTTCGGGGACGCGCGGCGCACGGCGGACCTGCTCCGGCAGTCAGGCGTCGATGTCGTGGCGGGAATCCTTGTGAACACCTGAGGTTGTCGACAGCAAGGCCCTGGGCGCGGGGGGCGCAGCTCTTGCGGAACGGGATCGTTCGGAATGCGCTCGGACTGTACGCATTGCAGTTTGGAAGCTACCTGCTGCCGATCGCGACGATCATCTTCCTGGCTCGCATCCTGGGACCCGAGAACTGGGGCAGCCTCGCCTTCATGCAGGCTTTCGCCAGCTACGTGATGCTGACCGTGACGTACGGCTTCAACTATTCGGCGACGCGAGAGGTGGCGCGCCATCGCCACGACCCAGACCGCCTCGCTGATCTCCTCGCCGGCGTGCTCGGTGCCAAGGCGGCCCTGACGATTCTCTCGATTGCTGTCGCCGTGACGCTCAGCGTGTTGGTGGCACCGGTCCACCACAACGAAAGCCTCCTGTGGCCTGCATTGCTGTGGGCCCTCTCGATGTCGTACAGCCTTAACTGGCTCTTCCAGGGACTTGAACGGATGGCGTTCATCGCGCGATGGGAAACGGGGGCGCGGATCCTCTCGCTGGCGGGAATCCTCCTCTTCGTCCGGTCTCCCGCGGATACCTGGAAAGTGCTCGCCATCCAGGGCGGCATGATGGCCGCGGCGGTCGCGATCGAGCTGGCGGTCACCTACCGAGAGATCCCGTTCCGACTCCCCAGCACACGTCTCGTCATGCGGACCCTGCGTCTGGGTTGGTCGACCTTCCTGTACCAGGGTGCTCTCAGCTTTTACACCGTTGGCAACGGCTTCATCCTCGGGCTCTTCGGCTCCCCTTCCGCGGTCGCGTACTACGTCGGGGCGGAGAAGATCAGCAAGGCGTTCGCCACGCTGCTGTTTCCGATCACGCAGGCCGTCTTTCCACGGATCAGCCACCTGGCCGGACACGCGCGAGGTGAGGCGGCCCAGCTGGCGCGAACGAGCTTGTTCCTGGTCGGCGCGGCCGGCTGCGTGATGGGACTGCTCATCTTTCTTGGCGCGCCGCTCCTGGTCCGTCTCCTGCTGGGCCCTGGGTTCGAGAACGCGGTCGTGGTCCTCCGGATCCTGGCGCTGCTGCCGCCGCTGGTCGCGCTCAGCAACGTGCTGGGGATCCAGTGGATGCTGGCGCTCCATCTGGACCGCCTCGTCAACACCGTCGTCATCTCGGCGTGCGTGCTCAACGTCAGCCTCGCGCTGATCCTGGTGCCACGTTATCTCCACGTCGGTATGGCGGTCGCGGTCGTCGCGTCAGAAGCGTTGGTGGCGTTTGGCCTGTATGCGGCGCTCAGGATCAGACATCTCGACCCGCTCGTGATCGCCGCACGAGCAAAGGCGGATCCCGCACCCACGCCGGCGAGAGCCTCTGTACAGCCGTGAAGGATCCGGTCTTCTCCCAGGCGTTCGCTCTTTACCCGGCGTTGCTCGCCCTCATCGCGGCGCTCGGCCTGGTCGCGCTGACGGCTTGGAAGCCCGCGATCGGACTTGCCATGTACGCCTTCTCGATCTCGTTGACGACCGGGCTAGGTCGAGGCACGCTCATCCCGGTCCTGCGTCTGAACGAGGCCATCTTGCTGGTGGTCGTCTCAGGCCTCGTGCTCCATTACCTACCGCACCGGAAGCGGCGCCCGGTTACCGACCTCGATCTTTCGGTGGGTGCATATACGGTCGGCGTGGTGGTCATCACATTCCTGGTGTTGATCGTTTCGCGCTCACCCCATCTGTTCGACCCCGACACGCTTCGCGTCGCCCTGTCACCTCTGCAGTTCCTGCTCGTCTATGTCGTCTACTCGCGAGTCGAGCTCAACAGCCGTGCGGTGCAGGCGCTTCTGAACTTGACCATGCTCGCCAGCATCTTCGTCGGCCTGCTCGCGGTCGCCGAGCTGGCGGACATTGCCGGCATCAGGGCGTTCGTGGCAACGTACTATCCGCCGCCGGTCAACTTCTCGGGTACGTTCGATCCCGGATACCGGCCCATATCCACGCTCGGGCACTACAGCGCGGTCGGAGCCTTTGCGGCTGTGAACTACATGCTGGCGCTGACCCTGTCCACGATGCGGCATCCAGCGTTCCCCAGGCTCTGGTTGGGCGCGGTCATGGTGGCCAACCTGGCAGGCCTAGTGGCGAGCCTGACCTGGGCACCTCTGCTGGCGCTGCCGCTCGTGACGGCGCTGGTCCTATGGTATGGGCGCCATGTGCCGCGTCAGCTCAGCCTGACCGTGGCGGCACTGGCGGTCGCCATCGTCTTGCTGTGGCCGGCCGTCAGCGGGCGAGGCGTGGCGCAGGGTGTGCTCTCCTCATCCGGACAGAACCTCGTCATCCCCGAATCTTTTGCCTACCGCGTCCGTGTCTGGGAGGCATTTTTCGTCCCCGCGCTGCAGGACAACCTGCTGCTGGGCACGGGGACGGTCATCCCGAGCGAGGTGCCGACGCGGCTCATCAACTTCGTCGACAACGAGTACCTCCATGAGGGTTTCCGGGCTGGAATCGTCGGCATCATCCTTCTGCTCGTCATGCTCGTGACGGTCGCGATCGCAGGCTGGCGGTCACGCGCAAGCCCGGATCCGCTGCGCCGCAGCCTGGGCGCCGCGTGCCTGGCCCTGGTCCTGTTCTTCGCCGTCGTCGGCCTCACCGCCGAGTACATGTTCTTCGCCGGCGTGTCGCAGGAATTCGCGATGCTGCTTGGGCTGCTCAGCGCGGCGATCGTGGCTGAAGAGGCCGGGGTGACCTCTCGGGCCAAGCCGAAGGCGCTCGGGCGGCAAGAGCTGCAACCGCCGGCTTGGCACGTTCCAGCGGAATCGCAAACAGCGAGGCCCAGACCTTCATCGCAGACTTGAGGGTCGTCCAGTACTCGCCCTTCATGTCCAGGTTGTCGGCGAGCTGCTGGTAGCAGCCGGCCACGGTCTCCGCGGAGAGCCCGACGGCCTCCACCCTGCGCCAGAGCGCCTCGTTGACCGGATACCCTGGGGTCTCCTTCTGTAGATTGACCTCAGGGTTCGAGGCGCGCGAGTGGAGAACCGAGGGGGCGCCGGACGTGACCACAAAGCCGAGGTGGTCGGCCACCTTCTTGGCGAAGACCCCGGCCCAGATGTCGCCGAAACGGTCGTATGGCCACAAGCTTCCATCGCGGTGCTTGCCCATCAGCAGGAAGTAGAGCGCGGGGATCATCGCGGGGCGAAAAGCCAGGTTCATGCCGCACATGGGAAAGAACCGGCCGTGAGGCACCCGCTGCACGCTGGTCGCCGGCCGGAGCCTGTGGTTGGGCAGACGCAGCTGCGTCCTGGCGTCGAGATCGGGAACGTTTGACCACAAACCGTGGTGGATCAGCGTCGGCAAGGACTGCTCTCGTATCTCGTAGGGGAACCCGCGCGGTCGCACGCGTCCGTCCAGCGTGCTCCACCAGCGATCGTCATCCCATCGCCGGTCGAGCGCATCGCGGACGAGACTCAGGAACGAACGCTCGTAGATCTCTTCGGGGTAACAATCGTCGTCCAGCGTGACCACGAAGTCGCAGGGCTCCTGCGCGGCGAGGTAATAGCCGAAAGAACGCACGCAGTCTGAACGCCGGGGAATGATCCAGGCCAGATCCCCCAGACGCTCATCGACGTCATGCCAGCTGTAATGCTCGACCCATGCGGGCAGCGCGAAGGTCCTCTGTGGGTTGTCCTCGACAACTATCACCCGATGACCCCTGAACTCCACCGCCCACTGCTCGAGGAAGCGCCCGATGCTTGGTTCGCGGATCGTGGGCACCACGATCGTGGCGCGGAAGCTTGCTCGATGACCGTTGGCGGAGGTCCGAGCCCCCGTCATCCCAGCTCCATCGGCGCGACGGCGCGACCTGCCGCAGGGGGAATTCCGGTCGGTTCGCCACCGGCCCGCTCGTAGGCGATGAGCTTTCCCTTCAGCGCGCTTCGAGCTCCGCGCAGGACGGTCAGTAGATACGACCCCGAGAGGGTGGGGAGTGCGAAGAGCAGTCTCAGGGAGATGTAAGCCGGATACAGCGGCCGGATAACGGCGGGCAGCTGGATCCGGCCGTATCTCCAATGGATGTACATCGTGTTGCGAGCCAAGTAGTAGAACTTCAGCCGGCTGGAGCGCCGTGGGCTGACATAGGCGTGATGGTGGAAGGCCCTGACGCAGACGCCAACCCGGAAGCCCGCTTCCTTGCAGCGCATCAGATATTCGTTTTCGTCACCCCAGATGAAAAGGTCGTCGAGAACGAAACCGATCGCATCGGGAACCTCGCGTCTGACCAGGACCCCGTTGAAGAGGGCCGCGATACCGCCGTAGACTCCGTCTCGCGACACGTCGAGAAGGTTTCGATACGTCGTGATCGACCGCCACGTCCTGAACCTGCCATCGGGCCGCACGCTGCGAAGCCCCCACGTGAGGCGGCTCGGATCGTCCGGCCTTACCACCGCCGGCCCGATGACGTCGAGGACCTTCTGACAGGACAGCAGGTGCTCGAGACAGTCGGGAGCGGGGCGGCCGTCGTCGTCCATGAGCCACAGCCACTCGTAGCCGGCCGCGTGAGCTCGCTGCATTCCTTCATGAAATCCACCTGCGCTTCCGGTGTTGACCGGCAGGCGGACGTACTCGATCCGCTCGTCAATCAAGCCTTCGCCGGAGAGGAACTCGAACGTGCCGTCAGAAGACGCGTTGTCGACGATGAACACCCGCGTGCAGTGCGCCGTCTGCGCGCGAACCGCCTCCAGGCATTTGCCGAGCAAGTGCTTTCGGTTGTAGGTCACTATGACTGCGGCGACACCGCCCATACGAAATCTCCCCTCAGCTGCCGAAGATGTCACCAACCTAAGGCACTCTTGCACGCATCGGAATGGCCGAATGCGGCGCCCGGTGAACCGCTGTCCCATACCCGCGCCACATCGACCCATTGCCGGCGTGGGAAGACTCTGGTCTTCTCACGGTGGAGGGATCGAGACTGCTCACCGTTCGGCGCCTGGCGCCACAGCGTGTACACGAAGGCCTGATTCCGATCGCGCGTCCTCAGCTCGGTCCGGAGGAGGAAGCCGCCGTTCTCGAGGTGATGCGCTCCGGCGTGCTCGCACAGGGGGAACGGACTCGAGCTTTCGAGCAAGCTTTCGCGACAACGATGGGCGCCACGCATGGAGTGGCCACCTGCAATGGATCGGCTGCTCTCTACCTTGCCCTGCTCGCTCACGGGATCGGCGCCGGTGACGAGGTGATCACCAGCCCGCTCACGTTCATCGCCACCGCCAACGCGATAGTGCACACGGGGGCGGTGCCGGTATTCGCGGACGTCGATGACACCTTGAATCTCGACTGCTCTGCCGTCGCGCGGCTCATCGGTCCGCGCACAAAAGCCATCGTGCTCGTCCATCTGCACGGCAACCCTGGCGACCTGGATTCCTTCGTACGCCTCTCAGAGCAGCGCGGCCTGAGCCTGATCCAGGATGCCTGCCAGGCCGTTGGTGCCACCGTCGACGGGCGGCCGCTGGGCACTTTCGGCACCGCCGTCTACTCGTTCTATGCGACCAAGAACATCACGACCGGTGAGGGCGGCATGGTGATCACGAACGACGCTCGGGTTGCCGAGTCATGCGCGAGCTTGCGTCACCAGGCGTACACCGGACAGCCATATGTGCACGACGCCGCGGGCTACAACTTCCGGATGACGGAGATCCAGGCCGCCATCGGGATGGTGCAGCTCGGCAAGCTCGCCGCCATCACCGAACGCAGGCGCGAAAATGCCGCCTTCTACGACCGCAGCGTGTCGAAGTGGTACAGCCAGCCGCGGGTCGCGCCGGGCAACGGGCATGTCTATCACCAGTACACGCTGCGAGTGCCCGGCGGTTGGTCGCGTGACTACGTTCGCCAGCAGCTGCACGAGAGCGGCGTCGGTACCGGTGTCTACTATCCGGTGCCCGTCCACCTCCAGCCGCCGTACTCGAGCCCTCAGAACAGTCCTTGCCCGGTGGCCGAGATGGCGGCGCGCGACATGGTCTCAGTGCCGGTCCACCCTGGGCTGACCAGTGACGACCGCGTCGCTGTGGCGTCTGCTCTCAACCGCCTGGCGGCTCTGGAGCTCTGGAGCATCTAGGTGGCGCGCTTCGGCGCCGGCTGCACCGCCGCGAGCGTGGAAATGATGGCCTCGACGTCCGAGGGCTTCACGCGCTGGTGGTTGGGTAGGTTCACAAGGTGCTCCGCGACCGCTTCGGCCCGCGGGCATGACCCGCGTTCGTAAGCACCCTCGGGCGGTGAGGCTGCTTCCTCGAGCACCGACGTAAACCAGTCGCCCAAAAGCGCGCTCCGCCGCGCCGCGCGCATGACGGCGGGCCGGTCCTCGACCCAGATCGGATGGCGCACCAGGGCAGGCTCGGCGCATTCCTCAGTTCGCGGGCCGCTGAACCCATACCTGCCCAACCCGGCACTGTACGCAGCTGAGACAGTGCGGCGGTGGTGGACGTTGGCGTCCAGGCGCTGCAGCTGGCGGAGCGCCAGAGCGGCCTGGGCGTTGCTCAGCCGCTGTTCATAGTTGGCGGGCCGCTTGCCGTGGAGCTCCTCCTGCGTGGTCGCCCTGGGGAGAGGATGCCGCCTGCCCATCAGTTCATAAAGCGCACGCGTGAGCCGAAAAACATGCGGTTCGGTGAGCACGTAGTAAGCGATGAACTTCAGCAGGTAACGGGCGGTCTGAGAGGCGCTGGACAACGCGCAGGCGGCCTGGAACGCCTTCACCCGCGCGGCCAGCTCGGAATCATCCGTCACGACCATGCCGCCCATCGTGCTCGAGATCGTTTTGGTCTCCTCGGTGCTGAAGAACGCGGCTCGGCCGAAGCTGCCAACGGGGCGGCCGCGATAGGTGGCGCCGAGGGCATGCACGCAGTCCTCGATGACCTCCAGGTTGTGGCGTGCAGCCAGCGCCAGCGCTCGATCCAGATCGACCGGGTTGCCGAACGTGTGCTGAAGGAGCAGCACTTTCGTCCTCGGCGTGATCTGTCGCTCGGCTTGCGCGAGATCCATGTTGTAGCTGTCAAGCTCGCAGTCCACATAGACCGGCCGAGCTCCCGCGTACCGGATCGCGTTCGCCACGACCACGTGCGTCGGCACCTGGAGCAACACCTCGTCGCCAGATTTCAGCCCCAATCCCAAAAGCAGGGAGTACAGGCCGACCCGGCCGGCCCAGAAGCTGTAGGCGTAGCGCACGGCGATCGCGCCGGCGAATGCCTCCTCGTACCTCGCGATGGCAGGTCCCTGGCTGAGCTCGTTTGGCCATAACAGGTGCCGAAGCGCGACGAGGGAGTCACCTAACGTGGAGGTGCCGCCAAGAGGTCCGACAAAACGCGGCGCGAACCACGAGCTCGAGCGGGCGCGGCTCTCGCGTGCACGAACCAGATCCACGTCGCTCACTACATGAAGCGGTAAACCGCGTTGCCGACTGCGGAGGTCGCGCCCAGAGGCACTCTTTGCCATGCCGCCTCCAGCAGTCTGCGCGGAGCGGATTCGGATGGCGATAGGTCGAGCCGCGTGTCCTCGGGGCGCGGGTGGTAGTAGCGATACAGCTGCCGTTCGTCGCTGCCCCACTTGGCCTTGAACTCAGCCAGGCCGAAGTTGCCTAGGCTGACCTCACCTAGGTCGTAGTAACGGAACCCCTCGCGGCAGAAATCGTCGATCGCCTGCCACTGGATGATGTCATTCGGCCGCAGCGAGAGGTCGCTTCGCCGGCAGCCGTTGAACGCGTAGAAGACAGTCCTTCCGTACACGAGGTAGATCGAACCGGCAACTACCCGGCCACCGATCTGCGCGAGCAGCAAACGCACGAGTCCAAGGGGTAGGAGTGAGCTCCACATCGCGTCGAAAAACCGGAATGGACGAGGAGGCAATGCCGCCTTGCGCATGGTCTCCAGGTAGAGCCGGTACCAAATCCGAAGGTCCTCGATCGTCTCGGCCCGGCGGACCACGACGCCAAGCCTGTTCGCCTTCCGAATCGCCCACTTGATCCGTGCTTTGTTGCGCGAGGTGCCGAGTGGCAGGTCCTCGATCCGCGGTGCCAGCTTCAGCGTGAACGCCTTGCGCCACGGCAGGCAGTAGAGCCCGGCGGCTGAATAATCGGTTGGAGTCGTCCACAAAGGTTTCAGCTCCAGCCGCGCACCACCGACGTCGCGAACCAGCTCGACGGCGAATTGAATCAAGGCGGAGGTCGCGCTTTCGTGCATGGAGAGAGGTCCCGCAACCGGAGTGCGTGGGAGCGAGGTCAGCCGGCGTCCGGTGTGAGCGCGAGGCATGATCGGCAGGCCTTTTGTCCACATGAGCGGCAAGATCCCCGTCAACTGGCGGGCACTGTCTTCACTCGCGAGACAGATCGTCTTCTGATTTGACTCCCGCTCGAGGATCTGCAGCCACGCGGGATGGTGATAGATCAGGCCATCCGGGTGGTTGGAGACGAATGACTCCCACCGGGCATCATGGGGCTCGATCTCGACGATGCGATCAAAAGCCGGCGGGCCAGGAGCCGGGGCTCCGGACTGGGCGCCCGATTTCCAGGGCGAGCGAACGGTGTCGGTAATCTGCGCGCCCACCTGTGACTCCCAGACTAGGTGCAGCGTCGACCCGGGACAAATGGGACGTTGGGTCACCGGATGGGCGCCTGTCCTTGACGCCCGGCATACGACCCATTGCTGACCTCGGAAACCTGTGTTTTCCTCGATGGTGGCTGTGAAGATCGAAGGGAAGCGCGTGCTCGTCACCGGCGGCGCAGGGTTCGTAGGCAGCCACCTCGTCGACTTACTGGGGCGGTCTAACCAGGTGACGGTGCTTGACGACATGTCGGTGGGCACCACGGCAAATCTGAGCCAGTCACCCCAGGTCACGGTGCTCAAGGCCGACGTGCGTGATCGAGCAAGTCTCGAGGCGGCGGTCAAGCAATCCGATGTGATTTTCCACCTGGCGGTCGTGTGCTTGCGCGTGTCGATCCCCGATCCCATGGCGAGCCATCTAGTCAATGACCTGGGGACTCTCAACCTTCTGCTCGCCGCGCGTGACAGCCCCGTCCAGCGCTTCATCTACGTCTCTTCGTCGGAGGTTTACGGCAGCGCGAGGAGGGTTCCGATGGATGAGGAGCACCCCTTGAATCCAACGACGCCATATGCCGCCGGGAAACTGGCCGGGGAGTCATATGCGCTGAGCTTCCACCGCACCTATGGATTGCCGGCCACGGTCGTACGGCCGTTCAACATCTACGGCCCGCGAGAGCACGCCGATGGCCCGAGCGGAGAGGTCATCCCCAGGTTCGTGGCGCGCGCTCTGGCGGAGAAACCGCTCGTGGTGTTTGGGGACGGACTGCAGACGCGGGACTTCACGTGGGTGGGCGACACGGTGCGCGGCATCGTCATGGCGGCGGAGTGTGACGAGCTGGTCGGCGAGTGCGTCAACATCGCGCGCGGCCGCGAAGTGAGAATCCTCGACATCGCGCGGATGGTTCGAGAACTGGTCGGAACGAGGTCGCCGATCCAACATCAGGCGGAGCGTCCTGGAGACGTCCGCAGGCACATCGCCGGCGTCGAACGCGCCAGGTCGCTCTTGGGCTTCGCCGCCAACGTCAGCATCGAAGAAGGCCTGGCCCGCTACGTCAACTGGGTGAGGTCGCTGCCCCAGCAGCACAGCTCGGCGCTCGAGGCGCAGGAGGCGAGGAACTGGAAGCCGGCAATCGCAGCCAACGTCTAGCGGCGCGCCGTATCGCCGTCACCGGAGGCGGCGGCTTCATCGGAGCGCACTTGCTGCTGCACCTCGTCGCGGAGGGCGCCGAGGTGGACGTCCTCGGACCGACGCCGCTCAAGCGCAGGACGCTTCGCTCGCTTATCGAGCGTCAGAAGGTTCGCTTCAGACCGTTCGCTCTCGACGCCGAGGGTGCCGGCCTGGCGGAAGCCCTCGACGGCTGCGATGCGCTAGTCCACCTCCGGTACCGGCCGCCGCCGACCGAGGGATTCTGGCCCCAGCTCCTCGACGGCGTCAACAACAACCTGCTGGAGACGATTCGCCTGCTCGATGCGGCCGCGGCGGCCGGCGTGCGTCAGGTTTGCCTCGCCAGCTCGGTGAGTGTGTACACCCCTCCGGCCCTCGGGATTGACGAGGATGGACCAGTCGGCGGTCCGGTGACGCCCTACGCCATCGTCAAGCTGCAGCAAGAAGACTGCGTGCGGCAGTGGTCACGCCAGACCGGCCGGCCGGCAGCGATTCTGCGGCTCGCCACCGTTTACGGGCCAGGCGAGAAAGTTGGTCGCGCCATCCCGAACTTCATTCGTGCGGTGCTGTCTGGAGGACAGCCCGTGGTGGCAGGGCGGGGCTCAGCCCACTTCGATCCCATCTACGTCACAGATGTTGTGGAAGCATTTCTTTGCGCTCTCGAGAAGCGGGCGGAGGGCACGTTCAACATCGCCACGGGTAAGGCATGGCCGACGAGACACATCGCGCGGCTCGTCCTGCGGCTGTGTGGTGCCGATGGCGATGTCGCGCTCAATCATGCCGAGCCCGACCGCGACAGGCCCGTTTGCAACGTCGCGCGCGCCCAGTCCGTTCTCGGGTTCAAGGCAAAGACCTCGCTCGAGAGTGGACTCCAAGCGGAAATCGATTGGCTGCGCCGCCTGGAGGTGAAGCCGGCATGAGCGCACTGCGGGACAGCGACTGCGCCGGCGCCGAGCTCTCTCCATGGCCGGGGCTGGCTCCGCGGCGCACTCCTTTCAAACGCGCCGTCGACATCGTGCTTGCCACCATGGCCTTGATCGTCGCGCTGCCGGTGATCGCCTGCCTCGTGCTGATCATCCGCCTCGACAGCCCGGGTCCCGCCCTCTTCGGCCAGCGACGGGTCGGTTATCTCGGGCGGCCCTTTACGCTCTGGAAGCTGCGGTCCATGTACCACCAGAGCAGCCAGGACTACCACCTCCAGGTGGCCCAGGACTGGTTCAAGGAGCGAAATTCGGGCGGGCGTTACAAAACGGAGTCCGACCCTCGGGTCACCCGCGTCGGCAAGTACTTGAGGCGGTCGAGCCTCGACGAGCTACCTCAGCTGCTCAACGTGCTTAGAGGCGAGATGAGCCTGGTCGGACCGCGACCGATGATGCATTACGACCGGACCGAATACGACCCCTGGTACTTCGAGCGCGAGGTGGTGAGACCGGGGATCACGGGTTTGTGGCAGGTCTCCGGCCGCCAGCGCCTCTCCGCGCGCGAGATGATGGTCCTCGACGTGCGCTACGTGCGCGAATGGTCGCTCTGGCTCGACGTCCAGATCCTGGCCCGTACGTTGACCACGGTCATCCACGACTTGCGGCCGGTGAGCGAGCCGGTCTCGCTGCTCGAGAAGGCTTGATAGGCCAGTGGCCCGCATGATCCAAGAGGAACTGCGTCGCAGTCGTCGCCTGGGAGCGATCATGGCCGCCTCCCTCTTGCTGGCCGCAACCGCTGTCGCGAGTTACGAGCAACCGACAGGTGCGGCTATCGCGCCATGCTCGGTGAGGTACGGCCTCTATGTCAGCGGCATCCCCTGGGACTCGAGCATGACTGCCATCCGCAACCTCGACACAGCGGTCAACCGGCATTCGAGCATCGTGCATTGGTACGCCCAGTGGGGGGACAGCGGATCCGGCGTTTTCTCTGCCAACCAGCCAGGGATGCTCAGTGCCGTCCGCAACTACGCCTCGGTGGGAGTCGCCGGCGCGACTCCCTTCATCTCGTGGGAGCCGTGGGGCCCGGCGCCCTATACGGTCGCGAACAACACGTTCCCGCTCAAGCAGATCGCGGCCGGCGCTTTCGACGGCTACATCGACTCCTGGGCCAATGGCCTTCGCACATATGGCGGTCCCGTGATGCTCAACTTCGCCCACGAGATGGACGGCAACTGGTATCCGTGGGGCTACGGCGTCAACGGCAATACGCCTGGCGACTTCATTGCCGCCTACAGTCACGTGCACGACCGCTTCGTACAATCCGGGGCGACCAACGTGCAGTTCGTGTGGACGGTGGACATCTGGAATCCAGCCGGCAAGAACCCGGCAGCCTTTTATCCCGGCGACTCCAACGTCGACTGGATGGCGATCGACGTGTACAACTGGGGGGCCTCGGGTGGGGGCTGGGCATCGTTGAGCCAGGGACTGGACGCCACCCAGGTGTACTCGCGCCTCGCGACCCTCTCAGCGCGGCCGATCTTGCTGGGCGAATGGGCCAGCACCGAAGCCGGCGCGGGAGACCCGCCAGGCGCCTCAAAATCGCAGTGGATACTCGACGCCGCTCAGGCGATCGCCAGCAGTTATACACGGATCACCGCGGCGGTCTGGTTCAGCGCTTCAGGCACCCCATTTGCGCTCGACTCCTCGTCGGCCTCAATAGCAGCCGCGAACACCGCATTCGGCGGGTGCTGAAAGCCTGACTTAGTGGCGCCGTGACGCAGCCCGATCCCGCGCAGGTTTCGGGTCACCAGCGGCGTTGAACACCCTACATCCCGTCGACCACGCCGCCTGAAGGGATGCATCGTGGCCCGGTGGTAGGAGGTTTGATGAACCGCGTCGACCTGCAGCGTCGCGTGGCATCTGTGATCGCGGCCGTCTGGTTGTCATTGGGGCTGTCCTTCGGTGGGCTGCTTGTCGGGCAACCACCGCATTCGGCCAGCGCGGCGGTCGCGCCCTGCGGCGTGCAGTTCGGCATGTACCACACGCAAGCGCCGTGGGACCCGAGCATGACCGCGATCAGAGCCCTCGACACGGCGGTCGGCCGCCACTCGAGCATCGTCCACTACTACTCGCAGTGGGGCGACAACGGCTCCGGTAATTTCGCGGCCAATCAGAAGTGGATGCTGAGTGCAATTCGCAACTACACGTCGGTGGGTGTGACTGGCGCAACCCCGCTCATCACGTGGGAGGCGTGGGGTCCCTCCCCGATGAGCGTGGCGAACAACACGTTCCCATTGAGCAAGATCGCAGCCGGCTCTTTCGACGCCTACATCGACTCCTGGGCCTATGGACTCAAGACCTACGGCGGTACGGTGATGCTCGACTTCGGCCACGAGATGGATGGCAACTGGTATCCGTGGGGCTACGGCGTCAACGGCAACACTGTGGCCGGCTACATCGCCGCGTTCCGTCACGTCCACGACCGCTTCGTCACGGCCGGCGCGACCAATGTTCAGTTCGTGTGGAACCCCACCGTCTGGAACCCGGCCGGCGTCGACCAGCGCGTGTTCTATCCGGGCGACGCCTATGTCGACTGGATGGCGATCGACGTCTACAACTGGGGCGCGGCCGGCGGCGGCTGGGCGAGCCTGTCCTCCGCGCTCGGCTCGATGACCAATGTTTACACGCGTGTCGCCGGACTCTCGAACAAACCGATGATGCTGGCCGAGTGGGCCAGTGCGGAGCCGGTGGCGGGAGACCCGCCGGGCGTGACCAAGGGGCAGTGGATCATCGACGCGGCCGGCGCGATCGGGTCCCAGTTCCCACGCCTGAAGGCAGTCATCTGGTTCAACGACGTGGGCAGCAAGTTCGCCCTGGATTCGTCGGCCAACTCGCTGGCGGGGGCCGGATCCGCCTTTGGCGGATGTGGATCCACACCTGCCCCGCCACCACCACCGCCCCCACCTCCACCGTCCCCTGTGGCCAGCCCGGTTCCCAGCACGGCGCCAATCCCGCCGACCCCGGCTCCGAGTTCGGCGCCAGGCCATTCACCCAGCCCTGGTGCGGCCCCCCCGCCGAAAGCGGCCCCTAAGAGCCCGGCACCAGGCGCTCCACCGGCGGGGACCACGCGCAAGAGCCCAGGCCCCAACCCACCGGGTGCTACATCAGCTCCCGGGGGCGCGTCGCCCACGACCGCCCGGTTGGTCGCGTATACCGCAGGCGACCCAGGCGCGGTGGTGTTACTCATTGGTCTGGGGATCCTGATTCTGGCGTTCTGCCTCTGGGCGATCCCGC
>WNFC01003001.1_pt1 | contig 18202 bp, 16 predicted proteins | sample 5400541 | NCBI WGS metagenome assembly WNFC01 (sample SAMN13153342, study PRJNA577476) | soil metagenome | isolation source: 120 cm saprolite under Douglas fir tree site 2 hole 2 replicate 1 | place: USA:California | collected 2015-04-18
GGTGAGGTTTGCGATGGCGGCGTCGGCGGAAGCGATGCGTTTATCCATGACGGTTGTGTGACTCCGGGATGCTGCGAGCAACCCGGACGAAGAGTGTACTGCAAGCCGGAGGGGCATTGCAGGTGTGGTGTTGTACTTAACAAAATGCTGGACAACCGGGCTGACCCGTAGGGGCACGACGCGCCGTACCCCTACCGGCTCACTTCAATTACGCCACACTAGATAATCCCGCGCTTGCGTAGATTGTTTATTTCTGCTCTGACACCGTCGAGCCCACTGTTGCCATACATGATCAAAAGCCGCTCCGCCGTCAGGAAGCTGTAGACCGGATTGCGGAAGCGGTTATTGTAGGCTGAGGTCTGGTTCGGATCGAATCCAAATTCAGGAGCGAGCGCTTTTAGGATGACGTCGTCGATGCTGACAGCTGTCTCGGTTAGAGTCGAGTCAGCATCGGAGAGAGCGTGCAGAGGATACTCCGCCAGTAGGTTCGTCTGCGATAGCAAAGCAGCATTCAAGTTAACCTCGCCGAGATGACGCAACGGAGGCAGACGCAAGCGGCCCTGGGCGTCCCGAGAGAGGTAACCCTGCGCTACGGGGTCGATCTGAGCCAGGATGGCAGCCGTATGCAACCAGTTCACCACCTTAAACTCATTGTCCGGAATCGTGTGAGAGTGCGCCGAGACTTGAGCGATCACCAAGTCCGGGGGCAGACCGCGCTTCATGGCCTCCGCGGCGCTAATCATGTGGTGGGCCCCAGTCTTGGAATTGCCGGGCGCACCATAATTGTCCGTCTGGCCGTTGCCGCCAAAGCTCAGCTCCCGAAACTCAGAGCCATCGCTATTCCACTGGAAGACCATTGACTTTGCCCAATCATGCCAAATGGGAGCAGCGATCATTACGTCCTCACTCAAGAAGATGTCGGCGGGCTTTTCGCTCAGCAAGACGGAAGCGTCGCGAAGATCGATAACCGGCAAGCCTCCCTCGCTGTGGCCGTAAACCCTTCGGTAGCCGTTGGCGAGATTGAGGCTACTCACATCGTTAAAGGACTCGTGAACTGGCAAGCCCCCGGGATAAGAATGGTGGCCGCCAAAAAAGCTTCCCGGCGCCGAGAAAAAAGTCTGAGGTAACTTCGGGCAGGGGCCGTCGTCCTCGAAGAGAGGGGGAAAGAGCCCCGCCTTGAGACCGTTGGGGAAGGTGGCGTCGTCACGGGTGTCCACCAACCCCGCTGCGATTAATGCTTGCAAGATGGCGTCTTTCTGGCTGTCCTTCAGCCCGGCTCGATGGGTCACACAGGTTGTCGGATTGGCGATCGCATCAAGCGTGATAGTTCTGATCGCGGCGTCGTCTATTTTCTTGATCCGCTCCAACAAAAACTCTCTGGCCGACTGCACCATGGGCGACTTGCTGCTCAGGGCGATGGCAGTCGCGTTTCCGGTTCCGGGCACGGTCTGATCCGCCGCCCGCGCCGGCTCCGCCGCCAGGCCGAGAGTCACGCTCAGGAGCCCGAGGCATAGGGTATGCTTCAGGTGCGTCATCGTAGACCTCCATCATAGTGATTTGCCTGGAGGCGTCGTGGAACTCCTCCATAGCAACTTGTCTGGAGGCAGTCGCATTTCCCGTTCCAAAAGGAGTGGGGACCGAAGGGGCTTCAAAAGCTGCTGAGAACGCGATGGATATACTAGATCAATATTTCCAAGCCGGTGCACGAACTGTCTTGCGTGTCGGAATAATACGCCTGCATCGTCGGAAATATCTTTCTTCTCACACACACACCGTTCAATTCAACGCGTCTGGTCACGCATGCAGCATCCACGCCTGAGTCCAGGCTTCACGGGCACGCAGGCTCAACGCTGACCGAGTTGCCCTCGCGACCTGTTAATCACTTCCAAGGCGTTTGACTGCCGAGGTCGGTTACGTTGCACCCAGCGCAGTCGCCGCGACGTTCCGGACGGGCACGACATCAATCTGGAGGGTTGGATCGGCGGCGGGTACGTAGGTGACTGGCAGCCCGAGTTCGCGGCGAACCATATTGCAGCCTTGTGCGATGGCGGTCGCTTTGTAGAAGGCGATCTCGCGGTTGCAGCCTTGACGGCCAAAGCCACAGTCGCTGGACACAATCAGGCGCTCGGCGGGGATGTATTTGAGCGCTTTGCGGATCTCGGCGGCCACATCTTCCGGCCGATCGGCTTGCAGGGTGCGATGGCTGACGGCGCCGACGGCTATCTTCTTCTTGAGATCGTGCTTGAAGGGCGCAAAGAGCTCGAGATCCTTCTGATTGCGATCTTTCATCTCAAGCGTCCACACATCGCCGCGACACCGCTCTAAATATATTTCGATGGACTTGGCGTAGCTGGTGTCCTCCATCACGCGCTGCATGTTCGGATTGCCCCAGCAGGTGTGGATCCACAGTTCGACGTCATCGAGCCCCTGGACCTCGCGGTTGAAAGCGTCAATCATGAACTTGACCTCTTCGTGGTCCTTGCCGAAGGCGTTGGCCATAAAGTGGAACGTCGGCTCCTCGATCTGGATGCACCGGCAACCGGCATCACGCAGCGCTAACAGTTCCTTGTTCATCGCTTCGGCCATATCCCAAATCACCTGGCGCTTGTCCTTGTACTTGGGCGTGTGGATGTCCAGGAAGAGGGCCATCACCTGCGAGCAACACGTGCCGAATTTGACTGGCTTGCGAGTCTTTGCCTGCGCGATGCGCCACAGCTTCGGATAATCGAGCGGCCGGTGCTCGATTTTGTCGACGACGTGCGGCCATCGCCACCCCGTGTAAATTTCGTTCAGCAGCGTCCCTGGCGGATAGTGCAGCCAGGGCGCGGTGGTCTGCTCAGGCTGCAGGTAGTCGCCTTCGAAGCCGGCCCAGCGCTGCAAAGGGTAGTGGTGCCATGCGCGGCCCGCTAAGTCCTCATCGACGTGAAAGTCTCCGTGGGTGAGGATGTCGAGGCCGGCGCGCTCCTGATCACTGATGACGACGGCTAGCGCATCCTGGAATTTCTCGCGAAAGCGGACGTCGAGCATGCAAGTGTCGAGGGGGCGACCCAGCATGCTGGTGTCGAACCAGCGCGGCCGCGGAAACGAGCCCGTGACAGTACTTGGAAGAATCAGATCGGCGGTAGCGGTGAACATGTTCGGTCCTCAAGCGCGCAGCTTCCGATAAGCGGAGAGACAGCGCTCCGCGGTTTCCATCTCGGAGTAATCACTGCCTTCTTGTTCGATCAGATAGTACTCGATGCCGCCGGTACTCTCGGCCGCGGCGAATAGCTTTTTCCAGGGTGCAACACCTTCTCCAAACAACACGCGATATTTTTTCTCCGGAGACCAATCCTTGCAGTGCATTGAGCGAATGCGTCCTGAGTTTTTCTCGACCCAGGCGACAGGGTCATTGCCCGTCTCCAGGCAAGTGCCCACGTCCAGTTGCAGCATGATGCTGTGCTCCGTGTTCGCGGCAAGCAGTTCGATCGGCTTTTGTCCCTCAACCGGTTTCCACTCAAGATCGTGGTTGTGATACCCGGCGTGCAATCCGTGGCTAACCAGCGTCGCGTTCGCATGGTTCAGCGTCTCTGCAATGCGCTTCCAGCCGTCGATATCCTTAACGTCGCCGGGATGGGCCAGCACGACGTAGCGTGCGCCAAGAGCTTGGTTCAGCTCGATGGCCTTGCCGAGCCCGTCCGGGGTGAACGATTGCGGAGAATTGTGGGTGGAGTAGCAGCGGACGCCTAGAGCGTCGAGTTCCTTGCGGACCTGCTTGGCGTTATCGAGAGTCCAATCGTAATAGGGCGCATAAAACTCGACGCACTCATACCCCATCTTCGCCACGCCCCGGATCGTTCCCATTAGGTCGTTTTTCAGGTCGTTGCGAACGGAGTAGAGTTCGAGCCCGATCGGAATGTGTTTATTGGCGGAAAGAGCCGCCCACAGCGGCGCCGCCGCGAAAAGAGCGAGAAACGAACGACGTGAAACGTTGTCAAGTATTTCCATAACAGGCAGACCCTATCACAAAAATGGCGAAGATGTTTTCATCAGCGTCTAGCCACTTGATTGGCTCGGAGGAATTCGATAGTACGAGCCGACGTATGATCACTCCGGCCGAAGATTTTCGCCAGTAGATTTTGGGATCTTCGGCGCGGCGGCTCCATGTTGCTCCGCAGGAAGACTTTGGCGAACGAGGCCTTTTGCGGATGCCGCTGGCAGGATATGCTTCCGTGTACAACGTGAATACTCGTTTTCAACTCGGTTGGGAAACGTGCAGCCGCCTGGCGCGGGGAGCACGGGGATGAGCTTTCGGGGAAAGCTGTTTTTGATCTTCCTCATTACTGTGCTGGCGTCGGTTTCCGTCGTCGCGTACGCCGTGACGCACTATACGCGGGCGGCGTTCGAGGAAAAGGACACCGAGCTCACCGAGGCCCTGGTGGCGCAATTTAACAAGGAATTCGAACAGCGCGGCGACGACGTGGCACAGCAGGTTGAGAATGTGGCGAATGGCGAGATTACCTTGAGAGTGGCCATGGACCTGGCGCGGCCAAACGCCGACCAGTCCCTCTATGTGCACGACGCCATCGGCGTGTCGCAAGATCATGGCATGGACTTCGTAGAGTTCGTAAATTGGGATGGCACGATCATTTCTTCGGCGCAGTATCCGGCGCGCGTTGGCTACAAAAATGATTGGGTGACAGCGACGAAGGATTGGCGCGGCTCGCGCGCGTTTTTGAAGAAGGAAGAGCTGCCGGATGGCGTGGCGCTCTCGGTGGCCGCGGTGCGCACGGTTTCTGGAGGCAACGACAAGAATCTTTATATTATCGGAGGGCGCCGGTTGAATCAGAACTTTCTGGCGTCCCTGGTACTCCCGTCGGGAATGCGCGCGCTGCTGTACCGCAATCTGGAGCCAGGTTTTGTGGAAGGGGCACTGACAGATGTGAACGGCAGCGCGGACAATCCGGACCGCTTTCGTGCGTTGATCGAGCAAGTGCAAAAAAACTCGCAGCCGGTGGTGGGCACGATTAACTGGACGGCGGATGCGGCCTCCGCCGAGACGTTTCATGCGTTGCCGCTGCTGGGACGGAACAAAGAATTGCTCGGCGTGCTCCTGGTCGGCAGTTCGCGCAAGGAATTGGTGCTACTGACGCGGCGCATCGTGACGATTGCGGCGGTGGTGGCTGCGGCGGCGATTCTGGTGGGCTTGCTGGTGAGTTTGTGGGTTGCGGCGCGCATCACGCGGCCGGTGGAAGAGCTGGCGGAAGGCGCACGGGAAGTCGCCACGGGGCGGTGGGACACGCGCATTGACGTGCGCGGAACCGATGAAATCGGGCAATTGGGAACGGCGTTTAACGACATGACGCGCACGCTGGCGGTGCAGAAGGAACGATTGGTGCAGACGGAGCGCGTGGCGGCGTGGCGGGAGTTGGCGCGGCGGCTGGCGCATGAGTTGCGCAATCCGCTGTTTCCCATGCAAATCACGGTGGAGAATATGCAGCGGGCCAAGCAACTGGAGGCCAAGCAATTCCTGGAAGTCTTCAACGAGTCTACGGCCACGCTGAAAACGGAGCTGGCGAATCTGAATGCGATTGTCGGGCGCTTCAGCGATTTTTCGAAGATGCCGACGCCGCAATTTGCGAAAGTGAATGTAAATGAAAGTTTGCGCGCGGCGGTGCGGCTGTTTGAGGCGCAGTTCAATGCCGTGGGCAAGCCGACGATTGCGACGGAATTTTTCTTGACCGAGCCTTTGCCGGAAATTGACGCGGACGCGGACCTTCTGCACAAGGCTTTCCAGAATTTGGTGTTGAACGCGCTGGATGCGATGCCCGCGGGTGGGACGTTGACGCTGCGCACGTTCGAGCGCGAGCGCAACATTCGCATCGAAGTTGCAGACACGGGCAAGGGACTGACCCCGGAAGAATGCTCGCGGCTCTTTACGCCGTATTACACGACGAAGCAGCAGGGAACTGGCTTGGGACTTGCTATCGTGCAATCCGTGGTGAGCGATCACCACGGGACGATTAGCGTCACCAGCGACGAAGGGCGCGGGACTTCTTTTAAGATTGAGTTGCCACAGCGACAGGCTGGGCAACGGCCGGCTCCCGCGGAGGGCGCGGCCGCTGACGCGAAGAATTCGCCGAAGACTCTGGCGGCGGCAAGCGACTGACGCAGCGCAAAGGACCGATGATTGCCGCGCAAAGCTCACCTGCTACTCGTTGACGACGACCCCAATACCCTGGCTTCTCTTTCCCGCGCTTTCCGCTTGGCCGGACATGAAGCGACGGTGTGTGACAATGCCGCGCGTGCGCTGGAGCTGCTGCGTACCGAGAGCTTCGACTTGATTCTTTCCGACGTAGTGATGCCGGGAAAAAGTGGGCTGGAGCTTCTGGAAGATTTGAAGAAGGCCGGTGTGAAGACTCCGATCGTGCTGATTTCCGGGCAGGCGAATATTGAGATGGCGGTGCGCGCGACGAAGCTTGGAGCGCTGGATTTTCTGGAGAAGCCGCTGTCCACGGACAAATTGCTGGTCACCGTGGAAAATGCGCTGCGTTTGTCGCGGCTGGAAGATGAAAATCGCGAGCTGCGCAACCGGCTGGGCAAGCACGAGCTGATTGGATCGGGAGCGGCGATGACGCGGCTGCTGGCGCAAATCGAACGCGTTGCGGCGAGTGAAACGCGAGTGTGCATTCTGGGGGAAACGGGAACGGGGAAAGAGTTGGTGGCGCGCGCGATTCATGAAAAATCGGGGCGGCGCGAGAATGCGTTCGTGACGCTGAATTGCGCGGCGGTGCCGGCGGAATTGATCGAGTCGGAGCTGTTCGGACATGAGAAAGGCGCGTTCACCGGGGCAGCCGCGAAACATACCGGAAAATTCGAGCAAGCGGATGGCGGTACGCTGTTTTTGGACGAGATTGGCGACATGCCGGTGGCCATGCAGGCGAAATTGCTGCGTGTGCTGGAGGAAGGCGAGGTCGAGCGGGTGGGAGGAGACAAGCCCATTCGCGTGAACGTGCGGGTGCTGGTGGCCACGCACCGGAACCTGGAAGAGCTGGTGAAGCAGAATGCGTTTCGGCGGGATCTGTTTCATCGCGTGTATGTTTTTCCATTGGCACTCCCGGCGCTGCGCGAACGGCCGGAGGATTTCCCGGAACTGGTGGGGCACTTTGCGCGGCAAGTGGCGGCGCAGAATGGGTGGAAAGAGAAGAATTTCGGCGACGATGCGATCGCGGAGCTGCGATGCTACGGTTGGCCCGGAAATGTGCGCGAGCTGCGCAATGTGGTGGAGCGGCTGGTGCTGCTGGCGGGAGAAGGAGCGGTGAGCGGCGCGGACGTGCGGATGCTTTTGCCGGGCGCAGGCGCGGCGGAGCGAGTTGGCGGCGCATCCGGCACTGAACCCTCTGGAACGCTTGTCGATAGAACTGAAGCGTTTGAAAGGGAAGTCCTGTTGACGGAGATTCGGCGGCACAACTTTCACATGACGAACGTGGCGCGGGCATTGGGCTTAGAACGGAGCCACCTGTACAAGAAGTGCCAACAGTTGGGAATTGATCTGCAGTCGCTGCGCAAACCTGAATAAATTTCGAAACGGCCGAGAGAAGTACCACTCGGAGCTATTGCCGTGCGAGAATGGCGCGGTGAATCCATGGCTCATCGGAGCGCCGGCGATCGCCGCTGCTGCAGCGGGAGTTGTCGCTTACGGCGGCACGTATCCGCGCGCGCAGCTTTTTGGCCCCGCGGTTTGCCGCACGAATTCACCTCGCAAGCTGGCCATTACCTTTGACGACGGACCTAATCCAGGGATCACCCCAAAACTGTTGGACCTGCTCGATCGTTATAAAGCGCCGGCAACCTTTTTTCTAATCGGGCGCTACGTCCGCGAATGCCCGGAGTTGGTTAGCCAGATTTCAGCGCGCGGCCATGCCATCGGAAACCATACGGAGTCGCACCCAAATCTGTTTTGGAAGGGGTCGGCGGAAATACGCGTCGAGCTGCGCTTGACGCATTCGGCGATCAAGAACGCGCTCGGTGCGCCGCCGAAATGGTTTCGTCCGCCGTTCGGCTTGCGCAACCCGTGGCTTGCCGCGGAAGCGCGCGAGCTCAGCATGCGCGTGGTCATGTGGACCCTGCTGCCCGGGGACTGGCGCGCGCCTTCAGCGGAATGGCTCATTCATCGCATGCAGCCGATTGCGTCCCGTGCCCAACGCGCGCTAGCCCACGCGTCGGGCACGGGCGAGATCCTGTGCCTCCATGACGGGAGCCACCACGAACAGAACGCGGATCGCACACGCACGCTGGCTGCGCTGGAGCATTGGCTCCCGCGCTGGCGCGGCCTCGGGCTTGAATTTGTTACAATCGACAATGCGGTGAGTGCGCCCGCACAGTGAATATGGACGAGAAAGCCTTTTACACCGAAAAAGAAGAGACGCGGAAGGTCAAGCTGGTCTGCCCCAGCTGCCGCGGCGAGTTTGAAGCGCCGGTGCGCTGGAAAGTGTGCAGGAAAAGGGCAGAGCTTCCGCGCGGCGCGGGCGAAGAGGACCGCAGAAAATTTGCCAAGGCCACTTCGTACATGGTGCGTCTGGATGATTTAGTGGCTTGCTATAAGTGCCGCAAACGCTTTGAGCTGACCGGACAATCGACCGTGCTTATCTCCGACGCGTTGGGCGATCCGAGCGTCGACCCGGAAAATTTCGGGAATCGGTAAAACGCATCCTTCAAATCTCCGGATACATGTCGAAGAAGGCTTCGATCGACTGACGGAAGGTCGACTCGATTTCCTCTTTGCTGCCCTCAATCAAGTGCATCGTGACGCGGGCCGTGCGGCCGTTCTTCAGCACTACGGTGGCGTCTTTCACTTCGCCGAGGTCTTCCTCCGGCAGCAGTCGCATCCCGTAGATGAGCGCCAGTTTCGCCATGCGGTCCTCCTGCCTCCTGCCACTGCTATCAGCCTAGACTGCGCGATTCGGGCGGTCAAATGCGACGGCTGAATGGATTTGCGCGCTCGTGCACGCCGCAAGCGTATACTACGGGCATCCGCAGCTCTGCCGCCCGCATCGCATGACAGCATGGAGGATCGTCGTGAACCGCACGCCCTCGCTTTTGGCTCTCCCACTTTTGGTGCTTGCTTCGTCCAGTTTGGCCTTCGCGCAGGAGCCCGAAGGGCCACAAACATCGGCGCCGGCTCCGATCGCTCCGGCAGCACGGCCTGCCCTGGTAAGACGCGTTGGCGCGAACGACAAGGTTATGGTTCCCGCCGGCACGCGCGTTGCGGTTGTTCTGGAAAACGGCATTTCCACGCGCAGCGCCAAAGCTGGCGATTCTCTTTATTTCCGGACTTCGTTTCCCATCACCCAGAACAATCGCGTGATTATTCCCGTTGGGTCCTATCTTCGCGGCGAGTTGCTCGAATCCAAGCGCCCGGGGCGGATTAAAGGGCGCGGCGAGTTTCGCATGCGGCTGAACACGCTGATTTTTCCGAACGGCTACACCGTGGACTTGATCGCCGCGCCGCGCAGCGCGGATTCGGGCGGCAATGAAACCATGGATCCCGAAGGGAAAGTGACGGGACCCGGTGGCAAGGGAAAAGACGTCGGCACGGTTGCGACAACCACAGTGACTGGTGCGGGCATCGGAGCAATCGCCGCCGGAGCTAAGGGCGCCGGGATTGGCGCCGGCATCGGAGGGCTTGCAGGCTTGGGCGCGGTGCTCCTCACGCGCGGGCCGGAGGCGCAATTGCCGCGCGGCTCGACGCTGGACATTGTGCTCGAGCACGCCCTTGCTCTGGATGCTGACCAAATTCAATACAAGAGCGTGGGCGATTCGTCGCCGATTACGCCGCCGCCCGCTCGGCCGGAATAGTTTTCCTTTACACCTTCTCATGCGTTACGCCGTGGTTTCCTTGCGGACTTCCACAAAGCGAAGAGGACTGAAGCGTTCCCAATCGACGGAAACGCGCTGCTCGGTAACCCATTCGCGAATGAGCCGCGCGGTGATGGGCGTCAACAAAATGCCGCTGCGGAAGTGGCCGGTGGCAATCAACAAGCCATCGATGTCCGCTGGTCCCAAAATCGGCAGGTGATCGGGAGAGTCGGGGCGAAGTCCGGCCCAAGTTTCCTCCACTCGAGCGTGGGCCAGATCGGGTGCAAGCTCGATGGCACTGCTCAACAGCTTCTCCAGCGCGCCCGCGGTCACTTTTTTGTCGAAGCCGGCGTACTCGACCGTCGCGCCGGCCAAAATCCGGCCGTCATTTCGCGGCACAAGATAGATTTTGTCTGACCAGAGCACGCGCTCGACTTTTACTCGCTCGCAGCGCAAGGAGACCATTTGGCCTTTCGCGGGACGTACCGGCGCGTACGTGTTCACTCCTGCGATGCCCGCCGAGAATGAGCCCGCGGCGATAATCGTCCACTTCGCGGAAACTTTTTCGTTCTCGAGTAGCAAACCCGCGCAGTGCTGCTTTTCCCGCCAAATTCCTTGCACTTCGCGGTGCGCGAAGACCTCCGTGCCGCTTTTTCGCGCTGCATCCAGCACCGCTTGCGCCAACGCGCGATTGTCCACCGACGCTTCGTCGGGCCGGAGTACCGCAGCCTGCAGTTCGGGACTGAGCGCGGGCTCCAGTTCGCGGGCGTCCTCGGCGCTAATCGCCTCAGCCTTCAATCCCCATCCATGATGAAGCGCTACGCCCGTGCTGAGCTCGCGCGCGGCATCCCGCGAAAACAACGCTTCCAGCGTTCCCTTGGCACGGAAGCCAACATCCTGGCCGGAAATTTCCTCGACGCGCGCAACAAACTCTGGATAAACCGCCATGCTGGCTTTGCCGAGCGGCACCAGCGGAATGGTCGCGGGATTTTCTGGAGCAGGCGACAGGATTCCCGCGCCGGCCCACGATGCTTCCCGCCCAGGCTCGCCTTGATCGAAAACGGCGACCCGCACGCCAGCCCCCGCCAGCTCCAACGCGATGGCCCCGCCGATGAGCCCTGCTCCGGCGATGACGGCATCGAAGTTTTTCGTCATTTTCCCTAGGCAGGCCTCTCAGCCCTCCGCGCGGCAAATCGAATTGGCTCAGAGCGAGCTTGCCAGCTCCTGCGAAAGCACTTCGGCCTTCTTCGCTGCGTTTTTCGCGCGCGTCCAATCCCCGTTGTTGGCTGCCTCGCGGGCCTCGGCCATGAAGCTGCGCACTTTCGACGCCAGGTCTTGCTGCATGGCGTTCAACGCCTTGCCGTCGGCGGCGCCGATATTGCGCTCCGCGACGCTCAAGCTCTGGCTGGTTTGCTGCTGCGCCGCGCTGGTTTCCGCGGCGGTCAATTGCGGCGCGATCTGGGGCACGTCGCGCTTATTGGCTGCGTCATTTTGCGAAGAATTGCTTGCAGGCAGGCGGGGTCGCGCAGGGACGCTGCGCGGGACGACCAGCGCCGAAGGAGGCGGCTGAACATCGAGCCTCGCGCCCGCGAGCGGATCTTCGCTTTCTTCGATCTGCGCCAGCGCGCTGCTCGGCGCCAAGGGACGCGTGTACGCAAACGTGCTCCAGGGAAATGGATTGGCTTTTGCTCGCCGCCCGGCGCATCCGCTTACCAACAAGAGGCAAGCGCACAAGGCGGCAACGCCAAATCGCGCGCACCAACGCTGCGAAAGGTGACAGAACTGAGTAGTTTCGGTCATTCTCAGGCCGCGAGCGGCAGCTCGATGCGGAAAGTCGTTCCCCGGCCAACCTCCGTTGTAAAGTCTATCGAACCGTTGTGAAGCTGTACAATTCGGAACGTGCTGGCCAGTCCGATGCCGCTGCCGCCGGGTCGCGTTGTAAAGAAAAGCTGGAAAATTTTCTGGCGATTCTCCACCGGGATGCCTTTGCCTGTATCGCCCACGGTTATCTCGGCCATTTCGCCGCGGCGGCTGAGCATCATCCGCAGCTGCCCGCCGCTGGGCATGGCCTCGACGGCGTTGAGCACAAGGTTTAACACCGCTTGTTTCAATAGCGCGCGATCCACATAGACTTCCGGCACGTCAATGGGCAAAAGCTGCGCCACATATATTTTCGCTTTTTGCAACTGCGGCTTGGCGATCTCAATCACTTCTTTCAGGACGTCGGCGAGCTGCGTGGCTTCCAGGCGCACGTCCATGGGTCGCGTAAAATCAAGGAAGCGCTTGACCACCGCGTCGAGACGGTCGATCTCTTTGTCTAGCACCTGCACGGCTTGCTGCGAACCGCTGTCCGGTTCCGCGGGCAGCGATTCCTTCAGGTTTTCCAGCCACAAGCGCATGGAGTTCAGCGGATTCTTCACCTCATGCGCAACGCCCGCGGTGATGCGCCCCAGCGCCGCGAGACGCTCGCTGACCTGCAACTGGGTGTTGATGCTTTCGATGGAGTCCAAGTCGCGCAGCGTCACCAGCGCTCCCATGCGCTCGCCATCTTCCTGAATCGCCTGCACGCTGACGCCGACGCGCCTGGTTCCTGCGGCGGTTTCCAGCTCTGTCTCTGCCGCGATCTCGCTCAGTTCGTCGCCCCGCACGCGCAGCACTTCATGCAATGGATGCCCCAAAGGGAAAATTTCGTTTACCCGGCGCCCCAAAAAGTGCCCGGCGGGCGCGCCAAGAAATTTCTCCGCCGCAGGGCTGACCATCACGGCGCGCGCATCGCGCGTGAAGAGCAGCAGGCCGTCTTCCAGCCCAGCCATCACCGAATCCATGTTCTCGCGCAAGGTGCTGAAGATTTCGTGGACGCCGCGCAGTTGCTGCCCGACTTGCGTAATTTTTCGTCTCACCTGCCCAAGCTCGTCGGTGCTGCCGGCGAATCCCTTCGCGTCCCCGGTTGGGACATCGTATTGCCCGGCGGAAATACGATCCAATTGCGCGGAGATATCGCTGAGCGGCGCGAGCGTCGCCCGGCTGACCACTGCGGCGAGCACCGTCGAGATCACCAGCGCCAGCAAAACGATGGTTCCGAATTTGCGCACGTTGCCGGAAATTTCATTAAGCAGCAGGCCGGAAGACACCACCACGCGCACTTCGCCAAACGGCTGATCGCCGTTGTTGAACGGAAAATCCAGCTCGTATACCTGCGGCGGCCCTCCCAGCACCCTGGCCTGGTGAAGATAGCCTCGCCGCGTCAACTGCGAAATGTTGGTTCGCCGCGCAAGAGATTTCCCGCGCAGCGATTCGTCCGTCGATATAAGGACTCTCCCCTCCTTGTTCGTAATCGAAACTTCATAAATGGAAGGAGTATCGAGCTTGGCGGCTTTCAGCTGAGCGTTCAGTCCCTCGCTCATTCGGAACGCCTTCTCAACGTAGTCGTTGATGTCGGCCGCGTCGTTCGACGCGGGACGCAGTCCGCGCTCCGCGGCTTCCGCCAACGCGCGCTTGGCCTGTTCGAACACCTGATTCGCAATCTCTAGCGTGCGTTTATCGGTTTGCTGCAGGACCTGCTCGAACAGTTGCGCGACGAATACCGCGGACAGCACTGCAACCACGAGCAGCACCAGGCCCGTCATAATCAGCGTGAGCTTCGTGCGCAGCCGTAGCTGCATCGAGCGTCTCTACACCGTTTCGGCGCGTTCGCCGCCGTATTCTTTTAATTTGTTGTGCAATGTCTTCAAGCTGATGCCCAACAAATCCGCGGCGCGTGTCTTGTTGTTTCCTGTGGCGTTCAACGTTTGCAGGATGAGCTCGCGTTCCATGGCATCCACCGTCGTGCCCACGGGGAATTTAATGCCCGACAAATCGCTCGGTCCCTTCCCTTGCGATTTCCCGAATTCATCGGGCAGGCAGCTTCGGGTGATCAGATCCTTTTCGCACATGATCGTCGAGCGTTCCAGCACGTTGCGCAGCTCGCGGATGTTGCCCGGCCAGGTGTGGCTCATGAAAATGTCCATCACTTCCGCGCCGATGCCGCGGACGTGCTTGCCGTGCTTTTCATTCACGTCGTGCAGGATATATTCCACCAGCAGGGGGATGTCGTCTTTGTGATCGCGCAACGGCGGCAAGTGTATGTGAAACACATTCAGACGAAAGAAAAGATCCTGGCGCATTTGCCCTTGTCCGACCGCGCTCTCCGGGTCCTTGTTGGTTGCGGCAAGCACGCGGACATCAACAGGAGTTTCGCTCTTGCTGCCCAGCCGTCGCACCTTGCGGTCTTCCAACACGCGCAGCAGCTTGGCTTGCGTTGGCGCGGGCATTTCTCCGATTTCGTCGAGCAGCAGTGTTCCGCCATCGGCGAGCTCGAAGCATCCGATGCGGCGCTCCGCCGCACCGGTGAAAGCTCCGCGCTCGTGCCCGAAAATTTCGCTCTCCATCAGTGTTTCGGGAATCGCCGAGCAATTGATAGCTATGAACGGCCCCCCCGCGCGCGGCGAAAGCTTGTGGATCGTTCGCGCGACGATCTCCTTGCCGGAGCCCGTTTCGCCGGTGATCAGCACCGATGCCGAACTCGGCGCGGCCATCTCCACGATGCGCATCACGTCCTGCATCGATTTCGACCCGCCCACCAAATCGCCGAGCCGCCCGGTTTCGCGCAACTGCCTCTGCAACACCGCTAATTGCCGCGCATCCCGCGCCTTGCTCAGCGCGCGGTCCAGCAGCGCCCGCAACACCGGCCCCTTCAGCGGCTTTTCGATGTACCAGAAGGCGCCCGCTTCAATGGCCGCCACGGCGCGCTCGTCGTTTCCTTTGCCGGTAATGATGATCGCCGGCACATCGTGCAGGTCCGCGCCCAACTGCTTCAGCAGGTCCAGCCCGTTCATGCCCGGCAGCTCCACGTCGGCAATCAGCGTGTCCGGCTGGTAGCTGGCAAATTTTGCCAGCACGTCTTCAGCGCTGGGCACGCCCAAAACGTCATAGCCCCATTTTTGCAGTAGTTGCTCGTAGCCTTTTCGCGCGTTGTCTTCGTCTTCGACAATCAGGACGCGGTCTTTTCGCTCTCCGGTTTCAACCGCGCGCACCGCCATTTTCGTATCGTCGCCCATGCGGCTCCGCCTCTCCCTGAGTACACTTGGCGTATTTGATTTCTGCATAGGCTGGATGCTTTGACTGTAACAAGCCGCGTAGCCGCTTGCCAAGCATATGAAACATCGAAACACGTAGTGGCGCAGCCCGCCTGCGGCAGGCGCAGGCACGCGCCCCAACTTGGCACAGCGTCTTTAACTATCGCCTCTGTTTCGGATTGCGTGGAGCCAGCGCTTATTCCTTCAACAAATACAACGCTCGTTCTAACTCTAACTCCAGCTTGGCGCCCTTCGGCAGATCGATTTCGTGGCCGCGCCCCGATTCCATCAGATACGCCGCGATCGCGCCCACTGCCGCCCCTTGCGCGGCTTCTTTCTTGTCTTTGTTTTTCACGCCCTTCACCGCGCCAATCGCTGCGCCCGCAGCCGCCGCCTGCGCGGCCGCTTGCTGCGTGCTCGTTCGCCCTTCGATCAGCCCTTCCTGCGGCGCAGTCCCCGTTCGCACGCTGTGATCTCCCGGCACGCTCACCACTTCGGCCACGATCGGCAGCGTCCCGAATTTTGTGTGGATCTCGTCAAAGGTCAGCCAAATCTTCGCGCGGCCCGCGATTCCCGCCGACTCCACGCGGCTTACGTGCCCGCGAACCTCGGCGCCCGCCGGAAGATAAATCCCGTTCCCCGCCTCCATGGGTTCCAGCGTAGTCACCTTGAATCGCTTCTTCTCGCGCGTCTCCTTGGTGTCTAGTTCCTGCTCGAGCCGCACCAGAAATCGCGTGCCCGGTACCACCGCATAAGCCTCCACCGGCAGGTCCGCCTGCCGCCGCCCATCCGCCCGATGCGCCGTCGCCGGTGGAGCGACCGCCGACGAATCCTGCGACGGTTCCTGCGCCGCCGCCGTCCGGGGCAAGCCAAATCCGAGCAACGTCAGGGCGCACTCCGCGCCAATAAGCTTCCTCCTGTTGCGCTTCATTCCTGCCTCCTCATGCGAAAACGCACCTTCACCGAAGCACACGGTCAGCCAAATGCCGGCGGTTTCAGGCAGCGGCTATGTCCTTGAATTAATTGGGCATACAATGCGGCGGCAGCAAAGCCTGCTGCACCTCGCGAGTGCCTGTCGGCCCGCGCCGCCAACGCTGCCATCCAATCCAGACACTTCTTCTCGGCGCAACTCAGAGCCGGCCGCGTCCCTGCGTTAACGTCTTCTTCCTCTTCTCTGTGTGCTCTGTGCTCTCCGTGAGCTCTGTGTTGAGTCTTGGCTCTTGCTCGAGAAATCGCCGTACGCGCCCCAGCACCTTCGCATACATCGCCGGAGTCAGCAGTCCCGTCTGCGTATTCTGTTGGCTCGGATGGTAGACGCCAAACAGCCGCATCCCCGCCTCCGGAAGCTCCACTTCCGCGCCGTGCGCGAACCGATATGCCGTCCGTGACGGAATCGCTCCGCGATGTTTCAGGATTCCCACAAAAACATCCCACGCGATTTTCCCCAGCGCCAGCACAGCCCTGGGCTGCAATATGTCGATCTCGCGTTCCAGATACCCCCGGCAGTTTTGAATTTCGAATGGCAGCGGCTTGTTTTCCGGTGGAGCGCAGCGCGCCGCCGCTGTGATGTAGACATTCTTCAGCCGCAAACCGTCGTCGCGATTCACCGCGGTAGGCTGGTTTGCAAATCCTGCGTCGTACAGCGCCTGATACAAAAAGACGCCCGAGCCATCGCCGGTAAACATCCGTCCGGTGCGATTCGAGCCGTGCGCACCCGGCGCTAGCCCCACAATGAGCAGTTGCGCTTGCGGGTCGCCGAATCCGGGGACCGGCCTGCCCCAGTACGTCCAATCCCGGTACGCCCGGCGCTTTTCCCGCGCCACTCTTTCGCGATATTCCACCAGCCGCGGGCATCTCCGGCAAGCCACAATCTCTTCATTCAGCGCTTGGAGCAATTTGGCCTGTCGGCTCACGGCTCACGTCGTGCCATCAGTCCGTTAATCTCTGCAAACGGAATCGCGCCGTCAAATAATGCCGAGTAGGTTCCCGCGGCCTGCAGCTCTTTCCCGATGCGCCGCACCAAGCCCAGCGTCGAACGCATCACGCCGGAACCGACGCTCGCCCGCGCCACTCCGATCTTCTGCAATTCCGGAATCGAGGGGCATCCTGGCGTCACCAAAATGTTCATGGGCGCGGCGACGGCCTTCACCAATTTTTCGATCAGGTCGCGTTCCTTCACGCCCGGAGCGAACACGCAATCTGCTCCCGCCGCGCGGTACGCCCTCAGTCGCTCCACCGTGCGTTCAAATCGCGTGGCTTCGGGTCCGATCGGCATCAAGTAAACATCTGTGCGCGCGTTGATCACCAGCGAAACGCCCAGCGCAGCCGAAGCTTCGCGAATCGCGCCAATCTTTTCTACCTGCAGCGCCGTATCAACCGGCGAACTCTCGGTATCGCCGGTAACGTCTTCGAGGTTCAACCCAACGGCGCCTGCGGTGACAATCGCCTTCGCGGTCTCCGCCATGTCCTTCGGCGTGAGTCCGTATCCCGCCTCCATATCCGCCGTCACCGGCACCCGCACCGCACTAGCAATCCGGGCCACAACTTCCAGCATCTCATCGCGCGAAACGCGCTGCCCGTCCGGGCAACCCAGCGCGAACGCCACGCCCGCGCTGGTTGTCGCAATCGCCGGAAATCCCAATTCCTCCAGCACCCGCGCGCTCGCCACGTCCCAAGCGTTCGGCAGCACCAGCACGCGCGCCCCGCTGTGCAGCCTCCTCAGTTCCTCGGCTTTCCGTCCTTGCGCTGTCGTGTCCATAAGAGTCCTTTTGGAGTGCGGCGGTCTAGCCGCCGCTTTTACGCTGTAACCCCTAATAAAATCTCATTGCAAGAGCCTCAACACCTCATCGTGAATCCTTCCATTCGTGCTCAGAAGAGTCCCCGTGTAAATCGTCCGCGCGCCGCGCACGTTCGTCGACCTCCCGCCCGCCTCTTCAACAATCACTCCCAAAGGCGCTATGTCCCACGGCTTCGACGTCCAGTCCAGCGCCGCTTCCGTCGCTCCTTCCGCCACCAGCATGTGCTGCCAGAATCCTCCTAAAGCGCGTCCGCTGCGAGCGGCATCGGGCACGCGCCGGATTTTTTCCTGAGCCAATTTGTCCTTGCTTGGCCCGGTCCCAGTCGTGAACACCATCGCCTCGCTCAGCTTCGCCACGTTCGAGACGTGAATCCGCTTGCCATTCCGGTAAGCGCCTTCTCCGCGATAGGCCCACCAGCGCGAGCCCAATGCCGGTGCGCTGGCCATGCCCGCT
>WNFC01003002.1_pt1 | contig 18201 bp, 19 predicted proteins | sample 5400541 | NCBI WGS metagenome assembly WNFC01 (sample SAMN13153342, study PRJNA577476) | soil metagenome | isolation source: 120 cm saprolite under Douglas fir tree site 2 hole 2 replicate 1 | place: USA:California | collected 2015-04-18
GGAAATCAGCCGGTGCCGGACCTTGCCGCCGGCGGTGCGGTAAGCCTCGACCAGCCGCAGGTACACGTACTCCTGGCCGTCCTTGCGGACCTTGTGCCGCTTGACGTACACGCTCGGCCGCCTCTCGCCCGTTGGTCCTGCGCTAGGCCATCAGGCTATGCGTTACAAGCATGTAATTCACGTGTCAGGAGGATGTTCCAGCGCTAAGGATTTGGTCCTACGTCGGCGCTACCCCGGAGTCCTGGGCCAGCCAGCGCAGCCACCAGAAAACGCAGCTCAGCTCATGTCAGACACAGCCCCCAGCCCCTGATGATCAAGTGACCAAAGACAAACCGGCGCGGAAAACGGGTCTAGATCGAAGCGCTCGTCGATGAACAGATGGCGGGTTGTGTCCCGCAACTCTGCCCGCGATGCATCAATGAGCTTGAGGCCGAGTGACGTTGCAAGTCCGCGAAGTGTCGTCGCCCTCTCCATAGTTCCGTCGAGCAGGTCATCGACCGCCTCGTGGGACTCCGGGTCGAGGTCCGTCGCAATTCCTTGGTGGTCAGCGTCGCCCCACAACAGTCGCCACACAGCGAGTTGCGCATCGATAGCACGTTGCGGATCGACGATGCCGCGCTCCAGCAGTCGCGCGAGTAGGTTGTCGAAGATCACAGCGTTGGAGGTCGCGACTACAGGTCCCAACTCGTCGAGGAAGGCCTGATCGGCAAGGGCGGCCGAATATCGCCGGGTGAACCGATCGAAAGCATTCTTCGTTCGAGTACTGATGGGGAGCCGGCGGCGTATCAGTTCGTCTTCGAGCTCCTCGTCAGCGTCATTGGAATCGGCCGAGAGCCCGGCATCCCCCTCATGTGCGAGATCGTCATCTACTGGCGATTCAAGCGGACCATCCGTCAACCCGATATCCCCGAGCCTGCCTCCGATCGCAGCAAGGATGACCTGGATGTCGGTCGGAGGCAGCCCCCGTCGAGCGTCCTCGCGTGAAATACCCCTTGTAGCGAGGGTCACGGCGAACTCGATTCCAGTCGAGATCTTGCAATTTCAGGATCTCACCGTCAGCGTCCTCACCTCGGCGCATCTTGGCCGACTTGGCGATCCGCCACACCGATTGACGGTCGATAATGAGCGTCTGCTCAAGCTCTCGCAGAAGTTCGTAGAGCTCAGCGTCCCGCTCCGGGAGGGCGCCGATCCGCCAGAGGTGCTCTTTCTGCCCAGCTTTGTCGAGACGGCCACGGAGGTGGCCGAGCTGGTAAGGCCATGTGTAACTAGGACCGTCCGCTGAGCCGTCGATCAAGACCGAGAGGCGGCCGCCATGGGCGAGGCGCTCCGCCGACTCACTGTCGAGCGTAGCGGCAACGATCTTTCCGTCATATCGAAGCGAGATTACCACCAAAGAGCGGCCGGAATGGTCCTCCAAAATCAGCGTAGTCCCAGGTGCCAGGTCCGCTTCGAACACAATCGCCAGGACGTTGCCGTCGAGTCGGCTCCACAGCACTGCCGGTCCCGCCGACAGATCATCCACCTCTGGACTCGCATGGAAGCTGAGGCCGATTGAGCTGACATCAGCAACAGGCTGCTTTTCCAGGTGATCGTAGAGCGTGCTGAATGCACCGAGAGGACCCGTCGAGATGACTCCGATCTCGATGTTCCCGCTCGACAAGGGACGTAGCAGGGCACGTCCGGAGAGATTCGCGGAGCCGGTCAACATGGTTTCGGAATGGCGATGGACGAGATGGATCCACTTGGCGTGGATGTAGGCCGCGGGCTCAGCCCGAACCTGAACGAGTTCAATCGAGCGGCCAGGACCGTCGCCGAGTACTCGTCGGATGCTGTCCGGATCTGCCGACGTAGCGCTCGTGAGAAGGAGCGTCACCCGCTGCGGATCGAAGGCGGCGATGAGGGCCTGCAGCGCCTCGCAATTCGAGTCGTGGAACGGCGCATGCGTGATCAGATCTGTGACGGGTTCCGAGACGAACTCTTGAAGTTGCTGTATCAGTGCCCGGTCCAGATTGCTCCGGATCGACGCTGGTTCCGCCAGTGCGGGCGGCAGCCAGGTTGCCTCATCCCACGAAGTCTGAAGTAGCTCGACTACCGGCGGATCGAGCAACTCACGACTCGCGAGTCCGTCGATGAAAGCCCGGGCGGCGGCGAACTCAGCCAGATGGGCTGGTTGGTCGTCACTGTAAGCAAATACGTGCCAGAGTTCGCCGGGCGATGCATACCCGTCGTAGCCGAGGTTCCCGGAGCCGACTATCAATCGGCCCTCGCTCTGGCCGAGGAGAAGCATCATCTTGCCGTGCGCTGCCCGGCGGTGCCGGATGGGAGCGGCGAAATATGCCCGGTTGGCAAGCGGGTGCCGCTGACCAGTACGGCTCGCCTCACTGAGCGTATGCGCCAGCTGATCCCGGTCAGCGAGCACAAGGCGCAAGGGCACCTGCACCAACTGACTCATGATGCGTGTTTCGAAAAACGTCAAGTTCGCGCCGAAGGTGCAGATGACGGCCGTCGTCCACTGGCCCTGGAGCAGCTCCGGGACTACCAGACTGGGACGAGGCGGCGCGTTCAAGTAGAAGGACCCTGGGGCTCATAGCCGACCGCTGCCGCGTCGATCGCGCCTGTCGGCAGATCGCCGTCCGTCAGCAGGCTCCTCCCTGTCGTGGTGAGCTCGCGGCTTGGCTCTCGAAGCGTTGAGATCCATCCCAGCTCATGCACGGTCGTGCTAAGGGCTAGGAACCTGCTGTCGTTAAAGACCGCAGGCACCTCATGTGCAAAGAATCGAAGACAGTTGCCCACACGGCGCAGCCGGAAGGTGTCATCAGGCAGCTTGGCGGTAGCGACGCGCTCATGTTGCACGATCACGAAGTCTTCGATCAGCCAGCGGCTCAACTCGGCGAGTGTCGGCTGTAGCAACATGCGCTGGTTGAGCAGGTGCATGAATCTCGCCACGCCATTGCGCAGGGCGCCACCTTCAGCCAAGAGAGTCCGCTCGCTCAGGTAATCGAGCCCGCGAGCTGGTAGTCCAAAGCGCTCACGAATGAGCAGTATGAGCGCGAGGAGCGCAACGAGCGTCCGACCGTCATCAATGTCAGAGTCTTGGCAGGCTTGATAGAGCGCGTGTTCGTCAAGAGCGTTCCGAGTCCATGGCCCATCGGGTCCGGGAACGATATCTACGCCCTTCTTCAGCTCCTCAAGCAGGGCGGCGGTCTGCGTGCTCGCGGTCACGTCCGGCAGGGCAAGGGCCAGGCTGACGTCCGAAGAGCTAGCATCCAGCGACTCGGTGACAAGTTCCCACAGGCGGTCTGTTGGCATCGGTGTCAGGCCGCTGTCGGTCTCGGCGAGCCCGCGCCGAGACACCCAGCGCAGCAACCTGTTGAAGACATACCCGAAGTACTCGCGCCCCTGGTAGACGCGCCACCGCCGTGCGACGTCCAAGAGATCTTCGCGCGGCACATAGTGCGAGCCGCTCAGCTCCCGAAAGTAGATGATCTGTCGGAAGTCATCCTGGGTGATTCCTTCGCTCTGTCGGCAGAAGCTCAAATCGAGCATCATGCGCAGGGTCTGGCTGCGCGTAACGGCCTCATCTTGCCCGCCTGAGTGCAAGAAGAGATCCTGGAGAAGCGGAAGGTCCTGGTTGTCTGCGACCCGGAGCTGGCACAGGCAGGCCACTCGCGCGAACTCGACGAGCACCTCATGAGATACGGGTGTAGTGAGATCTCCGGCTTCCAGCATCCTCGTAATCTCGGTGGACGCGACGGCCTGTCTGAAGGCCGCGGCCAAAGCTCGTCCTGTCGGCGTCGGAGCGTCATATGGGAACCGGTTAGCTGGTGCCGCGATCACCAGTGCGCCCATCAGTTCCATTACCGAGCGGTAGTACAGCCCGTACCCGCCGAGTTCCTCCTTTATGTAGTCGAACTGCGGGTCGAAGGAACCGTCTTTCGACCTAGGGCTGATTCGGCGCGAGCCGACCACGTTGGAGACGAGCGTCGCATGTTCCGGCGCATCGCACACATGGCATGCCATCGAGAAGAGTGCCTCGCGAGGCCGATAGAAATCGCGAAACGCCTGTCGCGTCCGTGGCAGGCCCGTCGCCCAAAAGTCATCGAGCACCCATGAGTAGAACGACCAGTAGCGGGGATGGATCGTCAACACGTTGATGGCTGGCGAAAGGCTGGGCAGGATCCGATCCGAACTCACTGAACCGAGGCCCAAATGGTCCTGCCCTGACTTCGGCGCGAAGGCTCTAACGCCCCAGACTGGGCCGGTCTCATCCCAGCCCCAGTCGCTAGCGTCCAGCTCGAGTGTGGCCATCAGCAGCTCCCGAGTTTGGCTGAGGGCACGCCCGTCGCCCACCTTGCCCAGCAGCAAGGGCAATATTCTCCGACATACAGCAACCGAGCATATCGGCCAGTTCCTGTGCCCTTTGCGGACCTATTCCCGTGAGGTACCTCTAGCCACTTCTGACTCCTAGACCAAAGTGGGATAATCCCAGTTCACTTGGCTTCTGCTGGTGGCTGGTTGACTGGTGAGATCGCGCTGTCGCCCAGCAACCATGTGATCGCGAGCTTGATGCCAACGCCCATCTGACTTGCAAGATCCTCAGCATGAAGGCGCTCTTGCTTAAGATCGCGGGTGGTCACGGGTCTGGACCGCTGACCTGAGATGGGTGCCTGCGGCCGCTCGCCGAGAACCCACTCCAGCGTCGCAATCACACCGTCCAGGTAGTCGGCCGCCTGCGGCTGGGCGCGTCGCTGCCATCTAGCATCGTCGAGCATCTGGGCGATCTGATCCGGCGACCGGACCACGTCGCCGAAGCCGCCGACCAGCTCGCCACGGTCCTTGCCGCGCACCGGGACGCGGTCGTCAGCGCCGATGAGCCACCGCAGCACGCTAGCGGCACCGTCGGCCCGGTTCTCGTGGTCGCCCCGCAGCCTCCGTTCATCCGCCTCAGCGATCTCGCCGTCAATGTCAGCCCGACTCGGCGGCACGTCGGTCAAACGGCCCGTGACCGGCGCAACAACGCTCTCCCCCAGTGCCCAGCTCCACGCCCGGGCCGACCGGGACTCCCCCGCTGCGGCCCCTTCCGCGACTTGCCGCGAATGGCGTTCGCGCACGGCCCGGACGTGCCGCATCGGCCGCACGATCACCGTGCCCGCAGGCGGTGCGTCGTCCAAGCCGTCCTCCACGCAGCCCACGCTAATCCCGGTTACCCCCTGCCTCCATCTCGTACTCGACCTCGCGACGCCCGTTCGCCTCCAGTCGCCGACTCGGCAGCGGTTCCTGCCGCACCGCATCGCGACGTGCCTCGGCCTCTCGCCGGGCATCGGCCTCGCGGCGCCACACGAGGTCGTCGTTGTCAGCCTCAGCGTCGCGGTTCGCCAGCCGTTCGCGCTCAGCCAGGATCTCCCGCGCCCGGCCGGCCGCCTCGAGCGCGGCCTGCAGATCCAGCGGGACGACGGCCCGCTCGGGCGGCACGACATCCTCCGCCGCATGTTCCGCGTCATCGACCTGGGCAGCCAACTCATCGTCCGCGTGCACGGGCGCCAGATTGATCCCTGAGTACCAACGCCGCAACTCCGTGTCCGCGATTAGCGCCCGCCAACGGCTGGCCTCGGTGGCCGCGTGCCAGGCCCGCCGCGCGTTGGCGACCTCAGCCAGGGCCTCGCGATGCGCTCCGACTTCCTGGGCGAGCGCGCTGAACGCCTCAGCCTCATGCCGAGCCTGGTCCCGTTCGGTCTCAGCACCAGCGGCGTCAGCCCGATGCCAGGCATGCACGGCGTCGGCCCGGTAGGTGTCCTCGGCGATATGTGCCTCCCGCAGTTCACCCGCGACGTAGGGCGGTGCCCAGCCGACTTCCCGTTCATAGGCAGCCCGCCAGGCCAGCAGGTCGCCGTCCGTGGCCGCCGCGATCTCGCGGTCCTGCTCCGGCATCCGCAACGCGGCATAGGCGGCGTGCCAGCTCGCCCGCAACTCTGGCGAAGCCCGGTCGGGTGCTGGCCCGATCGCGTCGGTCTCGCTGGCGTAGCCGCGTTCTTCCCGGTACGCCGCCGCGAGCCCGGCCCGCCGAGCCCACTCCTCCCTGTCGGCCACACCCGTAGGCACCTCACCCAGGTGCGGCAGCACCCAGGCAGGCCGATCAGCCGCGATTCGCTCCCCGAGCAAGGCGACCCGTTCGTCCATAGCGGCCGCCAGGTCTCCCGCGAACCGCCGCGCCGCAGAATCATCGATCACCGGCGTCCGGTCTGAGTAGCCAGCGCTGGCCATCGGCTCGGCTGTGCCGACGATCCGCCGGACCCGGCCGTGCAGCACCGCTGCAATGCTCCGCGCACCGGCAAAACCGCGGTCCTCGACGGCATGCCGCACTACCGAATCGACGTCATGACCAGCCAGTTCGGCTGCGCGCAGCAGCCGGGTCAGAGTTCCCCGCTCGGCATCCTGTTCGTACTGCAGCCAGTCGGCCTCGGCAATCAGCGCCCGGATCGAGTCCTCGTACCGGCGCGCAGCGTGCGCACGGGTTATATCCGCCCACATCGGTGCAAGCGTGGCCAAGCTCGCGGCGCGCTCAAGCTCGGCCCGGACCCTCTCCGTCGCGGTCCGCTCACTCTGCTCACGTTCCATTACCGCCGCCAGGACCGTGAACCGATGCGGCCGCGACCGGCCGCCAGCACCCGGATCGACCAGCTCCGGCGCCGTCCGCGGTACCGCCGACAGGTCGGCTGCGCGAGTGCGCTCGGTGATGGTGTAGGCCGTGTTTCGCTCCCGGCCGCGGCCTAGGCCGACGTACAGCGCCTCCCGACCGACACTTTCATCCACGAGCAGGTGCGTGGTGTCGACGGTGCGACTCTGCGCGACGTGCACGTTCCCGGCGTAGCCAAGCTGGACATGCCGCTCCAGGTAGCTCTCGGGCAGCTCGAACGCCCGTAACAGGATCTCGCCCAGTGCGGCGACGGACGACCGCGACCCGTTCCTCTCCTCGCTCTTCCCACGCCTCGATGCGGAGCAGGTCACGGTTCGCGAGCGACCGGCCCGGCTCCCCGGCAACGATCCGGTCGTTCTGCCTGGCCACGATCAGGTCACCGGGACCGGCTACGTTACCGTCCGCGAGCTCGATCAGATCGTCCCGGCCGACCACGCCGAGCGCGGCGAGCGAATCCCTGGCCCGCCGGGCAAGATCGGCCGCCTGTACGTTCGTCCCGGCCATCAGCAGCGACTCCTTGCCGCTGAGGTAGTCGGCCAGCCACCGCCTGACCGCCGCAGCGGCCATCTCCTGGGCAGTGCCTTCCAGGATCCGGCCGCGCTGGTCGTATTCGGCGAGCACGTCGGCGTCGCCCGCGCGCAGCCGCAGCGAGGCCTCACGCTCCCACTCGGCGTCAAACCGTTGGACCGTCACCAGCTGGTAGTAGCCGTGGTCGTCGGCGAGCAACCGCATCGCGCCGCCCGCCCCGGGCGACGACAGTTGCGCGGGGTCTCCTGTCAGCAGGATCTTCGCCCCGACACGGGTCGCGATCGCCTCAACGGCGGCCAGGTCGCCGGTCGGGACCATCGACGCCTCGTCGAGTACGAGCAGGTCGCCGGGCCGCACCGGCAGGTGGCCGCGGGTCCGGTCGCTGTCCTTGATCCGGCCCAGGAAGACGGCGAGGTTGCTGCTGTCCGCCAGTCCCTCGCCCGCCAGGGTGTGCGCCGCGCTGGTCGAGGTGGTCAGCCCGACCACGCGGCCGATCCCGGCGTCACGCCAGGCGCGGGCCAGGACGGCGACGGTGCGCGTCTTCCCCGTGCCGGCGGCGCCAACGAGGATGTCGATGGCGCGGCCGGAGGTCAAGATGCCGTAGGCGGCCTTCGCCTGGTCGTCGCTCAGTCCCGCGCTGCTCAGCCGCGCATGCGCGCCGTCCAGCGCCGGATCGGCGTCGGGTGCGCCCCGCGGACCATGCTCGCGCCACAGTCGCGCCTCCAGCTGCGCTCGGTCCGCGCCGAGCGCACAGGCGGCGCGATCCGGCGCGAGGCTCGGCGCGCCGGTCTGCGCCGCGGCGCGGAGCAACCGCGCCTCGGTGTCGAGCTGGTCGCGCGTGGTGTAGACCTCGGCGCCGTGCCGGCGCCACAGGCTAAGCCCGTCTGCGCGGCGGTATGCGGCCCGCACCGGCACCATGTCCGGCGCGGTCAGCAGCACCGCGCCGCATGGCCCGCCCGGCGCCAGCGCCCGCGCGGTCAGCTCCTCCAGCAGCACCGTCATACGCGAGCCGGGAAGACCGCCGAGGTAACTGGGCAGGTGCCTGTTCACCATCCGCAGAAGCTCGTAACGAGTGAAGACCGATTTGCAACGGAGCGCATCCGCGACTGCCGCCGCCAGAACTAGATCCATCTCGATGCCGGTCTCCGGGAGCGCCGCGCCACCCGGCTCGCGCTGTCCGAGTGCGGCATCGGGGATGGCGCTGAGCGCCTGGGTCTCGGCGCGGCGCGATTGCGCCTGCCACTGCGCCAGTAATGTCTCGCGCGCTGGCGCCGAGTGCGCCTTTCCCTGGCGCGAATCCAGGGTTACGAATTGCGCCATCGACCAGACGGCGCGCGCATTCGGCGCCTTTCCGTGACGGCGCTCGTATTCGTCGACCAGCACAGTTAGGCGCGGCTCGATAGCGCGGCGCCGCGACGAGAACAGCTCGCGAGCGTCCTCTGAAATCCCGGCGATTTCCCAGCCGTTACCGTCCGGCCGCGCGATGATCTCGACGCCGAGGTTCTGGGTGAGGCGCTCGGCGAGAGTCCGCTCAGCGATCGCGCCAGCCGCAGGCCTGGCCGCGTACAGGGCTGCCCCGTCCAGCGTGCGCCACGCCAGGCGACGACCCGGCCGGGCCGCCAGCGGGTCGTCTCGCAGTACCCGGTTCAGGATCGCGTTGTGCACGTGCAACTGCGGGTCGTTGTCCCGGCTGGTGTGCTGCGCGAACGACGCGATGACCCACTCGTGCGCGTCTACGTAACGGCCCGAGTCCTTGGAGTGGTAGCCGGCCCGGCTGTACCCGGCCTCGCGCTGGAGGTAGCTCAGCATCTCCTGGTTCGCGGTCATGATCGCGTCCCACACCGCCCGCGCCTGCCCGGCCCATTGCGCGGCCTCTTCCTCACTCCCGCCCTGGCTTGCCTGATCGGCCCTGAGCTGCAGCGACGCGTGCAGCAGCTCACCGACTTCGGAACCGAGAACGTCGCATCGAAGAAGTACACTGCGGCCCGCTGCTCTTTCAGCGCTTGCATGATCAGCTGATCCCGACGTTCTCGGGTCGCCTCCGGCTCGGTCGCGAGCAGCCGTTCGATGCGCGCGGCGACCTTGTCATCGTTCCCCGCGTACCCGCTCGGCGCCCGCCCGAGCGTCACCCGGCCGTGCTGGTCGCGCGGGTCGATGAACTTCCCGTACAGCCGCTCCATGACGGCGTTGTCGACCTCGGACCCAACCGGCAGAGCGAGCTCCGGGCAGCCCATGCCGGTCCAGATCCCCGGCGGCTCGCCATGCTCGGCGACCGCCGACAGGTAGTAGTTCTCGCGCCCGGTGGCGACGTAGCGCTTGAGATACCCAGGGTCGTAACCACAGGAAATCGTCAGCACCACGCACCTCGCCAAACGTGGCCGGAACGCCATTCTCGGCCGTCATCATTGTAATGCAAAGGTGTGATGGCAAACGATGCTGAGGAACATGAGAGGGAAGATTGAATGCAAGAGGTCAGAATTCAAGAATAGCGGTTCGGGGGAACTTAGATACGAGCAGTCTGCGTGAAAGCTCGCGCTATCTTGCGAAGAGCGTCAGTCCGTCGTGGTCGGCGAAGTCCGCGAAGTCCTTGACGTTCATGGTCGCGAGCGGCAGCCCGTAGGCGAGGCAGCAGGCGGCGATCCACGTGTCGTTCACCGGGCGCGGCCGTCCGCGCTTGGTGGCGGCAGCGGACAACTCGCCCCAGAGGCGAGCGATGGTCCTGGAACCGGCGATGACAGGCTTGTCGGAGAGCCAGTTCTCAAGCGAGGTGCGGTTGCGTGGACCCCAGTTCCTCAGCCTGGTCCACTGAGTCAGCTCGCCGACTGTTACGAACGTGACCATGGGCTGCCGCCCGACCAGGCGGGCAGCGAGCGGCACCGGAACTAAGCCCTTGAAGGACCGGGAGGCGACGTCGGTGTCCAGGACGACGGCCCGGGCTGGCTGGTCAGGCAACGTCGGCGTGGCGGGACTCGGTGACGAAGGCCAGGAACGCCTCGAGCTCGTCCTCGGTGTCGAACGCGTCGCAGCGCAGCTCGTCGATCGAGCCGATCGGGTGCGCACCGGGCGTCTGGCGGATGAGCTCGTCCAGCGGCACCAGGTCAGCGTCTGGCACCTGCCGTGGGTTCTCAGCGCTGCTGCTCGTCGCGACCACCTCCATCTTGCTTCCTCCTAGTGTCGCATGGTGCGCCCGTGGGCGACCTGAGTCGCCCGCAGGCGCCACCAGATGGCTGCGCCAACCTACTGCGCCAGGTCGGGCTCGCGCTCTTCAGGTTCGTCGCGCTCGGCTTCCTCGATGCGATACCGGAGCGAACCGAGATCGTGGCCAGCGACGATCCGCACATAGTCGCCGCCGCTCTCGCGCTGCACGGCCACCCACTCGGTGCCGCGCTGAACCTTCTCGATCTCCCAGTACTGTCCGTGGTCGCGGACAAGCTTGGCAAGGCTGGGTTCAGGATGCATGGCGAGCCTCATCTTCCGCCAGGGCGGTGCGCAACTCGCCCAAGTCCGACGTGATGAGGGTGTGCAGGCCAGGATCGAGTCCCTTCTTGCGCCGGGCGATCCACCGCTGCCCGCGCGGCTCGAGGCGCTCACGCCGGAACCGGAACGCCGGGTACCTCGCGGCCAGGAGGCCAAGTATGGCTCGTGCTGCGTCGGGGCATGGGTGTAGGTCATGATCGGTCATAGCCGGACTCGCTTCCGGTCAGGCCCGGTCGTAGTGGTGGCACACGCGGCCGGGCCGCTTCCCTTTCACCAATCAGCATACCTACGTACGCCATAGGATACCATGGGCTGCTGACGTCGACGGACGTCTATGTGCGTCGCCTATGGTGATCTCGTGAGCGCAGTGGATCATGACAGCAACGTGCCGCCGTACAAGCAGGTTGCCGCGATACTGCGAAACCGCATCGAGTCGGGCGCGCTAGGGCCACGCCAGCGGCTGCCGTCGATCGCCACCCTCGTGCAGGAGTACGGCATCGCGCGCACGACCGCAGCGAAAGCGCTCAGGGTGCTCGTGGACGAAGGGCTGGCCGAGGTAGTACCAGGCTGGGGAACCTACGTCACCGACCGATGAGCCGCCACGGCGAAGCATCGCAGGGGCGAAATCGACGAGACAATGCAAGCGGGACTGGTTGATTCTCTCGGAACGGTGCCCGCCCGCCGCACCGGACGGGCACCGCCGAAGGCGGTTAGAACGTGGGGACGATGTCCTTCATCCACGCCGGCGCGGGCTGGGCAGGTACGACTTCGCCGTAGTAGCAGCGGCAGGCGCCGTCGATGTAGACGCAGTCGGGTCCGCACTCGGCGGCAGGGATGCTGGCTGCCGGGAGGTTCGGGGTGCGGGTGGTAGTCATTGTTGCCTCCTGAGCGGTGGGACCCGGCTGCGGGGGTTGAGGGGTGTTCCGGCGCCGGAAGGCACGCAGGCGTCATAGGGCGGGAGGGCAACTGGCCGACGGCAGGCGTTCAAGATGTTTTCCAGGCGGGCGCAGCCCGCCGCCGGGGAAAAGATCTTGAACGCCTGGCGTGAGCGCCGCCTCAGCGGCGCGGTGAGGCCGGTTGCGCTCCCGGCCGCGCCTGCGAGACTGACAGAGCCGGAACACCCCGGTCCCGCAGCCGGGTCCCACCGCGGCACCAGCCCTGCATCGGCCACTCGGTGAGGGCTGCCTGTGGCACCTCGGTGGTCAGCGCAGGCAGTTGCGAGGTAGCGGGGTGAGGCGACTAGCTCCTATATCGGCCTGGTTGCCCTTGGCATAGCCATCGCGGTATCCGCTACCCGTGTAGGTGGTTCTGGACTTGCGTGTGACCGGGTAGACGGCGCCGGCACGAGCGGCGATGACCTGCTCGCGGCTGGCCAGCACCAGCTCGGCCTGGTTCCCGCCGGAGGTCTCGCTATCGGCAGCCGCGTGCTGGGCGGCATGCTGCCCGGCGGCGCGGACGCGGGCGATGGCGGCGGTGCAGAAGCCGAGCATCCAGCTGCGCCGCCACGCCCGGACGCTGCGGGTCCATTCCGGCGGCCGGGCCGCGGTCAGGGCGTGGTGCAGCTGGACCAGTAGCGAGGTGTAGAGCACCTCGGCGCGCTCGGTGTCGGAGGTGTAGCCGAAGACGTGGACCCGGGCGCCATGTCCTGTGCCGGGCAGGACGCACTTGCAGCGCATCGCGGCGGCGATGCCGCAGAGCAGGTGGGCGTAGACGGCGGCCCACGGGTTCGGGATGGTGATGATCCGGTCGGCGGGCTGGTCGGTCTCGGGCCGAGCGGCGGCAAGCAGGGCGCGGTCGATGCCGTACCGGGCCATCAGTTCGGCCGCTTTCGCGGTGAATGCCTCGGCCTCTGCCGGGGTGACAGCGGCGTCCTCGGCTTGGGCGAGTAGCTTGCGGATACGGTCCAGCTGGACGTTCTCGGTGGTCACGGTTGGCATCCTTCGGTTCGTGAATCCAAAGAGGGGGCGGTGCCGGAGTAGGTTCCGGCCCGCCCCCTCTCGGGCTCGGCGAGTTAGTGGTGGCGGCCGAGGTCGTCGTAGCAGGCGGCGACTTGCTCAGGGGTCATCGGCAGCCGCGCGACAGCGGGCGGGAGGCACGCAGCGAGGGCATCGCGGAGCAGCAAGGCCATCGAGTAGTCCGGCTGGTCGGCGAGCGCCCGGTCCAGGGCGAGGTTGGCCAGGGCGCCGTCGCCGGCCTGCCAGGCGGTGAACGCCAGCAGGGACGCCGGCGCGGATACGTAGCCGGGGCGCGCCCGGCGGGTGACGTGGGTCCACAGCCGCCGGTGGCCGCTCCGGTGAACCGGATCCATCCGCGCCCAGGCGTCGTCACGAACGCGCAGGCTGGTCAGCGCCAGCGCGAGCCGGGCGAACTCGTCCGCCGTGCGCAGCGTGCCGTCGGCCCGGTAAGTGGTGATCGCGTGCTTGACGGCGGCCAGCCCGTCCGCGAGCAGCGCCCGCCGACCGGAGGCGGCTAGCTGGAGGGTGGCCTGTTCGGCCTGTGCGGTGGCCACGATCATCGCGTCGGCGTCGGGGCCGGTGATCGCGGCGATGTTGCCGGCGAGCGCGGCCCGGCTTGGCGCGGCGGTGATCCCCGCCCCGGCGAGGACGGCGGCGGCTGGGTGTGTGCCGGAGCCGGCGGGGAGCCCGTCGGGCGGGCAGCAGGATGGGTCGGTACATATGTAGGACCAGCACCGACCGTCCCCCACGCGCAGCACGTCACGCAACCGGATCCCGGCGTCGGGGAGGACCTGGCGGGCGAGGTCGGCCAGCGGCGTGACCAGGGTGCCGGGGCCATATCCGATGAGGACCGCGTCGGCGAACTGGTTGCGGGTGAGCAGGACGGCAGCGTGGCGAACGATCTCCGCCGTGATCACGCGGTCGGGCGGGTCAGGCAGGTCGAACCGGAACGCGAGCCGCACTCGGCCATCCGGCTGAGACAAGGCGATGACGACCAGGCTGTCTTCGGGGTGGAACCCGAGGAGGTACGGCACCACGGCGATTAAGGCGTCCGCGGCGCGGAGCTGGACACGGGCTGGTGACTGAGGCTGGGGAATGGACTGGGGCTGGGGGTTCACGGCAGGGCTCCTTAGCTGAGACAGGCAGGTGCGGGCGGGCCGATCGGGCCCGCCCGCACCCTGGGGGTGGTCAGGACGTGATGACTCCGGCCAGGACCTGGGCCTCGGCCTGCTCGTGCGCCGGGAGATCGGTGGGCTCGCCGTTGGCGGCGGCGGCGCGGGCGGCCTTGCGGGCGGCGTGGCCGGTGCGCAGGCTGTCGAACGCCATCGACGCGGCGATGTCGCGGGCGCGCAGGGTGACCCGGGCGCGGGGCTCGCCGTTGCCGGTTGGCGGTCCAGGCCTCGGCGACCATGTCGTCGGCGATGACGGTGACCCGGTCGCCCTTGCGGACCGACTCGGCGGTCCGGGTGGCGAGCACGCCGTAGGCGGTGACCTTGACCCACCGGGTGACCGAGTCGCCGTTGCCGCGGGCGGGGATCTCGACCGCGATGCGGAGTTCGGCGCCGTCGGAGCCGTCGCGGGTGCGGAAGGTGCGCGGGTCATCGCCGAGCCGGCCGGTGATGGTGATCTGGATCGGGTTCACGGATGTCCTCCTGGTACTGGTGACCGGGAGGGGCGGCCGTCTCGGTGGCGGCCTGGGGCTGTGGTGCCCTTCCCGGCGGTCAGGTGCCCGCGACGCGGAAGAGGGGCAGGTCCAGCTGGGCGCCCCAGGGGGGCCAAGATGTTTCCCGCGGGCCAGCAGGAAGCGGGCTGCGGCGGCCCGGCCGACGCAGCAGCCGGCGGAGCCGGCACCGCCGAGTGGCCCGCTCCCGGGAAAGATCTCTGGCCGCCCGGGCGAGCGCAGCGAGAGCCCGGCTTGCCGGACCCGACGACGCGACGCAATCTGGCAAAGCCGGGAAGATAGGCGCCAGCAGACCAGGCACCGAAGGCCACCCCTACTGGTCGACAGCAGGAGCGCTTGCGAGCCAAGCCGGAGCCAGATCGGCAATTGCGGCAGACCAGTTGGCATGCTGTACCCATCAACTCGCGGCCGGCGATCACTTGGTGGCTGGTGGCAGTGAGCCGCTCGGACTGAGCAGCGCGCATTAACCGGAGCGCACGTTAACCGGAGCGCACCCACGGGCAGGCACAGCTTCTCGATGCCGGCCGCCCAGATCGGGAGACAGTGCCCAGTACCGAAGGCACGCTTCCGCACGCTGCCACCTTGGCTCAGGCGGCATGCGGAGACATCGCGTGTCCCTCTGCAAGCCGCCTTTCCTGCGGCTCATCGTCAGGCCACGTCACTTACACAGTCGGTAGGACGCGCCGCCACCGGGCTGGACCGCAACGAGGTCGGACGCTCCTTGTTGTCGCCGGACTCGGCACTGCCGTTGAGCATGCCCTGATCTCGCTGCTCGCGCTGTACGGGCTCCGGATCTCCGAGGCCGCCGACGGCGACATCGAAGCGCTCGGCACTGCGCGCGGGCACCGGACATTGGCAACACGGCGCAAAGGAGGGAGGAAGGTCGTCATCCCGCTCGCCCCCCGCACGGCCCTGGCGCTCGCCCCCAAGATGACAGGGCAGAGCATTTTTCAGTTCGGCTGTACGCGCCGGGGCTCGGCCGACGATCGGGACGTGGGTCCCCCTGGTACAGCTGAACGCAGAGTCCGGCGACGGCGAGCGCTGGCTCGCGCGAGCCGCGGGATGTCGTCGGGACGCGGCAGCGGGAGCGCCTCGCCCACCAGCCGCGCGGAGGTATTGAGTGCACGCTCAGCGACGGTTTCGTCCGGATGCTCGCCGGCATGAACGGCCCGGTTGCGGGGAGTGGCGAGATGGTCGATGACCCGATTCCGCGACACAGCCGACTCCCCCGCCGCGACGAGCTGCTTGTAGACCGGGAATTCTTTCGCGATCCCCGATCCCAGCCGGAGTAGGCGCTCGGTTTCGGCGCCCGTCAAACCGTGCGCCCGCAGGTGTGCCGTCAAAGCGGCATCGAGGGCGACCTCTGCCGCCGAGCACGCGTCGATGACGCACAGCCGGTACTCGCCCGCGTGAAACTCGACCAGAGACCGCCGAAGGATCGTGTACGCCAGCGGGATGTCCAGTTCGCCGGATGCAGCGGCGAAACCGGCCGTCACCTCCTCCGGCGTCGCCCATCGCTGGCCGCGGATGACGACCGGGACCCGGCCGCCGGTCCCGAGGCCGGCAAGGCCGCCGTCATCATCCGGAAGGGCAGCACGGACGAGCCGACTGGCGCCACATCAGCCCGGGCCCCGGCCGGCGGATCGTTCCAAAGACAGGCAAGGCCGTCAGCCGATTCTCGAGCCAAGCCAGAACCCAAGCGAGGCCGACAATACTCCATTACCAACCGCAAGGTAGCGGATTGTCACCGATCATCTTCTCTCCGCAACTCCCTGCGATGGCCGATCGGCCTCTCTCCACATACTCCCTGCCCGAATAGGAATGGCAAGAACGCCAGCGGATCATCGGCGCTCCCGAGTACAGATCAGGGTTATCTGTGAGGCACCTCGCCCTTGTCAAGGCACCACGTGGTCAGCCGGACTTGCGGGGCCGGTGATTGGCCCTCCCCTTGCTTCCTGCTCGGGCGAGGAAGCAAGGGCCCCAGTGCGGTCAGGTCATCGGTATGCCAGGCCAGTCGGCGGTTGGTGTCCGGGCCGCCCGGCGACGGATCCGACGCAAACGTGGATCCATGACCCATCAGTTCAGCGGCGTGCTGGGGGTGGACGATAAGTCCGCTCTCTTGAACCGCTCGCTCACTAGCTGATGCGCTTTGAACCGATCAGATGGCTCGGCGGTACTACGGTCAGTCTCGGCTGGTGGATTCGTTGCGTATGCACAAGTACTCGAAGATTTAGCTTCGTGGCCGCTCCGATGCGGGGTCGTACATCGGGCGCAGTGATGCACTCGCAGGTATTCGCTCGGTGGCTATCTCGATCTGGTATGTGCCTGCCGTGTACCACGACGGCCCGGTTCCGGGCGCCGGGGCGGCGACGTAGCCGAGGCCGACGGTGCGGCCAAGTGTGTGGCCGTAGGCCGCGGAACCCAGTTGCCCGACGAGAGCGCCGTCTCGGTAGATTGGCTCGTCGTGGTAGGCAAGCGCGTCCGGATCTTCGAGTGCAAACTGAACGAGCCGTCGCGATGGTCCTTGCTCTCGCTGCTTTGCTAGTGCCTCTCGTCCGATAAAGCCGCCGGGCTTGTCCCACGCGATGGCGAAACCCAGTCCTGCCTCCAGGGGCGTGTCCCTCCTGGCGATGTCATGGCCCCAGCTCCGGTAGGCCTTCTCGAGCCGCAGGGAGTTGAGGGCGTAGTAGCCCGCGTGGCGTAGCCCGAATTCGGCGCCCGCCGCCACCAGAGTGTCGTGGATGTGCACGGCAAAGTCGGCTGGTATCAGGAGCTCCCAGCCAAGTTCTCCCACGTAGCTGATGCGCGTGGCACGGACGTATCCGTAGCCGAGATCGATCTCCCGGGACGTGCCGAACGGGAACGCCTCGTTGGACAGGTCGTGGTCGGTGAGCGGCTGCAGCATGCGCCGCGCTTCCGGGCCCATGACGGAGACCATCGCCCGGGCCATGCTCACGTCGGTGATGGTGGCGAACTCATCGGGCCCAATATGACGCTCCAGCCAGTCGTGGTCTCGGCTGATGGTGGCGGGGCCGGACAGCACCAGGAACTCCCCCTCGCTTACGCGGGTGACGGTGACGTCGGCTTCGATGCCTCCCCACTCATTGAGCCACTGGGTGTAGACGATGCGGCCGGGTTGGACGCCGACGTTGTTCGCGCTGACTCGCTGGAGCACCTTCTCGGCGTCCCGGCCTTGAACAAGTAGCTTGCCGAAGGACGAGGTCTCGAACAGACCCACGGCCTCGCGGACCGCGCGGTGCTCGGCCGCGGAGAACTCGAACCAGTTCTGACGGCCGAAGGTGTAGCAATCCGCCTCCTCCACGCCGGGCGGGGCGTACCAAATGGCGCGTTCCCAGCCGAGCATTTCGCCGAAGACAGCGCCGGCGGCTCGGGTCTGCTCGTACAGAGGGCTGCGGCGCAGGCCTCGCGGGCTCGTCCGCTGCTGGAACGGCCAGTGAATCTCGTATGCGACGTCCAGTGTCTCAGTCACCCGCTTCTCAAGGTAGCGGCGGTTGGTCTCGTGGAGGGCGACCCGGCGGGGGTCGGTCTCGGCGATGTTGAGCGGGGAGCGGCCGTCGATGATCCAGTCGGCCAGGACGGACCCCGCGCCAGGCCCGCTGAGGAAGCCGATCGAGTTGAAGCCGGCAGCGACGTAGTAGTTCCGCAGGCCTGGCGCCTCGCCGAGGTGATACAGGCCGTCCGGGGTGAAGCGAGCGACCGTCCCGACGGCGCTCGTACGGCAAGGTCGGCGAGGCGTTCCGCAGGGCTGCCGACGCGCTCCATACGATCATCCTGGGATGTCCAAATCATTTTGTCGACAAGCCTCAGGTCAGAGGGCAGCTGCACTGCAGCGACCTGTTCCTCAG
>WNFC01010777.1_pt1 | contig 18201 bp, 18 predicted proteins | sample 5400541 | NCBI WGS metagenome assembly WNFC01 (sample SAMN13153342, study PRJNA577476) | soil metagenome | isolation source: 120 cm saprolite under Douglas fir tree site 2 hole 2 replicate 1 | place: USA:California | collected 2015-04-18
CGGCATCGGCGTGGGGCCGGGCGATGTGCGCTATCTCACCTTGCGCGCCGCCGGCCTGGTGCGCGCCGTCGATGTTCTAGCCTACTTCGCCAAGAAGGGCCTGCCGGGCAATGCGCGCCGCATCGTGGCGCCCTTGATCGTCGAGGGTCGGACCGAACGGCGGCTGGAATATCCCGTGACCGACGAGATGCCGGCGGAAAGTGCCGAGTATCAGCTTAGGATCAGCGCCTTCTACCGCGCGACGGCCGACGCCTTGGCAAGTCTCCTGCGGCAAGGAAAATCGGTCGGGCTGCTGGCCGAGGGCGATCCGTTCTTCTACGGCTCCTTCATGCATATGTGGCGCAGGCTCGCGCCCGATTTCCCGGTCGAGGTCGTGCCCGGCGTCACCGGCATGTCGGGCTGCTGGACGCGCGCCAACCTGCCGATCACCTGGGGCAACGACACGCTGGCCGTGCTGCCCGGCACGTTGGACGAGGGCCGGCTCGTCGAGCGCCTGCGTCTCACCGATGCGGCGGTGATCATGAAGGTCGGCCGCAATCTCGGCAAAGTGCGCCGCGCCGTCGAGGCCGCCGGCCTGCTGTCGCGCGCCGTCTATGTCGAGCGCGGCACCATGCAGGACGAGCGCATCGTGCCGCTCGCCGACTGTTGCCAGCCGACGGGGGCCTATTTCGGCATGGTGCTGATCCCGGGCGAAGGGAGGCGGCTGTGAACGGCTCGCTGGTCGTCGTCGGCACCGGACCGGGCAAGGCCGCGCTGATGACTGGCGCGACGCAAACGGCACTCGCCCGCGCTACCGACCTGGTGGGCTACGGTCCCTATCTCGACCGTGTTCCTCGACGCCATCACCAGCGCCTCCACGCCTCGGACAACCGGGCCGAGCTGGAGCGCGCGCGTCTTGCGCTGTCGCTTGCCACCGAAGGCCGGCACGTCGTCGTGGTGTCGGGCGGCGATCCCGGCGTGTTCGCCATGGCCTCGGCGGTGTTCGAGGCGGTCGAGGCGGGCGATCCGGCGTGGCGGGAGCTCGATATCAGGGTCGAGCCCGGCGTCACGGCGATGCTGGCCGCCGCCGCCGAAGTGGGTGCGCCGCTGGGCGGCGATTTCTGCGCCATCTCGCTCTCCGACAACCTGAAAGCCTGGAGCACGATCGAGCGGCGGCTGACGTTGGCCGCCGAAGCCGACTTCGTGATCGCGCTCTACAATCCCGCGTCCAAGGCGCGGCCGCACCAGTTGGGCCAGGCGTTCGAGCTGCTGAAGAAGATCAAGGCGGCCGCCACGCCCGTCCTATTCGTGCGTGCCGCCGGCACCGCCGAGGCCGAAGCGGTCACGACCACGCTCGGCACCGCCGATCCGTCAGGCGCCGACATGCGCACCCTGGTCATCATCGGCGCCAGCACGACACGAAGGGTCGGCCGCTGGGTCTACACGCCGCGCGGCGAGCGGGGAACGCCATGAGCCAGCCACGTCACTGCCTCCTCGGCGCTCGTCACGACATGACCGGCGGGTTTGTCCGGCCGTGCGATCATGATCACCGGCAGGCCAAGCGCGCGCGCGGCTTCGATCTTGGGGTAGGTGGCGCTGCCGCCGGAATTCTTGGACACGACAACGTCGATCTTCTCGTCCTGCAGAAGCCGTCGCTCGGCGTCGCGGTCGAACGGTCCTCGCTGCCGCAGGAGAACGAGGTCGGGCGGCAAGCTCGCCTGCTGCGGCAGCTCGATGAGGCGGGCGATGTAGTGGTGCTGCGGAGCCGCGGCGAAGAGGTGCAACTCCTGCCGGCCAAGGGTCAGGAACACGCGCCGCGGCGCCTTGCCGAGCGCAACGGCTGCGGCGTCGGCGGTGGGAACCACTTTCCAGACATCGTCCGGCTGCGCCGTCCACGCCGGCCGCACCAACGAGGCGAGCGGAACATTCGCCCGGGCGCAGGCGGCAACGGCATTGGCGGAAATCTGCGCGGCATAGGGATGCGTGGCATCGATCACCGCTTCGATGTTCTGCGCGCGCAGGAAATCGGCCAGCCCATCGGCGCCGCCGAAACCGCCGACGCGTGTCATGATTGGCTGTGGCCTCGGCGCAGTGGTGCGGCCGGCCAGCGACAGCGTCGCCTCGAAGCGCGAATCGCCGGCGAGAAGTCGGGCCAAGTTGGAGGCTTCGGTGGTGCCGCCGAGAATGAGGACGCGCATTGCAGGATCGGCCGATGACGAACGAGCGGCCAACCTGCACGGCGGTGCGCTGGCTGTCCATTGTCGGCATCGGCGAGGACGGCGTGGCAGGCATCTCGCCGATAGCGCAGAAGCTGATCGCCTCGGCTGAGCTGGTGGTGGGCGGCAAGCGCCATCTTGGCCTGGCCGACGGGCTGATCCGCGGCCGCCGGCTCGCCTGGCCAAACCCGATCGGCGCGGCGCTGCCGGAGATCGAGAAGCATCGCGGTCGGCCGGTCGTCGTGCTGGCGAGCGGCGATCCCTTCCACTACGGCGTCGGCGATCTGCTGCTGCGTTCGATCCCGGCCGCGGAGACGCTTTGCCTGCCGCAATCCTCGTCCTTCAGCCTGGCCGCCTCGCGGCTCGGCTGGTCGCTGCAGGATGTGGCGCTGGTGAGCCTGCACGGCCGCGCGCTGGAGGGCGTCGTGCGCCACCTGCAGCCGGGCGCGCGCATCCTGGCGCTGTCGTGGGACGGCGAGACGCCCGCCAGGCTCGCCAAGCTTTTGGTCGAGCGCGGCATGGGCAGCTCCTCGCTCACCGTGCTGGAAGCCATGGGCGGACCGCACGAGCGCGTGCGCCGCACGACGGCGGCAGGCTTCGATCTCGACGATGTGGCGCCGCTCAATACCATCGCGCTGGAAGTCGCTGCATCGGACGGCGCGGTCGTGCTGGGCTTGGCGCCCGGCCTTGACGATTCGCTATTCGAGCATGACGGCCAGCTCACCAAGCGCGAGGTCCGCGCCGTCACGCTCTCGGCCCTGGCGCCGCGCCAGGGTGAGCTTTTATGGGATGTCGGGCTGGGCGCAGGCTCGATTGCCATCGAATGGCTGCTGCGCCATCCCTCGCTCAAGGCGATCGGCATCGAGGCGGAGCCCGAGCGCGCTGCACGCGCGGCACGCAACGCCGCCTCTCTCGGCACGCCTGACCTCGAGATCGTGCAGAAGCGCGCGCCCAAGGCATTCGATGGCCTGCCGCCGCCCGACGCCGTGTTCATCGGCGGCGGACTTTCCGATCCCCGCCTGTTCGAAGCCGCCTGGTCGGCCTTGAAGTCCGGCGGCCGCCTGGTCGCCAATGCCGTGTCGCTGCAGTCCGAAGCGCGGTTGATCGAGTACTTCCAGCGCCATGGCGGCGAGCTTGTGCGCCTCGACGTCGCGAAAGCCGGCAAGGCTGGAACCGGCGGCGTGTTCGTGTGGCGACCGGCCGCGCCGATCATTCAGTGGCGTGCGAGGAAGCCATGATCGTGGCCGGTGTGGGATGTCGGCGCGGCACGTCGGCCGACGAAATCGAGCGCGTGGTGCGCTTGGCCTTGGGCCTGTTCGAACTGCCGGCGGAACGGCTCGAGGCGATTGCGACGGAATCGGAGAAGGCGACCGAACCCGGCTTTCCCGAGGTGGCGCGGCGGTTGTCTGTCCCGCTGGTGGCCTGCACGGTGGCCGATCTCGACCGCGTGGCGGGGCGGGTTCTTACGGCCTCCAAGCTGGTGCTCGAGACCAAAGGCCTGCCGTCGATCGCCGAGGCCTCGGCGCTGGTCGTGGCCGGCCGCAACGGCCGTCTGCTCGGCACGCGGGTCGCCACCGAGCGCGCGACCTGCGCTATCGCCACGGGAGAGGGCCGATGACGGTGCACTTCATCGGCGCCGGGCCGGGTGCGCCCGACCTCATCACCGTGCGCGGCCGCGAGCTGATCGGTCGTTGCCCCGTCTGCCTCTATGCCGGCTCGCTGGTGCCCAAGGCGTTGCTCGATCATTGCCCACCGGGCGCGCGCATCGTCGATACCGCACCGATGTCGCTCGACGAGATCATCGCGGAATGTCGGCGCGCCACTGACGAAGGCCATGACGTGGCGCGCCTGCACTCCGGTGACCTTTCGGTCTGGAGCGCGCTTGGCGAGCAGCTGCGCCGCCTCGACGAGGTTGGCATCGCCTACACCATCACGCCCGGCGTGCCGGCCTTTGCCGCCGCCGCCGCCGCCCTCGGCCAGGAACTCACGCTGCCCGAACTGGCGCAGTCGGTAGTGCTGACCCGCACCTCGGGCCGTGCCTCGGCGATGCCGCCGGGCGAGACACTCGAAGCGTTTGCCGCGACCGGCGCCACGCTCGCCGTGCATCTGTCGATCCACGCCATCGACAAGGTCGTGGGCTCGCTGCTGCCGTTCTACGGCGCCGACTGTCCGGCCGCCGTTGTCTATCGCGCGAGCTGGCCCGACGAGCGCGTGATTCGCGCCACGCTCGGCACCATCGCGAGCGAAGTGACCAAAAATCCGATCGAGCGCACGGCATTGATCCTGGTCGGCAAGGTCTTGGGCGCGCGCGATTTCCGCAACAGCGCGCTTTACGACGCGGCCTACCAGCGGCGCTTTCGCGGCAGGGCCCAATGAGCGGGCTAGCGATCCCCGACAATTTTCCCGAGCTGCCCGACTTCCCGCCGGGCGAAGTGTGGCTGACCGGCGCCGGCCCCGGCGATCCGCGGCTCTTGACCGTGCTGGCGCTGCACGCCTTGGCGACCGCCGACGACGTCGTGCACGATGCGCTGGTCGATGCCCGCGTGCTGCGGCTGGCCCGCAAGGGCGCCGAATTGATCCCGGCCGGCAAGCGCGGCGGCCGGCCGTCGCCGGACCAGCGCGATATCAACGAGGTGCTGATCGAGCGCGCCCGCCTCGGCCGGCGGGTCCTGCGGCTTAAGGGCGGCGATCCGTTCGTGTTCGGCCGCGGCTGGGAGGAGGCCTCGGCGCTGACCGCGGCCGGCGTGCGCTTTCGCATCATTCCGGGCCTGACCTCGGGCCTGGCGGCGGCGGCACTCGCGGGCATTCCGGCGACCTCGCGCGACACCAACCATGCCGTTGTGCTGGCGGCGGGCCACCGCGCCGAGGATGGCAGGTCGGCTGCCGACTGGGCGGCGTTGGCCAAGCTGGGACAGCCGCTCATCCTCTACATGCCGATGGCGCAGTTGGCGGAGATAGCGGCTTCGCTGGAGCAGGGCGGCCTGTCGGCCGACACGCCTGCCGCTCTCATCCAGTCGGCGACGACGGCCGGGGAGCGGGTAGTCGAAAGCCGGTTGGGCTCGCTCGCCGCCGATGCGGCCAAGCACGCCATTGGTTCGCCTTCCATCGTCGTGATCGGCGCCATCGCCGGCCTGCGCCGGCAGCTCCTGTCGTCGCTGGTGCCGTGGTGACGGCCGAAGCGATCGGCCCGCGCGGGCTCGTGCTGGCGGCTGCCCATTCCGGCGCCGGCAAGACCACGGTCACGGTCGGGCTGCTGCGGGCAGTCGCCCGTCGCGGGCTTGCCGTGCAGCCTTTCAAATGCGGGCCGGACTATATCGATCCGGCCTTCCATGCGATCGCGGCCGGCCGGCCGAGCTACAACCTCGACACCTGGGCGATGACATCCGCCACGCTCGCCGATCTTCTAACCCGCCACGCCGCAACGGCTGACCTCGCGATCGTCGAGGGCGTCATGGGCCTGTTCGACGGCGTGGCCGAGCCTGGCCAGACCGCGCGCGGCTCGACCGCCGACCTGGCGGCGCTGCTCGGCTGGCCGGTCGTGCTGGTGCTCGATGTCGCGGGTCAGACCGAGACGGCTGCTGCGGTAGCGGCCGGTTGCGCGCGATACCGCGACGATGTTTCGATCGCCGGGGTGATCCTGAACCGCGTGGCGAGTCCACGTCACGCCGCGTTGATCGCGCCTGGGTTCGAGCGCATCGGCATTCCGTTGTTCGGCGCGATCATTCAAGACGCGCACCTCACCCTGCCGGAGAGGCATCTCGGTCTTGTCCAGGCCGGCGAGACGGCCGATATCGACCATCGCCTCGACGCACTCGCCGACATGATCGAAGCCTCGATCGACCTCGATGCCGTCCGCCGTAGCGCGCGGAGCACTACCTTCGCAGGCGGCGTTGCGCCGAACCTCGATCCCCCCGGCCAGCGTATCGCGCTCGCCCGGGATCGCGCTTTCTCCTTCATGTATCCGCACCTGCTCGATCGCTGGCGCACGGCCGGCGCGGAGATTCTGGCCTTCTCGCCGCTGGCCGACCAGGCGCCCGATCCCGCTGCCGATGCGGTGTGGCTGCCCGGCGGCTACCCCGAGCTCCATGCCGGAACACTGGCCATGGCCCATCGTTTCCACGACGGGCTAAGGGTGCTGGCCGGCCGCTCTGTTCCCATCCATGGCGAATGCGGGGGCTATATGGTGCTGGGCCAGGGGATCGAGGATGCGGCGGGCGATCGCCACGCGATGACGGGCCTGCTGCGGCTCGAAACATCTTTCGCCAAGCGCAGCCTGCATCTCGGCTACCGTCTCGCGCGGCTGAAAGCCCCCTGCGCGCTGGGGGCGGCGGGCACGGAAGTCTTTGGCCATGAGTTCCACTATGCCAGCGCACTCTCGTGCGACGACGAGCCGTTGGTCGACTGCCGCGATGCGACTGGCGCGCCGGTGGCCGAAGGCGGCGGGCGGCGCGGCTCGGTGAGCGGCACGTTCTTTCATTTCATCGACAGGCGACAGACATGAGCCCGACGTTCGACGCTGAATTCCGCGCGCAATTCCGCGAGCTGGTGCTGTGGCGCCGCGATGTGCGGCGCTTTCGCAGCGATCCCATCGCGCGCGAGCGAATCGATGCGCTGCTCGAACTCGCGAGCCACGCGCCATCGGTGGGACGAAGCCAGCCCTGGCGTTTCGTCTATGTCGACTCGGCCGATCGACGGCTTGCCGTCGTCAAAAGCTTCACCGATGCCAACGCGCGGGCGCTGGCTGGCTATTCCGGCGAAAAGCATGAGATCTATGCCGGGCTGAAGCTCGCCGGGCTCAAGGAGGCGCCAGTCCATCTCGCCGTGTTCTCCGACGACGCCACCCACACCGGCAGCGGTCTCGGTCAGCAGACCATGCCGGAAACCCTGCACTACTCGGTGGTGGCCGCCATCCAGACGCTGTGGCTGGCCGCCCGCGCCGACGGCATCGGCATGGGCTGGGTCTCGATCCTCGATCCCAAGGCGGTGACGCGCGTGCTCGACGTGCCGCCGACCTGGAGCCTCGTCGCTTATCTGTGCCTCGGCCTGCCGGCGGAGGAGCATCTCGACCCGGAGCTCGAACGCCATCACTGGGAAGTCCGCACCGACCTCAAGGAGGTCGTGTTCACGCGTTAGCCACGCTCTTGCATCGGCCCGATTTCTCCATACAAGGTTGGACAATGACGACCGCACCATCGCCCAAGCGCCTGGGCTTCTTCACACGCCTGCTCGACCAGACCGACGCCGCCGAGCGCTACCGGCTGGCCACTCAGCAGATCGTGCATGCCGAGCGCTGCGGCTTCGACTCGGCGTGGATCGCCCAGCACCATTTCCACGAGGGCGAGGGCGGCTTGCCCGCGCCGTTCGTGTTCCTGTCGCAGGCGGCCGTGCAGACCTCGCGCATCCGCCTCGGAACCGGCATCGTGACCCTGCCGCTGGAACTGCCGGTGCGCGTGGCCGAGGACGCCGTCGTGACCGACCTGATATCGGGCGGCCGCCTCGAAGTCGGCGTCGGACCGGGTGGCAATCTCACGGCGTTCACCGCGTTCGGCCTCGACAGCAACGACCGCCACACGCTGATGGACCGCAATCTCGAGCTGCTGCGTACGGCGTGGTCGGGCGGCGCACTGCCGGGCGGCGACAAGCTCTATCCCTCAAGTCCCACGCTGGTCGACCGCATCTGGCAGGCGACCTTCTCGGTGGCGGGCGCCCGCCGCGCCGGCGCCGCCGGCGACGGGCTGATGCTGTCGCGCACCCAGCCGCGCCCGCCCGACGCGCCCAATGCCTTGCTGGCCGACATCCAGAACCCGATGATCGACGCCTATCTAGAAGCTCTGCCCAAGGGGCGCGCGCCCAGGATCCTTGCCTCGCGCACGGTCTTCGTCGCCGACGATCGCAAGGAGGCGATGCGGCTCGCGGAAATCGGCCTGGTCCGGCTGCGCCACCGGCTCGCGGCGACCGGCGATCTGTCGTCGGGCGACTTGATCGGCGATCTTATAGCGGCGTTCGACGTCCATATCGGCACGCCCGACGAGGTGATCGCTTCGCTGCAGGCCGATGCGACGCTGGCCCGCGCCACCGACCTCACCGTGCAGATCCATTCGATCGACCCGCCGCATCCGTTCATCCTGCGCTCGATCGAGCTGGTGGCCGAAACAGTGGCGCCGGCGCTGGGCTGGGTGCCAAGTACGGCGGCCGGCAAGCGGCGGGTGGCCTGATGACCGATGTGATCAACACGCTGGCGGCCATCGCCCCGGGATCGTCGCTCGATGCCATCCGGAACATGCGCCCGCAGGCCCGCCTGCAGGCGCAGGCCAGCTACGATTCGCTGTTCGCGCCGGTGAGCGAGGCCGATGCCACCAGGCTCGAGCGCTTTGCCATCGCCTGCTTCGTTGCCGGCCTGCACGAGCAGCCGCAGATCGCCGCCTTCTATGGCAAGGGCCTCGTCCCCGCAGACGCGCCGGCAATGTTACAGGCTGCCATCGGCGCCGCCGTGGCGACCGCCAAGGTCGAGGGCCCCTATGGCCGCTATCCGAAGGGGCCGCTCAGCATCGAAGACCAGACCGGACCGGTCCATCGCATCGCCGCGCCGACGCGCGAGGTGCTGGGGCCGAGGCTCGCGGCAGCCTTCGAGCATGCCCACATGCTGGTGTTCCATCCGCGCGATTCGGCGCCGAGCTATCTGCAGGCGCTGATCGATGCCGGATGGTCGACCACTGGCATCGTCGTGATCTCGCAGCTCATCGCCTTCCTGTCCTATCAGATCAGGGTGGTCGCGGGTTTGCGCGTCCTGAATGCGAGGCCCGCATGACCGACAAGGTTCTGTCGCCAACCGACCATGTCGAGCCCGTGGTCTTCACCCGCGACCAGCTCGATTGGCTGCCCTGGCTCGAGCCGATGGCGGAGCACGATCTGACCGCTCGTCACATGGCCGGCCTGGTCGATGCCGCGCGCGCCAAGTCGCCCTATTTCCGGCTGCTGGTGCGCGATCCCGAGGTGCTCGAGGCGCGCACGCGGACCGACAAGGATATCTTCTACAATCCGGAGGCCGGCCTGCCGCGCGCCGAGCGCGAGCTTGCCGCCGCGGCGACCTCGCGCTTCAACGGCTGCATCTACTGCGCCTCGGTGCATGCGCGGTTTGCGGCGACCTATTCCAAGCGGGCCCAGGACGTCGATCGCCTGCTGGCCGACGGCGTGGTGGCCGATCTCGATGGGCGCTGGAATGCCATCGTCGCGGCCTCGGTGGCGCTCACCGCGACGCCTATCGCCTTCGGGCCCGAGCACGTCGACGCCCTGCGCAAGGTCGGGCTTGACGATGCGTCGATCGTCGACGTCATCAATGCCGCGTCGTTCTTCAATTGGGCGAACAGGTTGATGCTGTCGCTCGGCGAACCGGCCGCGCCGCCCGCCAAGGCCTGAGCTGGCGCTTCAGACCAGGCGCAAGTCGGCGTGCTGGTGGGAATAGCGCCGGCCGGCCGGGGGCAACCTCGGCGGACTTTTCGCGTTTCCATCAAACGGCGGGCAGCCCAGCGGAGAAAGCGATGACTATTGCGCGCAGGAAGGCCGCGCATGCCAAGCGCGACACCGGCAAGTCGGACCTCAATCCGCATGACGCCCTGGTCCTGCTGACCGCCGATCACAACGAAATCGACAAGCTGGCCCGCGAGTTCGAGCGCCATCGCAAGACGGCCGGTCAGGTTGAAAAGGGCAAGCTGGCGCTCAGGATCTGCCATGCCCTGACCCTGCATGGCACGATCAAAAAGGAAGTTTTCTATCCTGCCGCCGAAGCGGTGCTCGAAGGCGACGACCAGGAACTGTTGGGCAAGCTGCGGATCGAGCAGGACGAATTGCGACACCTGATCGCCAAGATCGAGAACATGCCGTCCGACCACCCCTCTTTCGATTCGGCGGTCATGGTGCTGGCCGAACGAGCCGCGCGCCACATGAAGAAAGAGGAAGACGAGATCTTTCCCCCGGTTCCGTTGACGAGTAACAGCGGCCCGAGCGCACGCCGCAGTGGGGAGGCCGCCATTCCGGACAGCACCATGATCTCCGACACGCCGGACGCCAAGCCGGTAACAGTGCTTGCACACGCCGCGCGCGTGCTGCCGGCCGTGACGGTCGACACCTATAACGAAGAACTGCGCGACGAAGAGGGCTTCGTCGGCGACCGGGCCAGCGGCCGTGCGTTTCGCGCCATCCTCGAGGACTGGCGCGACAAGTTGCGGGCGCAGGGTGAGGATCCTTTCGGCGACATGCCGACCCAGGACATCTCCAAGTCGAAGCTCGACAAGGTACTGGCCGGCGACGATCCCTTGGCGGCCGGCTTGGTGCATACAGCGGTCGAAGAGTATGCCGTCGAGCTTGCCACCGTCGTCCGGCGTTTCCTGCGATTGAAGGACTGGCAGGACACCGAGCGCATCGTCGTCGGCGGCGGGCTGAGCGCCAGCCATATCGGCGAGCTGGCGATGGGCCGGGCCGCCGTGCTGCTGGCGGGCGAACGCGTCGCCGTCGAATTGCGTACCATCACCAACAATCCCGACAAGGCCGGTCTGATCGGCACCGTTCATCTTGCGCCGAGCTGGGTGCTGGCCGGCCACGACGCCATCCTGGCGGCGGATGTCGGCGGCACCAATCTTCGGGTCGGCGTCGTCGAGCTCAATTTCAAGAAGGGCGACCTGTCGAAGGCGGCGGTATGGAAGTACCTGCATTGGCGGCATCGCGACGATCAGCCGACGCGCGAGCAGGCGCTGGAGCGCATGGCGGATATGGCCAACGAGTTGATCGGCCTGGCTGCGAAGGAAAAGTTCAAGCTGGCACCGTTCGTCGGCATCGGCTGTCCCGGTCTGATCGACGAGAACGGCGTGATCGTGACCGGCGGCCAGAACCTGCCCGGCAACTGGGAAGGTCCCGATTTCAACCTCGCGCGCGAAATGACGCACCGGCTGCCGCACCTCGAAGGCCATGAGCCCGTCGTGGTCATGCACAACGACGCGGTTGTGCAGGGCCTGAGCGAAATCCCCAACGTGACGGATGTGAAACGCTGGGGCGTCCTGACGATCGGCACCGGCCTGGGCAACGCGCGCTTCACCAACCGCGACAAGGAATGAGCGCTGCCGACATACGCAAGTATAGGTCGACCGACCGTGCGTAGAATGGATGCCGGTCGCCAAACGATGTGAGCTTCGCCTGCGGTCTCCACAGGAGGGCAGGCGATGCTGGTTCAGTTGGCGGAACATACGGTCGGGATCGCCTTCGATCGGATGTTCATCCTGATTTCGGTGCAGGGCGATGTCGCCCCATCGATCGATCCGTCCGAGGTTCTGCCGCCGACGACTCGCCGTCGCACGCCGCTCCAGAAGTGGCGGCTGAAACGGGTCATCGACCACGTCGACGGCCATCTCGCCCGTCGCATCACCTTGGCCGACATGGCGGCAGCCGCCGGCCTCACCCGCATGCACTTTGCCGCCCAGTTCCGGACTGCCACGGGGACGCGGCCGCACGACTTCGTCCTGCAGCGACGGATCGACCGCGCCCGGGAGCTGCTGCGCAATCCCGAACGGACGCTGGTCGATGTCGCGCTGAGCGTCGGCTTCCAGACGCAGGCCCATTTCACCACGGTCTTCAAGCGCTTTGCCGGCGAGACCCCTCACCGTTGGCGGCGTCTAGCGCCAGGGCACCATGCTGCGGAAGACGCCGTCGCGCCTCAGCCAGGCGTGGAACAGGGCGGCGCCGAAATGCATCAGGATGGTTAGGAAGAGGACAAGGGCGAGAAGAGTGTGCACCCGCCGCAGCAGGGCGAACAGCGCCGGATTGACGGCGACAAGCGGCGGCAGATGCACGCTGCCGAACAAGGCGATGGGATATCCGCCGGCCGACAGCATCGTCCAACCGACCAGCGGCAGGGCGAACATCAGCGCATAGAGCACGAGGTGCGAGCCATGCGCCGCCCATTTCTGCCAGGCCGGCAGGTCGACCGGCAGCTCCGGCACCGGCCCTATGAGGCGCAGGCACACCCGGATCGCGGCCAGGCACAGGATCAGGATGCCGAGCGGCTTGTGCAGGTCGATCAGCCAGGTCCGCATCTCCGACACCGTCGACACCATGGCGATGCCGATGAACAGCATGGCGACGACCAGCGTGGCCATCAGCCAGTGCACCAGGCGCAAGGCGAGGGAGAATTGCGCAACGGGCTTCATGGTGCGGTCTTGCGGAGGGCAGGGTTGCGCCCGGCGGCGCTTGGCTCCGCCGCTTCGCCGTCGCGTCGCGTCAGCGAGACGGCATAGACGGCCGATCGCGCCGGCAAAAGCGGGTCGGCCGACGGCGCCATGCCGGCCGGCAGGATCAAAGGGTCGAACGTGATGTTGCGGCAGGCGCCCGTCTCCTCGGCTTCGGTGCGATCGATGGTGAGCGTGCCGACATCGATCTGCTGGCGGTCGGCCGGCCACGCCTTGGTGGCGTCGTCGACGGGATCGCCGGGCGCTGCCACAGTGACGACCATGTGCCAGCGCAACGCACCCTGGCGCAGGCGTGCGGCGACATCCTCGAACAGGAAATCGGCGCCGAGCTCGCCAAGCTTGCTCTTGTCGAGCGCCTCGAACGGCGTCTCGGGCACCAATGACCAGCGGACATGCCGCGTCTCGCCCGCCTGGTTGGTGAAGCGGAAGGCATTGATGCTGAAATAGCTGCCGTTGGCGAAGCTCGACGGCAGCGGCGCGTCGCGCATCCAGTCCATGAAGGCGCGTGTCTCCGGATGATGGGCGAGAAAATCGGCGGTGCGCGCCGGATCGGCTTTGCCGGTCGCCGGGTCGGGCGCCGTGGCGAGCTGGAAATCGCGGAAGGCCTGCGGCGTGGCGACGACGAAGATCGGCGTGTGGTCCATCGCCATGCGCCACAGCTCGCCGTTGGCCTGGGTCAGGCTGAGCGCGATGGCGTGGAAGACGAGGCGGCCGTCGGGCGCATAGGGTTGGCCGCCGCCGGTCGAGAACCGGCCGATCACCGGAACAGTGCCGGGCGCAAAAACCTGGGCTTTGGACAGCGCCGTTCCGTTGCCATTGGACTGGAAGGTGCCTGCGATGCAGAGGCCCTTGGCATGGGCGCGGCGGAAACCGGGATGCAGGCCGTCATGGACCTGCAGGGCGTCGACGATGGCGCCGGGCCCGAGCCGTCCCGGCGAGAACACACCCCCGGCAAAGGCGAGCGCTGCCGTGACGGCCAGCAAAATGGCGGCGATCGACGCCAGCCGGGCCGCGATGGTGGGCGTGATGCGTTTCACGGGCAGGCTTGGCCTGCCCGGCGTTCACGCCTGGTCAACGCGCTGTCGAGGCAGCGGATGATCATTTGGCTGTCGACGGGTTTGCTGAAGAAGCCCGCGGCGCCTGCCGCCTCGGCGCGTTGGCGGATCCGGTCCGCGGGAAAGGCGGTGATGAAGATGATCGGCACGCCCTGCTGGCGGGCAAGCAGTGCGTCCTGCAGCTCCAGCCCGTTCATTCCCGGCATCTGGACGTCGGCGATCAGGCACGACGTGTCCTGCAGATGGGGCGAGGCGAGGAAAGCTTCGGCCGAGGCGAACTCGCAGGCTTGGTAGCCCAGCGAGCGGACGAGGCTGCTCATTGCGGCGCGAACCGACTCGTCGTCGTCGACAATAGAGATCTTGGCGGCGCTCGACAAAGGGCCGATCCTCCGGTGGCGGTCGCGATCACGATGTGACGCGCGCGATCGCTTGGGCAACAGAATGCCCGATTGACGCTGCTCCCGACATCATACGGACGTTTAGGATGTGTGCGCCTTCGGCTGATGAAGCCCCAGGCTTTCGGCCATCCTCACCAGGTCGGCGAGGGATTTTGCCTTCATCTTCCGCATCGCCTGGCCGCGATGGATCTTGACCGTGATCTCGCTGAGGCCAAGCTGGCCGGCGGCCTGCTTGTTCATCAGCCCGGAGGTGACCAACGCCATCACCTCGCGCTCGCGCGCCGTGAGCGATTCGTAGGCCGTGCGCAGCACTGCCGCGGCCTGCTCGGCTTCGCGGGCCTGCTGGTCGCGCTGGATGGCGGCCGCCACCGCGTCCAGCATGTCCTGGTCGCGGAAAGGCTTGGCCAGGAAGTCGACGGCGCCGGCCTTCATGGCGCGCACCGACATCGGGATGTCGCCGTGGCCGGTCATGAAGATGATCGGCGTGCGGATGTTCGCCTTGACGAGCTGGCCCTGGAAGTCGAGGCCGCTCACGCCCGGCAGCCTGATGTCGAGCACCAGGCAGCTCGCGCCGTCGGGCCGCTTGTGCTGCAGGAATTCTGCCGCCGAGCCGAAAAGTTCGACCTGCAGGCCGACCGAGCGGAACAGGCTGCCCAATGCCTCGCGCACCGATGGATCGTCGTCGACGACGAACACGATCGGCTGGGCCTTGGCCGTGCCCGGCGGCTGCGGGGCGCGGCTCATGACGCGTCCTCGGCTCTGAGAGGCAAGGCGAATTGGAAGGTCATTCCCGGGCCTCCGTTGCTCGATGCCCATATGCGTCCTCCATGGGATTCGATGATTGACCGGCAGATCGACAATCCCATGCCCATGCCGTCGGTTTTGGTCGTGAAAAAGGCATTGAACAGGCGATTCATGTCGGCGGGATCGATGCCAACGCCGGAATCGCCTACGGCGACGACGACGTCGTCGGCCTGCGCGAAGGACCGGATCACCAGACGCCGCGGCCGGTCGGTCACGGGCTCCATCGCCTGCACGCCGTTCACCATGAGATTGATGACGACCTGCTGCAATTCGACCCTGTCGGCGACGACCGGCGGCAGATCGCGCGCGAGATCGAGCTGCAGCGTGGCGCGATGACTGTGGATTTCGCGCCGCACCAGGGAGACGGCCTCGGCGATGACCTCATTCAGGTCGAGCGGCAGGATCTGCGCCGGCGCCTTTCTGACGAGGGCGCGCAGCCGCTCGACCACCTGGCTGGCGCGCTTGCCGTCGCGGACCATGCGCTCGATCGCGCTGCGCACCTCGCCGAGCTCCGGTTCGCTGCGGTCGAGCCAGCGCAGTGCTGCTTCGCCGTTGGTGACGATGCCGGCCAGCGGCTGGTTGACCTCGTGGGCGATCGAGGCGCTCATCTCGCCCAGCGTGGCCACGCGGGCGGCATGGGTAAGCGCGGTTTGCGCCGCATTCAGCGCGTCCTGTGCCTCGCGAGTTTCGGAGACGTCCATCAGCGCGCCGACGATCTCGTCATCGCCCGACTCGGAACGTACCCGGTGGGCACGAACGTGGAGATGCCGCGTCGAACCTGCGGGCGTCAGCCAGCGAAACTCGTAGTCGTATTCCGGCTCGCCCCGCCGGACGCGCTCGAGTTCGCCCTGCACGAGCGCGAGATCGTCCTTGTGCACCCGCTGAAGGAGCACATCGCTCGGCGGCTCGACGCTACTGCCCAGCTCCATTATCCGGCAGCCTTCCGTCGACCAGAAGACCTCGCCGGTGGCGACCTTCCAGCTGAAGGTGCCGGTGCGGCTGAGCCGCTGGGCTTCGTCGAGGTAGGCTTGGACGCGCCGGCGCTCGGCGTTCTCGGCCCGCAGCGCCTCGACGAGGCGCGCCTGCTCCTGGAGCGCGCCCTGCAATTGATCGCGCGCGTGGCGGAGCGATTGCTCGCTGCGCCTTTGCGCGGCGCTGAGCGAAACCACGAAAAGCGCTGTTATGCCGAACAGGACGACGCGAGGAATGTCGTTGGGGGCGATCCCGAACGAATCGGAATCGACGAAAAAATAGGTGAAAAGCAGGATCGCCAGCACGGTCGCCAGCAGGCTGGGACCCAGCCCGCCGAACCAGGCGGCGAACATGATCGAACAGAGGAACAGCGACACATAGGGCATGGTGTTCAGGAAGCTGTCGAGCAGCAGCGCGGCGACAAGCGCCGTCGTCACCGACAGTATCGCAACGGCATAGGCGAGAATCGCGGGAGACTGGGGCCGCCACGCAGGACTGGACGTCGTCATCTTCTTGCCTCTCCAAGACTAGCGACGCTGGCGTCAGTCCGGAAACTTATACCTTGGTATGTGACTTGCCCATGCCTTGCCGCCAGCCCGCGGATGACGTGCGGAAACGCCGGGCGACTTGGGTGAGGCAGCAGGGGAGTCGCCCGGCGAGCAGGTGTGGGTGATCGGGGGAGGACCACACCTGCAAGAGATGCTGAACATCTCGTTTCCGCAGGCGCCATCCTTGCCGAACCCAAGGCCCTGGTCTTTTCAAAGCGGCAACCTGCTTTCGAGTTCGCACGCCGGCAGCGGGCTCGACGGCTCATACCATCGTATGACGGCGTCAAACCAACACCGGGGCCGTCGCTACCTAGGGACGATGGATGGTCACGGCGAGAGTGCCGATCCTCGTGACTTGGGCGCCGCCGTCATCAGCGACGATTGGGAAAGCCATGGGCATTGTCCGCTTCGCGTTGCGATTTCCTTACACATTCTATGTCGTGGCCGCCCTGATTCTGTTCCTCGGCGCCGCCGCCAGCTATGTCATGCGCACCGACATCTTCCCGGAGATCAGAATCCCGGTGGTGACGGTGATCTGGAGCTACACGGGCCTCAGCACGCCCGAGATGGAGCAGCGGGTCACGACCTACAGCCAGTATTCGATCAGCGCCAATGTCAACGGCATCAAGGACATCGAGGCGCAGACGATGAACGGCCTGTCGGTCCAGAAGATCTACTTCCAGCAGGACGTCAATCTCGATCTCGCGATCGCCCAGATCGTTGCCGCGACCAACGCCATTCGCGCGCTGATGCCGGCCGGCATCCAGCCGCCGGTCGTGGTCCAGTTCAACGCCTCGAGCGTGCCGGTGCTGCAGATCAGCCTGAGCTCCGACAGCCTCACCGAGCAGCAGCTCTACGACTACGGCATCTACCGCATGCGCCAGCAGCTCGCGCCGATCCCCGGCGTCACGCTGCCGACGCCGGCCGGCGGCAAGTACCGCCAGATCATGGTCGACATCGATCCCGCGAAGCTCGTGGCACGGGGCCTGACGCCGCTCGACGTGGTCAATGCGGTCAACGCGCAGAACCTCACCCTGCCGTCGGGCACGGCGAAGATCGGCGACAGGCAATACGCCGTCCTCACCAATGCCACGCCCGCCAGCATCGCCGAGCTCAACGACATCCCCGTCAAGGTCACGAACGGCGCCACCGTATTCGTCAAGGATGTCGGCCAGGTGCACGACGGCTGGCTGGTCCAGCAGAACGTCGTGCGAAAGGACGGTCGCCGCTCGGTTCTTCTCAGCGTCATCAAGAACGGCACCGCCTCCACGCTCGAGGTCGTCAACGCGGTGTTCGTCAAGCAGTCCATCGAGGGCGTGCTGCGCGAGGGCGCCATCGCCGCCGGCCTCACCGCGCTGATGATCCTGCTGTTCCTGGGCTCGTGGCGGTCGACCCTGGTCGTCATGACGTCGATTCCGCTGGCGATCCTCAGCTCGCTGGTCGTGCTGTACTTCCTGGGCGAGACCATCAACACCATGACCCTGGGCGGCCTGGCGCTGGCCGTCGGCATCCTGGTCGACGATTCGACGGTCACGATCGAGAACACCCACCGCCTGCTGAACGAGGAAGGCCAGCCGCTGCCGCAGGCGACCCTGCACGGCGCGGCCGGCATCGCCATACCGACCCTGGTCTCGACGCTCGCCATCAGCTGCGTCTTCACCTCGGTGATCTTCCTCGACGGCCCGGCCAAGTACCTGTTCACGCCGCTCGGCCTGGCCGTGGTGTTCGCCATGCTGGCGTCCTATGCGCTCTCGAGGACCCTGACGCCGATCATGATCGGCCTCCTGACCAAGGGCGAACATGGGGGCGCCATCGCCGGCGGACTGCGCGGCTGGTTCGCCGGCCTGCATGTCGCCTTCGATCGCGGCTTCGAACGCATGCGCGCGGCCTACGTCCAGCTGCTCACGGCGCTGCTTGCCCGGCGCTTCGTCATTCCGGTCGCTGCCGTCCTGGTCGTGGCGCTCGGCTCCGTATTGTTCGTCTTCGTCGGCCGC
>WNFC01003003.1_pt1 | contig 18199 bp, 16 predicted proteins | sample 5400541 | NCBI WGS metagenome assembly WNFC01 (sample SAMN13153342, study PRJNA577476) | soil metagenome | isolation source: 120 cm saprolite under Douglas fir tree site 2 hole 2 replicate 1 | place: USA:California | collected 2015-04-18
GACGCGATCTGCGAATCGATCCAGGCCGAGATCCCGCTCATCGTCTGCATCACCGAGGGCATCCCGGTCGCCGACATGGTCAAGGTGAAGCGCGCGCTCTCGAGCTCACGCTCGCGCCTGATCGGACCGAACTGCCCGGGCGTGATGACGGCGGGCGAATGCAAGATCGGCATCATGCCGGGCAGCATCTTCAAGGCGGGCTCGGTCGGCATCGTGTCGCGCTCGGGCACGCTCACCTACGAGGCGGTCTTTCAGACCACGCGCGAGGGCCTCGGCCAGACCACCGCGGTCGGCATCGGCGGCGATCCGGTGAAAGGCACCGAGTTCATCGACGTGCTGGAGATGTTCCTGGCCGACAAGGCGACCGAGTCGATCGTCATGATCGGCGAGATCGGCGGCGCGGCCGAGGAGGATGCGGCCCAGTTCCTGAAGGACGAGGCGAAGCGCGGACGCAAGAAGCCGATGGTCGGCTTCATCGCCGGCCGCACGGCGCCGCCCGGGCGGCGCATGGGCCATGCCGGCGCGATCATCGCGGGCGGCAAGGGCGACGCCGAGTCGAAGATCGCCGCCATGGAGTCGGCCGGCATCAAGGTCTCGCCCTCGCCGGCCCGGCTCGGCAAGACACTGGTCGAGGTTTTGAAACGCTGACCCGCTCCGCCCACGGAGGCACTTCATATGGATGCGGTATTCCTGCTCTGGCACTCGCACGACATGGGCGGGGGCGAGATCGACGACAAGCTCATCGGCGTCTACACCAGCGAAGCGGCGGCGCTGGCCGCCAAGCACCGCAAACTCCAGTTCGAAGGGTTTCGCGACACGCCGGACGGGTTCGTGATCGACCGATGCGAACTCGACCGCGACCTGTGGTCGGAAGGCTTCGTTACCGTTGAGGGGATTGAGGAGCGCAGCCGGAAGAAGTGAATTCGAATTCATTTGTTGCGTAATTTTGATGGCCTATGAGCCCTATAGCCAATTGTTGAGGCAGGACGGCTGGCTTAAATAGCTGGCAGGATCAGATTCGCCCCGTCCCGGGCGGGCACCTCAGTTTGGTCGGCCCCCCGCGGCGGCGCCCTGCCCCGCCCATCAGGATCGGACGATGTCCCGCCAAGACGCCAATGCCGCCTTCGCCCGCACCTCGTTCCTCTATGGCGGCAATGCCGCCTACATCGAGGATCTGCACGCGCGCTACGAGGCCGATCCCAAATCGGTCGACGCGGAGTGGCAGGCCTTTTTCGCGAGCCTCAAGGACAACGCCAGCGACGTGAAGACGAACGCGCGCGGCGCCTCGTGGCGGCGGCCGAACTGGCCCCAGCCGGAGCGCGGCGAGCTCGTCTCCGCCCTCGACGGCGACTGGGGCGAAACCGAAAAGACCGTCGGCGACAAGGTGCGCGGCAAGGCGCAGGCGGCGGGCGTCGAAGTGTCGGCCGCAGAGGTGCAGCGCGCGACCCGCGACTCGATCCGCGCCCTGATGCTGATCCGCGCCTACCGCATCCGCGGCCACCTGCACGCCAATCTCGATCCGCTCGGCCTCGAGCCGCGGCGCGACCACGAGGAGCTCGATCCGCGCTCCTACGGCTTCACCGACGCCGACCTCGACCGCCGCATTTTCCTCGACAACGTGCTCGGGCTGGAATTCGGCACGCTGCGCGAGATCGTCGCGATCCTGCAGCGCACCTATTGCCAGACGCTCGGCGTCGAGTTCATGCACATTTCCAATCCGGCACAGAAGGCCTGGCTGCAGGAGCGCATCGAAGGGCCGGACAAGGAGATCACCTTCACGCGCGAGGGCAAGCGCGCGATCCTCAACAAGCTGGTCGAGGCGGAAGGTTTCGAGAAATTCTGCGACCTGAAATTCACCGGCACCAAGCGCTTCGGCCTCGACGGCGCCGAGTCGATGATCCCGGCGCTCGAGCAGATCATCAAGCGCGGCGGCGCGCTCGGAGTCAAAGACATCGCCGTCGGCATGGCGCATCGCGGCCGCCTCAACGTGCTGGCGCAGGTGCTGGGAAAGCCCCATCGCGCGATCTTCCACGAGTTCAAGGGCGGCTCGGTAAGCCCCGACGACGTCGAGGGCTCGGGCGACGTGAAGTACCACCTCGGCGCCTCGTCGGACCGCGAGTTCGACGGCAACAAGGTGCACCTCTCGCTCACCGCGAACCCGTCGCATCTCGAGATCGTCAACCCGGTGGTGCTCGGCAAGGTGCGCGCCAAGCAGGACCAGTACGGCGCGACGCCGGACGACCGCACCATGGTGATGCCGCTCCTGATCTCGGGCGACGCCTCGTTCGCGGGACAGGGCGTGATCGCCGAATGCTTCGGCCTCTCCGGCCTGCGCGGCCACCGCACCGGCGGCTCGGTGCATTTCATCGTCAACAACCAGATCGGCTTTACGACCTATCCGCGCTACAGCCGCTCCTCGCCCTATCCGTCCGACGTCGCCAAGATGATCGAGGCGCCGATCTTCCATGCCAACGGCGACGATCCGGAAGCCGTGGTGTTCGCCGCGAAGATCGCGACCGAGTTCCGGCAGAAATTCCAGAAGCCGGTGGTGATCGACATGTTCTGCTACCGCCGCCACGGCCACAACGAGGGCGACGAGCCGGCGTTCACCCAGCCGCTGATGTACAAGAAGATCGCGGCGCATCCGACCTCGCTCGAGATCTACGCCAAGAAGCTCGTCGCCGAGAACGTCCTCACCGAGGGCGAGGTCGAGAAGATGCGCGCCGACTGGCGCGCCCGGCTCGACGCGGAGCTTGAGGCGAGCCAGGGCTATCGCTCGAACAAGGCCGACTGGCTCGACGGCCGCTGGGCCGGCTTTAAGGTCGCGGAGACGTCGGATGATCCGCGCCGCGGCAACACCGGCTTTTCGGTCGAGAAGCTGCGCGAGGTCGGACAGAAGATCACCGCGGTGCCGCAGGGCTTTCATGCCCACCGCACCATCCAGCGCTTCCTCGCCGCCCGCGCCAAGGCGATCGACACCGGCGAAGGCATCGACTGGGCGACCGGCGAGGCGCTCGCTTTCTGCTCGCTGCTGCGCGAAGGCCATCCGGTGCGGCTCTCCGGACAGGATTCCGAGCGCGGCACCTTCTCGCAGCGTCATTCGGTGCTGATCGACCAGGAAAACGAGGACCGCTACACGCCGTTCAATCACATCCACGACGGCCAGGGGCGCTACGAGGTCGTCAACTCGATGCTGTCGGAAGAGGCGGTGCTGGGCTTCGAGTACGGCTATACGCTCGCCGAGCCCAATGCGCTCACGGTGTGGGAGGCGCAATTCGGCGATTTCGCCAACGGCGCGCAGGTCATATTCGACCAGTTCATCTCGTCGGGCGAGCGCAAGTGGCTGCGCATGTCGGGCCTCGTCTGCATGCTGCCGCACGGTTACGAGGGCCAGGGGCCGGAGCATTCATCGGCGCGGCTCGAGCGCTTCCTGCAGATGTGCGCCGAGGACAACATGCAGGTCGCCAACTGCACCACGCCGGCGAACCTCTTTCACATCCTGCGCCGCCAGCTCAAGCGCGAGATCCGAAAGCCGCTCATCTTGATGACGCCGAAGAGCCTGCTGCGCCACAAGCGCGCGGTGTCGCGGCTCGACGAGATGGGCGTCAACACCACGTTCCACCGCCTGTTGTGGGACGACGCTCAGGTGCTGCCGAACGAGAAGATCAAGCTCGTCGCCGACGACAAGATCCGGCGCGTCGTGCTGTGCTCCGGCAAGGTCTATTACGATCTCTACGAGGAGCGCGAGAAGCGCGGCATCGACGATGTCTATCTGTTGCGGGTCGAGCAGCTCTATCCGTTCCCGACCAAGGCGCTGGTGCAGGAGCTGTCGCGCTTCAAGCAGGCCGAAATGGTGTGGTGCCAGGAGGAGCCGCGCAACATGGGCGCGTGGTTCTTCGTCGATGTGTTCCTGCAGTGGGTGCTCAACCAGATCGGCGCGAAATACCGGCAGATGCGTTACGCCGGCCGCCCGGCCTCGGCGGCGACCGCGACCGGCCTGATGGCGAAACATGTCGCGCAGCTCAAGCAGCTGCTCGAGGAAGCGCTGGCATAGCAATTGATCGTCATGGCCGGGCTCGTCCCGGCCATCCACGTCTTTGGTCGCGGTTTCGCGTCAAGACGTGGATGCCCGCGACAAGCGCGGGCATGACGGAGTAAGGATGAGACCATGACCGAAATCCGCGTCCCCACCCTCGGCGAATCCGTCACCGAGGCGACCATCGGCAAATGGTTCAAGAAGCCGGGCGACGCGGTCGCGGTCGACGAGCCGCTGGTCGAGCTCGAGACCGACAAGGTGACGATCGAGGTGCCGGCGCCCGCCGCCGGCGTGCTCAGCGAGATCGCCGCCAAGGACGGCGAGACGGTCGCGGTCGGCGCCCTGCTCGGTCAGATCAAGGATGGTGGCGCCGCCAAGGCCGCGCCGCCTGCGGCCGCAGTGCAGCCGGCCGGGGCGCAGCCCGCCGCAGCGCAGCCGCCGCCGCCAAAGCCCGCCGCGCAGCCCGCGCCGCCGCCCGTGCCCAGGCCGGCGCCGGCCGACGCGCCGCCCGCGCCGTCGGTGCGCCGGCTCGCGGCGGAGAGCGGGGTCGATCCCGCGGCCGTCGCCGGCTCGGGCAAGGACGGCCGCGTCACCAAGGGCGACATGCTGGCCGAGATCGAGCGCGCCGCCGCGCGGCCGACGCCGGTGCCGCAGCCCGCCGCCGCGGTGCAGGTGCGCGCGCCCTCTCCGCCCGACGACGCGGCGCGCGAAGAGCGCGTGAAGATGACGCGGCTGCGGCAGACCATCGCGCGGCGGCTCAAGGAGGCGCAAAATACCGCCGCCATGCTCACGACCTTCAACGAGGTCGACATGGGCCACGTCATGGCGCTGCGCGCGCAATACAAGGATCTGTTCGAGAAGAAGCACGGCGTGAAGCTCGGCTTCATGGGCTTCTTCGTGCGCGCCTGCGTGCAGGCGCTCAAGGAAATCCCCGCCGTCAACGCCGAGATCGACGGCACCGACCTCATCTACAAGAACTACTATCACGTCGGCGTCGCGGTCGGCACCGAGAAGGGGCTGGTGGTGCCGGTGGTGCGCGATTGCGATCGCAAGTCGCTCGCCGAGATCGAGAAGGAGATCGCCGGCTTCGGCCGCCGCGCGCGCGACGGCGCGCTCAAGATCGAGGAGATGCAGGGCGGCACCTTCACGATCTCCAACGGCGGCGTCTACGGCTCGCTGATGTCGACGCCGATCCTCAACGCGCCGCAGTCCGGCATCCTCGGGATGCACAAGATCCAGGAGAGGCCCATGGTCGTCGCCGGCAAGATCGAGCCGCGGCCGATGATGTATCTCGCGCTCTCCTACGATCACCGCGTCGTCGACGGCCGCGAGGCGGTGACGTTTTTGGTGCGCGTGAAGGACGTGCTGGAAGATCCGGCGCGGTTGGTGCTGGATTTGTGAGGGTCGGGCCGCAATGCCCACGGTAGCGATCGTCGAGGGCGTCAAGATACAGTTCTACGCTCGCGAACATCCGCCTGCACATTTTCATGCCGTGTTCGCGGAATATCGCGCTCAGATCGACGTCGCATCGTTGCGCGTTTTAAAAGGGAGCTTGCCTCCCGCAAAGCTGGCCATTGTGATATCCTGGGCTGAGCCCCGACGTGAGGCACTGAGGCGCACGTGGGATGCGGTCCTGGCTAAACAGAAGCCGGAGAAGATTCGATGAACGACATTCTTCGCATTACGGCCGCAGAGCCCGTCGTTCACGGCGTGCTCAAGCTTGCCTGGAATGACGGCTATGAAGGGATCGTCGATTTGCGCGGGATCATCGCTGATGGCGTCATTTTTGAGCACATCAGAGACCCGGAAAATTTCAAGAAGGTCCGGGTCGCGCCGTTTGGACATTCGGTCTATTGGGGTGAAGAGGACAACGAAGAGGTCGATTTGGGCTGCGATCGTCTCCGCGAGCTTGCGGAAGAGCAGGCGGCATTGCTCGCGCGTGCAGGCTGAGACGGCCATACCACGAGGGAGTGCGATCGCGTCCGCAATCCCTTCAGTCACCTTTGCCTTCAATGCGCCCCACAGGCCATCCTGACCCGCGAGCGTGCCATGAGCGATTCCAATCAACCTGCCGTCACCCCCTATCTCACCGTCAAAGGCGGCCTCGACGCCATCGCGTTCTATCAGCGCGCGTTCGGCGCCGAGCTCCTGACCCAGGAGATGGACGATGACGGCCGACGCGTGGCGCACGCGGCGCTCGACGTGTTCGGCACCATGATCATGCTGAGCGATGAGTTTCCCGAATACGATCTCGACAGCAAGTCACCGCTCACCGTCGGCGCGACCACGGTCACGCTCAACGTCGGCTTCGACGATCCGGCGGAGGTGGACGCGGCCATGTCGAAGGCGGTCTCCGCCGGCTGCAAGGTGACCGCGCCGCCCAGGGACGAATTCTGGGGCATGCGTTACGGCCGGCTCAAGGATCCGTTCGGGCACGCCTGGGCGTTCGGCGCGCCGCTGCCGGAGGGAGGATCGTCGTGAGCTACGATCTCGTCGTGATCGGCAGCGGTCCCGGCGGCTATGTGTGCGCCATCCGCGCCGCCCAGCTCGGGCTGAAGACCGCGGTGGTCGAGAAGGACAAGACCTTCGGCGGCACCTGCCTCAACATCGGATGCATCCCGTCGAAGGCGCTGCTCCATGCCTCGGAGCTGTTCGAGGAGGCGGGGCACAAGTTCGGCAAGATGGGGATCCGGGTGGGCACGCCGGCGCTCGATCTTCCGGCCATGATGAAATTCAAGGACGAAGGCGTCGACGGCAACGTCAAGGGCGTCGCGTTCCTGTTCAAGAAGAACAAGATCGATTCGTTTCAGGGCATCGGCCGCATCGTGGCGCCCGGCAAGGTCGAGGTGAAATCCGCCGGCGGCGCGACCGAGACGATCGAGACGAAGAACATCGTGATCGCGACCGGCTCGGACGTCGCGCGTCTCAAGGGCATCGAGATCGACGAGAAGCGCATCGTCTCCTCGACCGGCGCGCTGGTGCTGCCCAGCGTGCCGGAGAAGCTTCTCGTCGTCGGCGCCGGCGTGATCGGGCTCGAGCTCGGCTCGGTGTGGCGGCGGCTCGGCGCGCAGGTGCACGTGGTCGAGTTTATGGACCGCATCCTGCCCGGCATGGATCTCGAGGTCGCGCGCCAGTTCCAGCGCCTGCTGCAGAAGCAGGGTCTGAGCTTTCAGCTCTCGTCGAAAGTCACCGCGATCGATGCGTCGGGCAACAAGCTCAAGGCGAGCGTCGAGCCCGCGGCCGGCGGCGCCGCCGAGACGATCGAGGCCGATGTGGCGCTCATCGCGATCGGCCGCGTTCCCTACACGGCGGCGCTCGGGCTCGACGCCGCCGGCGTGAAGACCGACGAGAGGGGCCGCGTCATCGTCGACGCCCACTTCGCCACCAGCGCACCCGGCATCTATGCGATCGGCGACGTGATCGCGGGCCCGATGCTCGCCCACAAAGCGGAGGACGAGGGCGTCGCCGCCGCCGAGATCATCGCGGGCCGCGCCGGCCACGTGAACTATGACGTGATCCCGAACGTGATCTACACCTTCCCGGAGGTCGCCTCGATCGGCAAGAGCGAGGAAGAGCTCAAGGCGGCCGGCATCGCCTACAATGTCGGCAAGTTCCCGTTCACCGCCAACGGCCGCGCCAAGGTCAACCTCACCACCGACGGCTTCGTAAAAATCCTCGCCGACGCCAAGACCGACCGCGTGCTCGGCGTGCACATCGTCGGCGCCGACGCCGGCACCATGATCGCCGAGGCCGCCGTCGCCATGGAGCTCGGCGCGTCCTCCGAGGACATCGCCCGCACCTGCCACGCGCATCCGACGCTCACCGAAGCGGTCCGGGAAGCCGCCATGGCGGTGGAGAAGTGGGCGATCAGCATGTAGGGTAGCGCATGCGCCGCATCACTCACGCATTCTGGGTCGTCTTCGCCCTCATCTTCCTGTTCGAGGCGTGGCTGTGGGAGAAGCTCGCGCCGATCGTCGCCTTCATCGTCTCGTTCATTCCGCTGCGCGACATCAAGGCGAAGATCGCCACCTGGATCGAGGGTCTGCCGCCGGCCGCGACGCTGATCGTGTTCGTGGTTCCGGTCGCCGTGCTTTTCCCGATCAAGATCGCGGGGCTGTGGTTCTTCCATCATGGCCAATGGCTGGCCGGCGTCGGCGCGCTGGTGTTCGCCAAGGTCGCGGGTCTCGGCGTGACGGCGTTCGTCTTCGAGATCACGCGGCCGAAGCTGCTGCAGCTTCCCTGGTTCGCCCGGCTCTACGAGCTCGTCATGCGCGGGCTCGCCTGGGCGCACGCCATGGTCGATCCCATCAAGCGCCGCATGCGCAAGTACGTCTATGTGCTGCGCCCGCGCAATGCCGGGCGGTTCTATCGCCACCTCATGCGGGTGCGCCGGCGCATGCAGCAGCAGGCCGCGCCCGCGGAGTGAGGTTAGTGCGCGCCCGGCAACAGGTGCACGTGCGGTAAAAAGAGTCCCATCGCCATGAACGCAAGGCCGAGCACGCCGGCCCCGCCCGCGATCCACGCCAGCACCATCATGCTGGTGATGATGGTCGCCGAGGCGAGCACGATGCCGATCTGCAGCGCCGCCGAGGCGAACTCGAAATAATGATACTTGTTGAGCGCGACGTCGCGCTCCTGCTCCTTCTCCTTGGCGCGCCGCGCGAGCTCGATCGTTCCCTCGCCCTTGCCGTTGCCGGCCTCGGGCTCCGAGCGGTAGCGCGCCGCCGTCTTGGTCCACTCGTCGATCTGCTTTGCGAGCGCCGCCTTGCGCGCATCGTCGGAGGTCGTGGCCTGGTCGATCTTCGCGGCCTCGGTCGCGACGATCGTCAAGGTGCGGCGGATGTTCTTGGCTTGGAAGAAATTCCACAGATCGGAGGATTCGATCTGGAAATTCAGCGCGGTGGTCTGCGCGCTTTTCCCCAGCGTCTCGGAGAAGGCGAGGAACAGGGCGAGCACCGAGATCAGCAGCGCGATGCCCTTGTTCGAATGCGCCGCATGCTCCGCGTGCTCCGACCGCTCCATCTGCTCGTGCGCGCCGGCCATCATCTCCTCCTCTGGTTATCCCGCCCGACGATGGGGCCAAGCGGTATCCTGCGCAAGAGGGAGCGCGGTCGGAGGAATCCTGTCAGGACGGCGTCACGCCCGCGGGTGGGCGCTCCGATAGGCCTCGAGCAGGCGTTCGCTGTCGACCTCGGTGTAGATCTGCGTGGTCGAGAGCGAGGCGTGGCCCAAGAGCTCCTGGATGGCGCGCAGGTCGCCGCCGCGCGCCAGCAGGTGCGTCGCGAAGGAATGACGCAGCGCGTGCGGGGTTGCGGTGTCGGGCAGGTCGAGCGCGCCGCGCAGCCGCTCCATCACCAGCTGGATGACGCGCGGCGACAGCGCCCCGCCCTTCTCGCCCACGAACAGCGGCCCGTCCGGCGCACCGGCGTAAGGGCAAAGCGACAGGTAGCCGGCGATCATCTTCGCGACCAGCGGCAGCACCGGCACCATGCGGGTCTTGTTGCCCTTGCCGGTCACCACGAGCACGTCGCGCAGGGGCGACGCGTCGCGGCGCCTGAGCCCGAGCGCCTCCGAGATGCGCAGTCCGCAGCCATAGAGCAGCGCCAGCACCGCGGCGTCGCGCGCCAGCACCCAGGGCTCGCGCTCCTCGCCGCCGCGCAGATCGGCGTCGGTGACGCGCTTGGCCGCCGCCACCGCGAGCGGCTTGGGCAACGATCTTGCCACTTTGGGCGCGCGCACCGCGGCGAGCGCCGCGACCCGGCCCTTTCCCTCGCGCTCGAGGAAGCGCGCGAAGGAGCGCGCGCCGGCGAGCGCGCGCATGAGCGAGCGGCCCGCGATGCCGTCCATGCGGCGCGCCGCCATGAAGGCGCGCACGTCGGCGGGCGCGATGCCGGAAAGAGCCTTCAGCGTGACGCGCCGGCCGAAATGCTCGGCCAGAAAGCCGAGAAACTGGTGCACGTCGCGGCGATACGCGTCGAGCGTTCTTGCCGACATGCGCCGTTCGGCGCCGAGATGACGGAGCCAACGGCCGATCTCGGCGGCCATGTCCGTGTCGACGAAAGGAATGTCTGCGGGCTTGCTGCGAGCCATGATCGATGCCGGGTGCGACAAAACGTTATCGCACCATTCTGGTTCATCACTTCTTAACTGCCTCCCGTTCGCCCGGCAGCGATGATATCTTCGGGATCAGGAAAATATCGTGGCGAAGGATGGAAGAACGGATGGCCGAGCGACTGATCACCGATATCGGCGGCTTGCCGGCAGGCGAAGTGCCGCGCCAGGAGGCGCCCCCGCTGTTCTGGGAAAAGCACATGTTGGCGATGTTCAACGTGCTGTGGATCAAGGGCACCCTCAATCTCGATGAATACCGCCGCACCATGGAGGAAATGTCGCCGGAGGACTACGGCAGATCGACCTTCTACGGGCGGCGGCTCGACGGCATGACCGAGCTCCTGGTCGAAAAGGGACTCATCGACCGGGAGGAGCTCGCCGCGCGAACCGAAAAGATCCTTCGCGAGGGCACCCGCGACCATGCCGGCTGAGGCCGCCTACGCGCTCGGCGACCGGGTACGGATCGTCGATCTCGGCAAGCCGGGGCACGTCCGCACGCCGACCTATGCGCGCGGAAAAGTCGGCGTCATCGACCATTGCTGCGGCCGGTTCGAGAATCCCGAGGAGCGCGCCTATGGCCGGGTAGGCGGCGAGCGCATCCCGCTCTATCGCGTGCGCCTCATGCAGCGCGACCTGTGGCCCGACTACGAGGGCGCCGACGGCGACTCGCTCGTGCTGGAGATCTACCATCACTGGCTGCGGCCCGCCTGATCGCTGGAGACGGAAACCATATCAATGACCGGAAACGATCACGAGCATGGCCATGAACACGACCACGCGCACGACCACGCGCACGGTCACGCGCCCCATCCGACCCGCGAAGACGACGACGTGGCGCTGAGCTACGGCGAAGCGAAGTTCCTGGCGCTGAAATCCCTGCTGATCGAGAACGGCGTGCTCACGGCCGACGAGATCCGCCGGCGGCATGAAATCAACGACCGCGGCACGCCGCATCAGGGCGCCCGCATGGTCGCGCGGGCGTGGCTGGACCCGGCCTTCAAGGCGCGCATGCTCGAGGACGGCAAGACCGCGGCAAAAGAGCTCGACATCGCCGTGACCGAGGCCGAGCTGATGGTGATCGAAAATACGCCGCAGTGTCACAACCTGGTCGTCTGCACGCTGTGCTCCTGCTATCCGCGCTCGCTGCTCGGAGAGCCGCCGGCCTGGTACGTCAGCAAGGCCTATCGCTCGCGCGCGGTGCGCGAGCCGCGCCAGGTGCTGCACGAGTTCGGTCTCGTCGTGCCCGAGACGGTCGAGGTGCGCGTGCACGACAGCAATGCCGACCTGCGCTTCATCGTGCTGCCCATGCGTCCGGCCGGAACGGACGGGATGAGCGAGGCGCAGCTCGCGGCGCTGGTGTCGCGCGACTGCCTGGTCGGCGCGGCGCTGCCGGGCCCAGGCTCCGATAAGATGTAGCCCGGATGGAGCGACCGCGCCTTCGCTCGCTTCGCGAGCTACGGCGGGTTCCGGGCTAGCGAGTCCGCCGAAGCGCTTGGCGCGAAGGCGGAAGCGAAATCCGGGATCACCGCGTCCGCTTGTGAGGCTGACCCCGCATTCCGCTTCGCTCCATGCGGGCTACAAGATCCCTCACTCCGGATACCGTCTGAGCGGCTCCGCCACGCCCTCCGGCAGCGCGGTGCGCGTCGCGTTCATCACGATGGCGAGGAAATTGTAGTAGCCGACCACGCCGAGCAGATCGATCACGCCCTGCTCGCCGAACTTGGCGACGGCACGTTGGTAGGTCGCGTCGCTCACCCGCTTGAGCCGAAGAATCTCGGTCGCCACGTCGTAGGCGATCTCCTCGTCCTCGGCCATGCCGGCCGGCCGGCGGCTCTCCGCGATCGCATCGGCGATCTCGCGCCGCAGGCCCTCCTTCAGCGCGATCGGGTGGTGGGCGTTCCATTCGTACTGCTGCGTCCATTCGCGCGCCGTGATCAGGATCACCATCTCGTTGAGGCGCGGCCCGAGCGTGCTCTTGAAGCGCAGGTAGTCGCCCATCGCCTTGGCGCGCAGCATCACCTCGGGGCTGCGGATCAGCGGCACGAACGGGCCGCGCACCGCGTAGCCTCGCCCCTCGGCGAAGGCCTCGGCCGCTTTCTTCTGCGCCTCGGTCAGCTTCTCGGCCGGAATCGGCGGCATGCGGTCCTTGCTTGCCGTGCCCTGCGCCGCAAGCGGCGATGCGAGCGCGCAGGCCAGCACGCCCGCGATGAATGCATAACGCAAGATCGAGCGATGCATGATTTCCTCCCTCACGCGAACCGCTTTCGGCCCGATCATAGGTGATCGCCGCCACGCCCGCGAGCGTATCGCGGAACGCAGGCGCCACGGGAGTTCACAGACTCCAAAGCCCATGTTGCCCGCCCGGGGCGCGGTGCTATAACGGCCGCCCGCGCGGATGCGGCACATCAAATCCGGTTCCATGGACACCACCCACCAAGAACACCCCGCGGTCGCGGTCGGGGGCGCATCCGGACATGAAGCGAATTTCGTGGCGCTCACGCTGGGCAGCGTCGGCGTGGTCTATGGCGACATCGGAACGAGCCCGCTCTACGCGCTGCGCGAGGCGGTGATCGCGGCGCAGGACGGCGGTCCCGTGACACGCGGCATCGTGCTCGGCGTCCTCTCGATGATCCTGTGGTCGCTGATCATCGTGGTCACCCTGAAATACGTGCTGATCCTGCTGCGCGCCGACAACAACGGCGAGGGCGGCACCTTGTCGTTGACTGCGCTCGCCACCCGGGCGATCGGCAAGCGCACGCCGCTGGTGTTCATTCTCGGCGTGATCGGCGCCTCCATGTTCCTCGGCGATTCCGTCATCACGCCGGCGATCTCGGTGCTCTCGGCGGTCGAAGGGCTCAAGCTCGCGGCGCCGCAGTTCGATCACTTCGTCCTGCCCATCACGGTGGTGATCCTGTTCGCGCTGTTCGCGGTGCAGCGGCACGGCACCGCGAGCGTCGCGACCTTCTTCGGCCCCGTCATGGCCACCTGGTTCATCGCGATCGCGATCGCCGGGCTGTTGCACATCAACGACGATCCGGGCGTGCTCGAAGCGATCAATCCGCTCTATGCGATCGATTTCCTGCGCGGGCACGGCCATATCGGGCTGGTCACGCTCGGCCTCGTGTTCCTGGCGGTGACCGGCGGCGAAGCGCTTTACGCCGATCTCGGCCATTTCGGCCGCAAGCCGATCCAGACCGCGTGGCTCTTCCTCGTGCTGCCGTCGCTGCTCATCAATTATTTCGGGCAGGGCGCAAAGGTCCTGGCCGATCCGGCCGCGATCGAGAACCCGTTCTACCGAATGGTGCCCGAGCCGCTGCTGGTGCCGATGATCGTGCTCGCCACCGCCGCCACCATCATCGCGAGCCAGGCCGTGATCACCGGCGCCTATTCGCTCGTGCGGCAGGCGATCCAGCTCGGCTTCCTGCCGCGCCTCGCGATCCTGCACACGTCGGAGACGCTGGCCGGGCAGATCTACATCCCGCGCGTCAACACCGCCCTGCTGGTGGGCGTGGTGATGCTGGTGCTGATGTTCCGCACCTCCGGCGCGCTCGCCTCCGCCTACGGCATCGCGGTGAGCACCACCATGGTGATGGACGGCCTGCTGGGCTTCATCGTCATCTGGCGGCTGTGGCGGTGGCCGTGGTGGCAGGCGGCGCTGCTGATCATGCCGCTCGTCGCAATCGACAGCATCTTTCTCTCCGCCAATCTCCTCAAGCTGCTCGAAGGCGCGTGGGTGCCGCTCCTGTTCGGCATCACCATGGTGCTGCTGATCATCACCTGGCGGCGCGGCACGACGCTGCTCGCGAGCAAGACGCGGCGCGGCGAGGTGCCGCTCGAGACGCTGGTGCGCAGCCTCGAGAAGAAGCCGCCGCACATCGTGCCGGGCACCGCGGTCTTTCTCACCAGCGACCCCGCCTCGGCGCCGACCGCGCTCCTGCACAACCTCAAGCACAACAAGATCCTGCACGAGCAGAACGTCGTGCTCACCATCGTGACGGCGGACATCCCGCGCGTCACCGAGGAAGCGCGCGTGGCCATCGTGCCGATCTCGCCGCACTTCACCCGGATCGCGCTCAAGTTCGGCTACATGGAGACGCCGAACGTGCCCAAGGCGCTCGCCATCGCGCGCCGCCAGGGCTGGATCTTCGACATCATGTCGACCTCGTTCTTCCTGTCGCGGCGCGCGCTCAAGCCGGACGCGCGGTCGGGCATGCCGCGCTGGCAGGACCGCCTCTTCATCGGGCTTGCCAAGAGCGCCAGCGACGCCACCGACTTCTTCCACATCCCGACCGGCCGCGTGGTGGAGGTGGGGACGCAGATCGCGGTGTGAAATGGCCGCATCCTCGCCCGCGATCCGTCTCGGTCTCGATATCGGCGGCACCTTCACCGATGTGGCGTTGGAGATCGGCGACCGGCGTTTCACCGCAAAGACGCTGACCACGCCGCGCGCGCCCGAAGAGGGCGTAGTGGCGGCGCTGCGCGCGGTGACCGCCGAGGCCGGCATCGCGCCCGGTGAGGTGAGCCTGATCGTTCACGGCACGACGCTCGCCACCAACGCGATCATCGAACGCAAGGGCGCAAAGACCGCGCTCCTGACCACCGAAGGATTCCGCGACGTCGTCGAGATCCGTCACGAGAACCGGTTCGAGCAATACGACGTCAACATCGATCTGCCGCCGCCGCTCGTTCCGCGCCGCCTGCGGTTTCCCGTCCGCGAGCGGATCGACGCGCAAGGCAAGGTGCTGGTGGCGCTCGACGAGGCGAGTGTCGCCCGCGCGATCGACACGCTCGCCGCGCTCGAGGTGGAGGCGGTCGCGGTCGGGCTCCTGCACAGCTTCACCAATCCGGATCATGAGCGCCGGGTCGGCGACGCGATCCTGCGTCGGCTGCCGCACGTCGCGGTGACGCTGTCCTCCGACGTCTCGCCCGAGATGCGCGAATACGAGCGCTTCTCCACCGCCTGCGCCAACGCCTACATCCAGCCGCTGATGGGGCGCTACCTGGTCAAGCTCGAGCGCGAGCTCGCGCGCGCCGGCTTCGCCTGTCCGCTGCTGCTGATGAGCTCGGGCGGCGGCATCACCACGGTCGACACCGCCGTCCGTTTCCCGGTGCGCCTCATCGAATCCGGGCCGGCGGGCGGCGCGATCTTCGCGGGCTGCATCGCGCGCCAGCACGGGCTCGACCAGGTCCTGTCGTTCGACATGGGCGGGACGACCGCAAAGATCTGCCTCATCGACAAAGGCCGGCCACAGAGCGCGCGCGCTCTCGAGGTGGCGCGCATCTACCGGTTCCTCAAAGGCAGCGGCCTGCCGCTGCGGATTCCGGTGATCGAAATGGTCGAGATCGGCGCCGGCGGCGGCTCCATCGCGCGCGTCGACGCGCTCGGGCGGATCGCGGTCGGTCCGGACAGCGCCGGCTCGGAGCCGGGGCCCGCGTGCTACGGCCGCGGCGGCAGCGAAGCCACCGTGACCGACGCCGACGTGGTGCTCGGCTGCATCGATCCCGCGACATTCTCGGGCGGCCGGATGCCGCTCGATGTCTCCGCCGCCAGGACCGCGGTCGCCGGGCACGTCGGCGCGGCGCTGAAACTCGCGGCCGAGCACGCGGCCCTCGGCATCAGCGAGATCGTGGATGAGAACATGGCCAATGCGGCGCGCGTGCATGCGATCGAGAGCGGCAAGGACGTGCGCGCCCGCACGTTGATCGCGTTCGGCGGCGCGGCGCCGTTGCACGCCGCGCGCGTCGCCGAGAAGCTCGGCATCGGCCGCGTGCTCGTCCCCGCCAATGCGGGCGTGGGCTCGGCGGTCGGGCTCCTGCGCGCCCCGGTCGCCTACGAGATCGTGCGCGGCCGGCTCACGCGCCTCGCCGATTTTGACGCGGCCGCGGTCAACGGCCTGCTCGCCGAGATGCGCGCCGAGGCGGAGGCGATCGTGCGGCAGGGCGCGCCGACGGCCGAGCTTGTCGAGCAGCGATCGGCCTTCATGCGCTATCGCGGCCAGGGCCACGAGATCGCGGTGCAGCTTCCGGTGCGCGCGTTCGCCGCCGCCGACCGGCCGGTCATCACCGAGCTGTTCGAAGCCGCCTATCGCCGGCTCTACAGCCGCGCGCTGCCCGGCGTCGAGATCGAGATTCTGAGCTGGGTGGTCGCATTGAGCGCGCCGGCGGAAGGCCGCCTCGCCGCGCCGCGCCCGGAACAGGACATCGAAGCAAAGCCGCGCCTTCGCCGCCTGGTCTTCGAGCCGGACACCGGTGAATTTCGCGACGTGCCGATCTATTGGCGGCCGGACCTTGCGCCGGGCGCACGCATCAGCGGCCCCGCCGTGATCGCCGAGGAGGAGACATCGACCGTGGTGAGCCCCCGCTTCGATGCCCGCATCGACCGCTTCGGGTATATTGAGCTCAGCCACCGCGAGGCCTGATCGATGGTCGCACGCCCCAACGCCGCGCTCGCGCAGATCCGAACGCAGATCATGTGGAGCCGCCTGATCGCGGTCGTCGAAGAGCAGGCGCAGACCATGCTGCGCACGGCGTTCAGCACCTCCGTGCGCGAGGCCGGCGATCTGTCGGCGGGCGTGTTCGATCGGGACGGCCGCATGCTGGCGCAGGCCGTGACCGGCACGCCGGGGGACGTCAACTCGATGGCCAACGCGGTCATCCATTTCCTCAAGGAGTTTCCGCTCGCCGGCATGAAGCCCGGCGACCACTACATCACCAACGATCCCTGGCTCACCTCCGGCCATCTGCACGACATCACGGTGGTGACGCCGAGCTTCTACCGCGGCGAGCCGGTCGGCCTGTTCGCCAACACGATCCATGTGGTCGACATCGGCGGGCTCGGCATGGGGCCGGACGGCCGCCAGGTGTTCGAGGAGGGCCTGTCGATTCCGATCATGCCGCTCGCGCGCGAGGGCCGCATGAACGAGGACCTGCTGCGCCTCGTGCGCGCGAACGTGCGCGAGCCGCTGCAGGTCGAGGGCGACATCTACGCCTGCGCGGCCTGCAACGACGAAGGCACCCGGCGCCTGGTCGACATGATGGACGAGTTCGAGATCGCCAATCTCGACCGGCTCGGCGACACCGTCGTCGAGGCCTCGCGCGACGCGACGCTCGCCCGCATCCGCGCGTTGCCGAAGGGCACCTATCGCAACAGCCTGACGATGGACGGCTACGACAAGCCGCTCGTGCTCAACGCCGCCCTGACGATTTCCGAGGACGGCATCCACGTCGACTTCGACGGCACGTCGTCGGCGTCGAGCCATGGCATCAACGTCGTCTACAATTATTGCCTCGCCTACACGGCGTTCGGCGTCAAATGCCTGGTGGCGCCCGAGGTGCCGAACAACGCCGGCTCGCTCGCCCCGATCACGATCGGCGCGCCGGAAGGCTGCGTGCTCAACGTGAAGCGGCCGTGGCCGGTGGCGGCGCGCCACACCGTCGGCCACATGCTGCCCGACGTCGTGTCCGGCTGTCTGCATCAGGCGATCGCGGGCGGCACGCCCGCCGAAGGCGCGTCGTCCTTATGGAATCCGCAGATCTTTGGCGGCGGCTCGCTGGTCGACGAGGTCGAGGAAGGCACCGACGCGAATGACCTGCCGGTGTTCAGCAGCGTCATCTTCCACTGCGGCGGCACCGGCGCGCGGCCCGAAAAGGACGGGCTGAGCGCAACAGCGTTTCCATCGGGCGTGCGCACCATTCCGGTGGAAGCGACCGAGAGCGTGGCGCCGGTGGTGTTCTATCGCCGCGAATTTCGCGAAAGCTCGGGCGGGCCGGGACGCTACCGCGGCGGGCTCGGCCAGGTGATCGAGCTGGGCGGCGCCGGCGCCGCCCCGATCGCACTCCTTTGCAATTTCGAGCGCGTGAAGAATCCGGCGCGCGGACGCGACGGCGGGCAGCCGGGCGCGCCGGGCGTGGTGACGCTGCGGTCCGGCCGGCCGATCCGGCCCAAAGGGCGGCAGACGGTGCCGCCGCGCGACGCCATCCGGTTGGAGCTGCCGGGCGGCGGCGGCTTTGGCGATCCGCGCCAGCGCGATCCGCAACGCGTGCGCGACGACG
>WNFC01006286.1_pt1 | contig 18198 bp, 17 predicted proteins | sample 5400541 | NCBI WGS metagenome assembly WNFC01 (sample SAMN13153342, study PRJNA577476) | soil metagenome | isolation source: 120 cm saprolite under Douglas fir tree site 2 hole 2 replicate 1 | place: USA:California | collected 2015-04-18
TTCATCGCCTTCGCCGACAAGCACCTCTATCAGGCGAAGCGCGCCGGACGGAATCGGGTGAGCTTCGGAATCGCCGACTAAAGGCCGCAAGGTTTGGGCGACAATCACCTACGATCTCCTTCCCTGTCGTTCTCGCGACTCAATTCCCCAAGTCAGAGTGCTGAAGTCCCCACCTCGCTCCGGTTTGCCGATCGTGCGATCATCAGTCAGCTGGCCGAATGGCTGACGACCCCACCAACACCGTAGCTCCGCCAGGCGGCACGACCGCCTATCCGGATCGCCTGACCCCCGGAATGAAGGCGGGCGACTACCTGATCGAGGAAGCGATCGCCGCCGGCGGTTGCGGCACGGTCTATCGCGCGCGCCACCGCCTTCTCGGACGCCGCGCGGCGATCAAGGTCCTCAGCCGGAATCTGGCCGATTCGCGCGAGATGCTCAAACGCTTCGAGCGTGAAGCCAAGGCGGTCAACCAGATCCAGCATCCGAACATCGTCGACGTGATCGACTTCGACAAACTCGAGGACGGACGGCCGTTCTACGTGATGGAGCTGCTCGACGGGATGAGCCTGAGCGACCTGCTCAAACGCCAGGGGCGCTTGACCCCAGCGGAGGTGCTCGAGATCCTCGACCCGGTTTGCGCCGCTCTGCAGGCCGCCCACGACAAGGGATTCGTCCACCGCGATCTCAAGGGCGGCAACATCATGATCGTCACCAAGGGCGATCAAAAGACGGTGAAGCTGCTGGACTTCGGAATCGCCAAGCTGATCCACCCGGAACCCGGCGAGCCGGGCCTGACCACCGCGGGGAGACGGCTGGGAACTCCGTCGGCGATGGCGCCGGAGCAGTTCCGCGGCGATCCGGTGGACGCGCGGACCGACATCTACGCTTTGGGCGTGCTCGTCTACCGACTGCTCACCGGCCAGCTCCCATTCCAGGGAAGCAGCTCGGAGGAGATCGAGCGCTTTCACCTCAATGCGCCGGCCCCACCGCCGAGCCGGATCGCCCCGATCTCGCCGGCGCTGGACAACGTCGTCCTGCGTTGCCTGGAGAAGAAACCGGACCGCCGATATTCTTCGGTGGTCGAGTTCATCGCCGCGCTTCGGGACGCGGTGATTGCTCAGGATCCGCGCAAGCCGGGCCCCAAGGTGCTCTCGGTGAACGCGATCGCCGTGCATCTAGAGATACGCACTCCCTCGCAGGCGGAGGAAGAGGCGGATGACGCTCTTCTCGACGACCTGGTCATCGTGCTCGACACCGCAGAGCAAAGACTTCGAGCTGGCGGGCTGTCGATTCCGCTTCAGACTGGCAGCGCACTGGTGGGGATCCTCCTGCTCTCGGACGATCCCGGGCAAAACCGGGGAGAGCGGGAGCGAATCCTCAAGATGGCGCATGGCCTCTACCAAGAGATCCTCGGGCGCGGCGGGGCGGACGCACGGATCCAGCTGAGCGTTTGCGTCCATGTGGATAAGGCATTGGTCCGGACGACGAATCAGGGGCCGGAGGTCATCGGCGGCGCGATTCTCACCCTTGCCACCTGGGTTCCCCACCAGAACGCGCAAGGTTTGTACGCGACCTCCGAGGCCTGCGAAGGCTTGCCCGGGCTGGGCACCGCACGCGCCGGCGATCGGTACGTCTCAATCTCATGAGCACCCTGTCCCTGCAGCGCGATCTACCGTCGGCGGCAAAGACGCAGCAGCCCTCGCTGGTATCGACCGAGCTCAGCCTCCGGGCCGTCCTCGCCGGGTGCGGAATCGGCGCCATTCTGGCGGCGGGAAACGTCTACATGGGTCTGAAAACGGGCTGGGGCGACCAGGGAAACATCACCGCATCGCTGGCCGGCTTCGCCATCTTCGCGTTCGCACGACGGCTAGGCTCGAATGGCTACAGCCGGCTGGAGAACAACATTACCCAGACGGTGGCCTCGTCCGCCGCCGGGATGTCGTTCACCACCGGGCTGGTGAGCGCGTTCCCTGCGCTTTCGATGATGGGACAGACATTCCCTTCCTGGGCGATCGCGGTCTGGGGCGTTGCTCTGGGAGCCACCGGCGTTCTCATCGCCTTATTGCTTCGCCATCGATTGATCGTGGTGGAGAGGCTCCCGTTTCCGAGCGGCATCGCCACCGCCGAGGTGATCGATGCCCTTCATCGATCTGCCAGCTCCGCGCTGCGGCGAGCGCGGGCCCTGATCGGCAGCGCCACGGTGGCGATGGCGCTGGTTTGGTTCCGCGATGGCAGGCCGGCCTGGATTCCCCAGCTCGCCGCCTTGCCGATTCGATTCGCCGGCGTCGATGCCGAGTCGCTGGGCTTCGGCCTGAACTTCAGTCCGCTGCTGCTCGGGACGGGCCTTTTGATCGGTGCACGGAATGGCCTGAGCTTGTTGCTCGGCAGCCTCGTCGCCTGGATGGCGCTCGCTCCCGTCGCGATCAAGGAGGGATGGGTGGGCAGCACCGAATTCTCTGGCCTATCCAGTTGGCTCTTGTGGCCCGGCGTGGCGTTGATGGCCTCGGCCGCTTTCACCTCCCTGTGTCTTCAGTGGGCGACCTTCGGCCGGGGCCTTAAAGATTTGGTCGGGCTGCGTTCGGCCAAGGTGGGACTGCCCTCGGCCTGGTACCTCTGGGCGGCGCCCGTCGGCCTGGCCGGGGTGATCGTCCTTGTCGGCTGGGCCGTTTTTGGAATCAATCCTGTCCTCACTTTGCTGGCGTTGGCGATGTCCGTTCTGCTCTCTACGGTCTGCGCGCGCGCCACCGGTGAAACGGACATCGCTCCGATCACTCAAATGGGGCAACTCACCCAGCTGTCGGTGGGAGTGATCGCTCCGACGGCGGCAAGCAATATCCTCTCCGGGGCGGTGGTCTCGGGCGCTGCCTCTCAAACCGCGCAGACGCTCTGGTCCCTCAAAGCCGGCGCGCTGCTCGGGGCCAATCAACGCAGCGTCATCCGCGCGCAGCTGGTCGGGATCGTCACCGGCGCGGTGGTGGTGGTGCCCACCTACCAGCTGGTCTCGAAGGCCTACGGGCTCGGATCGGCGTCGTTGCCCGCGCCCGCGGCCGCGGCCTGGAGAGGGCTGGCCGGCCTGGTGCATTCCGGCTTCAAAGGCCTTCCGCCCGGGGCGCTGGCGGCGGCGACCGGCGCTCTGGTGTTGGGGGTATTGCTGGCCGTTCTGGATCGCAATTCCACTTTCCGATTCATTCCGTCCGCGGTGGCGATGGGGGTCGGCTTTCTCGCCCCTGCGTCCTACGGGGTAACGATCGGCCTGGGCGCCATTCTGCTCGTCGCCGCCCGAAGAGTGAACGCGCGATGGGCGGAGAACTACGCCGATGCGATCGCCTCGGGGACGATCGCCGGCGAGTCATTGATCGGGGTTCTGATCGCCGTTCTGCTTTCCCTGGGAGTGCTCACGCAGTCCTAGTCGCTGAACAGGAAGACGAGGTCTTTGGAGTGGACGACATTTTCGATACCGAGGAAACCGAAACCGGGGGTCCGCCGGAGGACCTTTCGGACGACTTGGCGGAATCGCGATACGAGCACCCCTACCTGATCATCGTTCGGGGCGCCGCCTCGGCTCGACTGTTCAAGCTCGAGGAAGTGGACACCATCATCGGCAGGTCGGGCAACGCGGACATCACCCTCGGGGACACCGGGATCAGCCGGGAGCATTGCCTGATTAGCCGCCTTCAAGACGGAAAGGTCCGCCTGCGCGACCTCGGCTCGACCAATGGCACCTTCTACAACGGCGAGCGGATCACCGAGGTCCTGCTCCGGGAAGGCGACAAGTTCCAGGTGGGGCTGAACACCGTGTTGAAGTTCAGCTACGAGGAGATTCTCAAGGAGGAATTCCAGGAGGCTCTTTACTCGGCGACGATCAAGGACACCCTGACGCAGGTCTTCAACAAACGCGTCTTGCTCGAGCAGCTCCGCTTGGAATTCGTTTACTACCGCCGCTTCAAAAGGCCGCTGTCGCTTTGCCTGATGGACATCGATCACTTCAAGCGGGTGAACGAAACCTGGGGGTATCAGGTCGGCGACCGTCTGCTCGCATCGGTGGCGAAGTTCCTCGCGGAAACGACCCGGGCGGCGGACGTTTTCGCGCGCTACGGCGGCGAGGAGTTTGCGATCATCCTGCGGGAAACGGGCGAGGAACAGGCGCCCATCTTCGGCGAGCGGATCCTGCGCGCGGTGGAGGCGGCCGAGTTCACGCTGACCGACCGCAATGGCGATCCCCAGACGACCCGCCTGACCATGTCGCTGGGCATCGCCACGCTTCAGAACGATAACTACGGCAGCCCGGAGGCGCTGATCGCCGACGCGAGCGCCTGTCTTGCCGACGCGAAGAGCGCCGGGCGAAACCGCGTGGTGCTCCGTTCCACGCTGAAGAGCACCGTCTAAGTCCAAACGATTGGCGCGCCGCTGGATGGACGGCCGGACGCGTTCGCGCAAAAGCCGGGGTTGAGCGATCAATTCGCCGGTCTGGCGATCTCCGCGGACTTGTTCTTCGCAAAATTCCCCGCCTTGACGATGCTGATCTTCTTCGGATCCAGATGGCGGCGGAACGCTTCATTGACTTGCGCCGCGGTGAGGGCGGAGATCTTCTGCTCCAGATCGGCATCCCACTTCAGCGTGCGGTCGAGAAAGAGGTAGGTGGTGAGCGTCCCGGCTAAGTACCCGTCCTGAGAGCGCGAAACGGCCCGCTGCTGGAGGATCCCGCTGATCCCCTTGCCCACCTCATCGGCGCTGAAGCCGTCTTTCACCGCCCGCTCCAGCTCTTCCTGAAACGCCTTCTCCAGACGGCTGACGTTCTCCGGCGCGTAGATGGCGAAGGCGCTGAACGTACCCTCCTTGTCGAGCGCGCTCGCGCTCAGCGAAGAGAAGGTGCCGTAACTGAGCCCATCCTTCTGGCGGAGGCGGGCGGCCAGCCGAGAGTTCAGCGGAGCCGCGCCGAGCAGGTAGTTGGCCAGCACCAGGGCGGGATAGTCCGGATCATCGTCGCGGATGTTGAGGTTCATTCCGGCCAAAAAGTAGGCGTTGGCCTTGTCCGGTGTTTCCAGGGCGCTGTTCTTGCCGGCGACGTCGACGTACTTGTTGGCGATCCGAACGAACGGCTTCGGCGTCTTCCACGACGAGAACAGGTCGGAGGCGAGCTTGCTGATCTGGACGGCGTCGAAGTCGCCGACCACGGCCATCTGGCTGAAGCTCGCACCATAGAAGTCGCGATAGAAGCTCTTCACTTCATCGAGCGTAACCGCCTTCAGATTCGCGATCGTCTCATCCGCGGTCTCCACATATTGAGGATGGCCCTTGGAACGAGGCTTGAGGTGCCGGTTCGCGACGCAGCTGCTCGAGCTCCTTCTCGTCGAAGGACGGTTCGCGAAGGACTTCCGCGACGAGCTTGAGAACCTCGGGAAGCTGGGAGCGCTTCCCCTCAATGGATACGTTCACACCCGACGGCCCGCCGAAGATGTTCACCCGCGCTTTCAGCTGATCGAACGCGTCCTTGATCTGCTCGCGGGTCTTCGTTTTCGTGCCTCGCATCAGCATCGCGGCGGCGAGCCCGGCCGCGGTCTTTCGGTTCATCAGGCTCTGCTCGTCTCCCAAATTCAGGGTGAGCTGCGCGGTCACCGTCTCGCCGTGCGTTTTCTTCGGCAACAACGCCAACTTGGTCGCACCGGGAAGGGTGCTCCTGGTCGTCCGCGATTCGATGTTCAACGGCGAGGCGTCAAATGCCTCACCGGAGGCCAGCGCGGCATCCCCTTTGTACTCCCGAACCAGCTCAGCGACGTTGGGTGCGGCGGGCACCTCGGCGAGATCCGGGCTTTGAGTCGGGATGAACATTCCCACCGTTCGGTTCGAGGGTCTCAAGTAGGCGTTCGCCACCCGCTGGACGTCGGCGGGAGTCACCGTCCTCAGCCGGTCGCGCTGCAAGAACAGCAGCCGCCAGTCGCCCATCGCCGCGAAATCGCTGAGGACAACGCCCACGGTGTCCGAGGAGGTGAGCATCAGCTCGGTGTTTTTCAAAATCGTGTTCTTGGCTCTCTCCACCTCCTCCGCGGTGGCAGGAGTTGCGCGCGTTCCTTCCACGACCTCGAGCAGCGTGCTGCGGGCGTTGTCCAGGGAATCCTCCTTGCGCACCTGGGCAAAAAACGCGATCAACCCGGGTTCCCGGAGGGGCCGGCTACTTGCGCCAACGCTGGCCGCCTTCTTCGTCTCCACCAGGGCCTTGTGCAGGCGCCCCGACGGTGCCGACCCCATCACCTCGGCAAGAACGGCCAGCGGGGCCGCATCCGGATGGGCACCCGCGGGAACGTGGTAGGCCGACATCAGCTGCTGCACATCCCCGACCCGGCGAAGAGTCACCGTCCGCTCCCCGTCCTGCGGTGGCTCGGCGGTGTAGGTGGCGTAGATGTCTCTCTTGGGGGGCACGATCTTCCCAAAGGTCTTGCCGATCAATTCCAGCGCTTTGGCCTGATCGAGCTTGCCCGCCACGATCAACATCGCGTTGTCGGGCTGGTAATACTTCCGGTAGAAGGCCTGCAGCCGCTCGATCGGAACGGCTTCCAGATCTGACCGCGCTCCGATCGTGCTCTTTCCGTAGTTGTGCCACAGATAGGCTGTGGCGAAGACCCGCTGGTAGAGGATCGCCTGCGGATTGTTCTCCCCTGCTTCCAGCTCGTTGCGGACGACGGTCATCTCCGAATCGAGGTCCTTCTTGGCAATGAAGCTGTGGACCATCCGGTCGGCTTCGAAGCGGATCGCCCATTCGAGATTGCCCTCGCTCGCCGGCATCGTCGCAAAGTAGTTGGTTCGATCGAAAGACGTGGTTCCGTTCCATCGCGCACCGTGCTCCTGGAAAGCACCGGGGACGTTCGCGGTCGTCGGCGTTCCCTTGAACATCAGATGTTCAAGCAGGTGGGCCATCCCGGTTTCCCCGTAGCCCTCATGCCGGGAGCCGACGAAGTAGGTGACGTTGACGGTCACCGTGGGCTTGGAGGGGTCGGGGAAAAAGACGACCTTGAGGCCATTGGGAAAGTCGAACTCGGTCAGACCTTCAACGCTGGTGATTTTCTTCGCTTCCACTCTGAGAACCTCGTTCTTCCGCGGAGCCGCCTTGGCCGCTGGCACCGCCGCGACCACCGGCAGCTGAACCGCCAGCGTCAAAACCGAGCAGCATAGGGGGAAAAGCTTCCGGTCGGACATGGAGCCCACCAACCTTTCTCTGCCGCGAAAGCGCCAGGGCGGCACCCTTCTACCCCAAACCCACCCGCTTTGTTCCCAAAGTTCGCTCAAAGTATGGGCGAGGGCTTGCCAAATTCGCCTCCCCGGGCAAGGCGAATGGACGCAACGCGAGAGAGACGGTATTTCCGTCGGGCAATGAGCTCGTCGGGCGAAAAGGTCGGGCGCAATGCACCGGTCGCGATCATTCCGGCGCGGTACGGGTCCACGCGATTTCCGGGGAAGCCCCTGGCATTGATCGCGGGCAAAACGATGATCGAGCAGGTCTGGCGGCGGTGCCAGGAGAGCGGCGCGTTCTCACGGGTGATCGTCGCCACCGACGATGCGCGGATCGCCAAGGCGGCCTCGGGTTTCGGCGAGGTGGTGATGACCTCGAGCAATTGCCGCAGCGGAACGGACCGGGTGGCGGAAGTCGCGCGCACCCTGCCAGGCGCCGGGGAGATCATCAACGTTCAGGGAGACGAACCGGCCGTCCACCCCGCCACGTTGCGCCAACTCGCGCAGGCGCTCGAGGATCCCGAAATCCAGATGGCGACCCTGATACGCCCCCTGTTGCCCACCGAGCGCTCCAATCCGAATGTGGTAAAAACCGTGCTCGCGCTCAACGGCGACGCGCTCTATTTCTCGCGGTCGGACATTCCCCACCAGCGCGGGAAAGCCGGAGCGCGCTACGCGCACCAGGGGCTGTATGGTTATCGGCGCGAAATCTTGCTGAGAATCGCGGCCTTTCCCCCAACGCCGCTGGAGGAGGCGGAAACGCTCGAGCAACTGCGGGCGCTGGAGCACGGAATCCGCATCCGCTGCGTGCTCACCGCCCACCCCAGCGTGGCGGTCGATACGCAGGGGGACTTGGTTCGGGCCGAAAAGGCGCTGCTCGGACTTCGCTGAAAGAGGCCCAGGCGAACCCCCAAAGGGTGCGTTCCTCCCGCGTTTTTTGGGGGGAATCCTGCCCACCGTTGACGAAAGGCGCCTTCAACTGGCATTACGGGACATGCGCTCTAAGAAGACCAAGTATCTCTTCGTCACGGGCGGCGTGGTGAGCTCTCTGGGCAAGGGGCTGGCCTCGGCTTCGATCGGGGCACTCCTGGAAAACCGCGGGCTGGCGATCACCCTGCTCAAGCTGGATCCCTACATCAACGTCGATCCCGGCACGATGAGCCCTTTCCAGCACGGGGAGGTCTACGTCACCGACGACGGGGCGGAAACCGACCTCGACCTCGGTCACTACGAGCGCTTCACCGGCGCCCAGATGACCCGGCGAAACAACTTCACCACCGGGCGGATCTACAATTCGGTGATCCAGAAGGAGCGGCGCGGCGAATACCTGGGGAAAACGGTCCAGGTGATTCCTCACATCACCGACGAAATCAAGGCCAACATCCGCGCCGCGGCGGAGGGATACGACGCCCTGGTGGTGGAGATCGGCGGCACCGTCGGCGACATCGAATCCCTTCCGTTCCTCGAGGCGATTCGCCAGATGCGCTACGAGGGCGGCGCCCAGGATTCGATCTATATCCATCTCACCCTGCTGCCCTACATCGCCGCGGCGGGCGAGGTGAAGACCAAGCCCACCCAACACTCGGTGATGAAGCTGCGGGAGATCGGAATCCAACCGGACATCCTCATCTGCCGCACCGATCGCGACGTCCCTTCCGAGATGCGTGACAAGATCGCGATGTTTTGCAACGTGGATCCGGGCAGCGTCTTCTGTTCGCCGGATGTGAGAAGCATCTACGAGCTTCCGCTCGAGCTTCACCGGCAGGGGCTGGACGACCGGTTGGCCGAGCTGCTCAACATCTGGTCGCGGGCGCCCAAGCTCGAGCGTTGGGAGCGGATCGTCGAGAAGACCTACCATCCCACCCGCGGCGAGGTGCGGATCGCGATCGTCGGCAAGTACGTCGAGCTCAAAGAAAGCTACAAGAGCCTCAACGAGGCGCTCCTTCACGGGGGAATCGCCAACGATGTGAAGGTTGCGCTCGCCTTCGTGGACTCGCAGGAATTGGAGGAGCAGGGCCCGGCAAAATTTCTCTCCAACGTTGACGCGATCCTCGTTCCCGGCGGATTCGGGGTGCGGGGCACGGAGGGAAAGATCGCCGCGGTCAAATATGCCCGCGAGCAGAAGATTCCGTTCTTCGGCATTTGCCTGGGGATGCAGATGGCGGTGGTGGAATTCGCGCGCTCCAAGCTCCATCTGCCGGCGGCGAATTCCCTCGAGTTCGACGAGAAGACTCCCGATCCGGTGGTGACGTTGATGGAGTCCCAGGTGCAGGTGCAGAACAAGGGAGGCACGATGCGCCTGGGAACGTACCGATGCGTGCTCAAGCCGGGCACCCTGGCGCAGAAGCTGTATGCCAAGGACGAGATTTCGGAGCGCCACCGGCACCGATACGAGGTCAACAACCAATACCGCGGTCGCCTGCAGGAGGCAGGCCTGGTCTTTTGCGGACACAACCCCGAGCTGGGGCTGGTGGAGATGATCGAGCTGGGTGACCATCCGCATTTCATCGGCTGCCAGTTCCATCCGGAATTCAAGAGCAAGCCCTTCGCCCCGCACCCGTTGTTTTCCGGATTCATCCGGGCGGCGGTCGAACTGCGCGACGCGCGCCACCGCTCGCAGCCGTCGGTGACGAACCCGGCCTGAAAGACTACTGTTTCCCCATGATCGAATTGTGCGGCCACCGCGTTGGGACGGATCAACCGCTCTTCGTCCTCGCAGGTCCAGACGTGATCGAAAGCGAGGCGATGGTCAAGGCGATTGCCCGCCGGCTCCAGGAGATTTGCGAGCGGCTGAACACGCCCTTTGCGCTGAAATGCTCCTTCGACAAGGCCAACCGCACCAGCGGGAGATCTTTTCGGGGGCCAGGACTCGTTGAGGGCTTGGCGATTCTGAAGCGAATCAAGAAGGAGACCGGGGCGTTGCTGCTCACCGACGTCCATGACGTAGCCCAGGTGGAGGCGGCGGCGGAGGTTGCGGATATTTTGCAAATCCCGGCATTTCTGTGCCGGCAGACCGACCTGATCCAGGCGGCCGCCCGCACCGGGCGCGCGATCAATCTCAAGAAGGGCCAGTTCATCGCTCCGCGAGACATCGTCCACTCGGTTGAGAAAGCGCACGCGGTTGGAAATCGAAACGTGCTTGTCACCGAGCGCGGCGCCAGCTTTGGCTACAACAATCTCGTCGTTGACATGCGCGCTTTTCCAATCATGCGCCAGGCCGGCTTGTCGGTCTGCTTCGATGCGACGCACTCGGTGCAGCTTCCCTCCGCGAGCAACGGCGAAACTGCGGGGGAGCGGCAATTTGTCGCCATCCTCGCGCGCGCGGCTGCCGCGGCCGGAATCGATGCGCTGTTCGCCGAGGTTCACGAGGATCCCGACCGGGCGCTGTGCGACGGACCCTGCGCCCTGACGCCGGAGATGTTCGAAGCAGTGCTCAAGGACGTGCTCGCCATCCGCGGCGTGCTGGGACACCATGGACCTTCCGCAAAAGCCGGCCAGTGAGGAGCTTTTGGCGCGCGCCGCCGCGGTCAAGCTGATCGTCTTCGACGTGGACGGCGTGCTCACCGATGGCGGCCTGTACTACGGGCCTTCGGGGGAGTCGCTGAAGCGGTTCGACGTCAAGGATGGCCACGCGCTGGTGATGGCGCGCCTGGTCGGCCTTCCCGCCGCGGTGTTGACCGCGCGCCGGTCGAGCATTGTGGAGATCCGGATGAAGGAGCTCGGCTTCGCCGCGGTGGCCCAGGGCAAGAAGGACAAGGCGCTGGGGATGCGAGAGCTGCTAGAGCAGCTCGGGACGCCTCCCGAGGCCTGCGCCTACATGGGCGACGACGTGAATGACATTTGTGCGCTGCGACTGGTCGGTCTGTCGAGCTGCCCGGCGGATGCCGCCGCCGAAGTACGGCGGGAGTCTCTGTTCATCGCTCAAAGCCCGGGCGGACGGGGAGCGGCGCGCGAGCTCGTCGAGCTGTGTCTCAAGGCCAGTGGCCGCTGGGATCGCGCCCTCGATTTGATGCAAGGGGGTCAAATTTGAGGTGTCTGGGGTCACAAGTGCACCAGTTGACACATTTCCGGTTTTTCGGATTTCTTTGTTATTCGCTATTTCACGGTTGTGGGGTCTCTCCATGGAACAGTTATTCACCACGCACGACATCAGCCGGCTCCTCCAGGTGGACCCGTCGACAGTCAGTAAGTGGATCGACAAGGGCATTTTGATGGCGTTTCGCACGCCGGGCGGGCACCGGCGGGTCCGTTCAAGTGATTTGCGGACTTTCCTGATTGCCCATCAAATGCCGGTTCCCGACGAGCTGGGCAGCGGAATGATCCGACTGCTGATCGTCGATGATGAAAAGCCGGTGCTCGACGGATTGAAGCGGGCCTTCAAAAATTATGGCACCCAGGTGGATGTGACGACCACAACGTCGGGCGTTGAGGCATTGCTCCTGGTCAGCGAACAGAAGCCGCATGGAATGCTCGTCGATCTCAACATGCCGGACCTGGATGGGTTCGAGGTGTGCCGCCGGATTCGCGTCCGCAAGCAGCTCGAGTCGGTCAAGTTGATCACGATGACGGCGCGGCATTCGCAAGAGCTGGTGGACCAGTCGATCAAGGCGGGCGCGGTGGCCTGTCTGGCCAAGCCGATTGACGTCCAGCAAGTGATGGAGCTGTTCCGCCTGCCGTTGGCGCTGAGCACCAACGGTACGTCGGTGAAGCGCTCCGCGCCGTAGGGCCCTCGGGCGCGACTTTAATCGTCGGCTCGAAGCAGCTGGATGCGCACGCCCGACTCGCCCCGCGCGACGACCACTGTCCAGGGGCGGCAGCAGACCGGGCAGTCCTCGACATACGAATCGTTGGGCGACGCGTCCTCCTCCACCACCGGCTCCACCTGCTCGCCGCAATAAGGGCAGACCAACCCCTCGCCTTCCTGCCAGTCATCATCCATCGACGAGCCTCGGCGATTGGGTGTAGCCGATTTTCGGAAACAACGAGGGGTCGAAGTCGGCCCGCTTTTCCGCCACCAGCTGCTTGGCCAGCGCATGCCAGCGGTCGACTTCTGGCAGCAGCGTTTCCAGGTCGACTCCCAGCGAACGCCCGACGAAGGGCCGGAGCTTGGCGAGCCCGAGCTCGAGCAGCTTTACCGTTCCGATCGGAGCGGCGCACTGCAGCTTGAAGAATCCAGCGGAAACCTGAATCAGGCCCTGAAGCAGCACCCGGCTGTCGGAGAGCTCGTCGATCCAGCCCTCCTCCCACGCTTCGTGCGCTTCGTAGAACTCCCGCCGGTTGAAAAGGTCGATCCCCTTGGCCAGGCTCGCGTGAAATAGGGGGCTCACCACGGGCCGGACGCTATCACTGGATCTCGAGAAGCTGCTTCACCGTTTCCATCACCTGCGCGAATCTCACCGGCTTGCGCAAATAGCTGTTCACTCCTAAACCCAGGGCTCGGGCCTGGGTATCCTCTCCCCCGGCGGAAATCGCCAGCACCGGGATGTGCTTGAGCTTGTCCTCCCCCCGAATCCGCTCGATCAGCGCGAAGCCATCCATCACCGGCATGTACAAATCGAGCATGACCAGGTCGAACGGGCTCTGCCACAGGCGCGCCAGGGCCTGGTGACCGTCGGCGGCGAACTGGACGTCGATCGGAACTCGTCCTTTGAGCTCGCCCGCGAGTTTTTTCAGGACGTAGCCGTACATCTCCATGATGTGCGGATTGTCTTCGACGACGAGGATGCTCAGGCCGGTAGGGGTTCCGCCCGAACTCACAGTCGCATCCAATTGCCTTCCGGACTGCTTTTCAGGAGGCGTCGAGTGTTCAAAAAAGTCTGAGAATACGAATAATTTATTCTCTCGCACATCGAGTATACGAGCGTGGGTTTTCGTTGACAACGAAGGAGCAGGGACCTACGAAACCCGGCGCGATGACGAGCGGTCCATTTTCAGTAGATGAGCAAACGAGATTCGATTCCGAGTTGGCCAGGATCCTCACCCACTTCCCCGCTGATCGGAAGAGCGCGGCGATGCTGCCGGCCCTGCACCTGCTCCAATCGATCAAGGGTTGGCTCAGTCCCGACGGCCTGCGGTATGTCGCCCAGAAGCTGAGTGTGAGCAAAGAGCGAGCGTTCGAGGTGGCGACCTTCTACGCCCTGTTCCACACCGAGAAGCCGGGCAAGTACGTGATCGACGTATGCACCAATCTCTCCTGCTCGCTCTGGGGTGCGGAGAAGCTGCTTGCCCACCTCGAACAAAGACTTCAGATTTCCGCCGGCGAGAGCAGTGAGAAGTGGACGCTGAGGGAAACCGAGTGCCTCGCCTCCTGCGGCACGGCACCCTGTCTGCAGATCAACTTGCAGCACCACGAGTCCGTGACCCTGGCGCAGGTCGACGACATCCTCGCGAGGCTGCCGTAGTCCAGGCTTGCAGAATGATCCCGGTCGAGAAGGTGATCACGCGCAACTGGGACACGCCACAGTCCCATACGCTCGAGTCCTACCGGCGCAGCGGCGGGTACCGGGCTTTGAAGAAAGCACTGGAGATGACCCCCGACCAGGTCACCAACGAAGTGAAGAAGTCCAATCTCCGCGGTCGCGGAGGCGCCGGCTTCTATACCGGACTGAAGTGGAGCTTCGTTCCCAAGAACAACCCCTTGCCCAAGTACATCGCGGTCAATGCCGACGAATCGGAGCCGGGCACCTTCAAGGATCGCTACATCCTCGAGCGCGATCCACACATGCTCCTCGAGGGTATCGCCATCTCCGCCTACGCGCTCGATTGTCACCAAGTTTACATCTACACGCGAGGCGAGTTCCAGAAGCAGGCCGACGTGGTCGACTCCGCGATCGCCGAGGCCTACCGGGAGGGCATCTTCGGCCCCAAGGTGATGGGAAAGGGATACGCGCTCGACGTCTACCAGATGAGGGGCGCGGGGGCGTACATCTGCGGAGAGGAGACCGGGCTGATCGAGTCCCTCGAGGGAAAGAAAGGATGGCCGCGGCTGAAGCCACCCTTCCCCGCGGTCGTCGGCCTGTTCGGAGCGCCGACGGTGGTGAACAACGTGGAGACGCTCGCCAACGTTCCAGCGATCATCGACCGGGGGGCGGATTGGTTCGCTTCGCTGGGGACTGAAAAATCCGGCGGCACGCGGTTGATCTGCCTCTCGGGAAGCGTGAACCGCCCGGGCGTCTTCGAGGTCTCGATGAGGACCACCATTCGGGATTTGATCTTCGATCCCGAGTTGGGACAGGGCTTGCCGCCGGGCAGAACAGTGAAGGCAGTCATTCCCGGGGGAACCTCGGCCCCGGTGCTCAGCGCGGACGAGATGGACGTCGCGCTCGAATTCGAAGCGCTCAAGGCGAAGGAGACGATGGCCGGCTCGGGCGGGGTGATCGTGATGGACGACTCGACCTGCCTGGTACGCTGCCTGTGGCGAATTGCCCGCTTCTACGCGGAAGAATCGTGTGGCCAGTGCACCCCTTGCCGGGAAGGAACGCCCTGGCAAGCTCGAATTCTAAGGCGAATCGAAGAAGGCCGCGGCGTTGCCGAGGACATCGGAACCCTGATCAACGTCGCCACCGCGATCGCGCCCTTCCCCCCGATCGGTCTGGGCAACACCATCTGCGCGCTGGGCGACGCCGCCGCGCTTCCGGTGCATTCCTTCCTGCAGAAATTCCGCCCCGAGTTCGAACGTCACATCGAGCTGAAGCGTTGTCCTTTTGGAGAGCGGCCGTGGGGCCACTTCGGCGGAGGCCGCTCGTGACCGCCGAGGTTCTCCTCTTCTGGGTCTTCGGAACCGCGACGGTGCTGGGCGCGATCTTCGTGATCAGCGCCCGCAGCCCGATGAGCGCGGCGATGGCCCTGGTGGCCACTTTCTTCTTCCTCGCCGGGGTCTACGTGCTCCTCTGGGCCCACGCGATCGCCGTGCTCCAAGTTCTTGTCTATGCCGGCGCAATCATGGTGCTGTTTCTGTTCGTGATCATGCTGCTCTCCCTGGCGGAGGCGGAGATCTCCGCGCCGGGCTTGAAGGTATCCCGCATCATCGGGGGGGCTTCGACGCTGGGTCTGCTTGCCGTCCTGGGGCTTGCGATTTCTCGCCTTGGATTGTCTTCGCCCACGCCGCAAAGTCTCGCCGGGCAAGCGTCTTTCGGTTCGCTGCGCACCCTCGGTCAGATCGTCTACACCACGTATCTATTACCCTTCGAGGCGGTCTCGCTTCTCCTGCTCGTCGCCATCCTCGGAGCGGTGGTGGTCGCCAAATCCCGGATCTAGCCATGGTCTCGACCGAGCACTACCTCTTCCTCGCCGCGCTCATTTTCTGCGTGGGAATGTTTGGAGTGATGGTCCGCCGCAATGCCCTGGTCGTCTTCATGTGCATCGAGCTGATGCTCAACGCCGCAAACCTCACCTTCGTCGCCTTCGCCAGGCAGCGGGGCGACAGCGTTGGACACGTCTCGGCATTCTTCGTGATCGCGGTCGCGGCGGCGGAAGCGGCGATCGGGCTCGCCATCCTGATCGCCGTCTACCGGAGCCGGGGAACGCTGAACATCCAGGACATCCGAACGATGAAACACTAGGTCGAGCAAATGGTCCTGACCGAATGCATTCAGCACGCGCCGTTGCTCGACTGCCTGCAGAAATCGCCGGTGGATGCCGGGACGATGTCGCAGCTGGTGTGGCTGATCATCGCGCTTCCGCTCGCCGGGGCATTCATCTGCGGCGTCTTCGGCCGCATGCTCGGCCGGGCGAACACGAATTTGATTGCCTGCTCGGCGGTCGCCGGTTCGTTCGTCCTCTGCGTGCTCGCGTTCTGGGCGGTGAACGATCGGGCCACCCCCCTCGTTTCGCCCTTCTCGCGCGACCCGATCCGCTACGCATTGGGCCACGATTTTGGGACCTGGTTCGCGGTGGGCTCCTTCCGGGTCAATTTCGGCCTGGCGGTGGATCACCTGTCCGCGGTGATGACACTGGTGGTGACCGGCGTGGGATTCTTGATCCACGTCTATTCGACTTCGTACATGGCCCACGACGAGGGGTACTGGCGTTTCTTCGCCTACCTCAACCTGTTCATCGGGATGATGCTCACGCTGGTGCTCGCGGACAGCTTGCCGCTGCTCTTCGTGGGCTGGGAAGGCGTCGGGTTGTGCAGCTATCTGCTGATCGGCTTCTGGTACGAGGATGCCGCCAAGGCGTGGGCAGGGCGAAAGGCCTTCGTCGTCAACCGGATTGGTGATTTTGGATTCCTGATCGGAATGTTCCTGCTCACGCTCTGGGTGGGCGCCTTCCAGGCCCAGACGGACAATGCCAGCGGCCAGGGCAGAGCGCTGGAGCAGTGGCGCGCCGGCATCTCCGAGCAAGGGCCGCTCAACTTCCGTGGGCTCGAGCAGGCCGCCCTCCGGATGCCGCCGTCATTTGCGCCGATGGCCGGGGCCGTGAATCTCGAAACGCCGATCAAATCCGGCCCGCTTGAGGGAAATACGTTCGGGCAGGTATTGATCGCGGTCCTCTTGCTCTTCATGCTCGGCGCGGCAGGAAAGAGCGCACAACTTCCACTCTACATCTGGCTGCCGGACGCGATGGCCGGACCGACGCCGGTCTCGGCATTGATCCATGCCGCCACCATGGTGACCGCCGGGGTGTACTTGTTCTGCCGCATCGGCTCGCTTTTGGTGCTGGCGCCGGCGGCGATGGCGGTGATCGCGCTGGTGGGCGGCGCAACCGCTCTTCTCGCGGCGCTGATCGCCTTCGCGCAGAACGACATCAAGAAGGCCCTTGCCTACTCCACCATTTCGCAGCTGGGCTTCATGTTCATGGCGGTGGGGCTGGGCGTCTTTTGGGCGGCCATCCTCCACCTCGTCACCCACGCCTTCTTCAAAGCGTGTCTGTTCCTCGGCGCGGGCTCGGTGATGCACGGCAACGCGGACGAGACGGACATCAAGCGACTGGGGGGACTGAAGAAGGAGATGCCGTGGACGGCGGCGACCTTCCTGATTGCCTCGATCGCCATCTCCGGATTCATTTTCCCCCTGTCCGGTTTCTTCTCCAAAGACGCGATCCTGCATGGCGTCCACTCGAGCCAGCTGGCCGGCTACGAATGGGTTTCCAACGCGGTGTGGATCGCCGGCCTGTTCACCGCCTTCTGCACCGCGTTCTACATCGGCAGGCTGTATCTCTTGGTTTTTGAAGGAAAGCGCTCGCCCGATGCCAAGGTCGCCCATGCGCACGAAAGCGACTGGCCGATGACCATGCCGCTCGTCGTGCTCGCCAGCCTTTCCATCATCGCGGCGATCTATGGCCTGCCGATCATCAACATGGGCGATGGCCATCAGACTCTGATGGAGAACTACCTTTCGACGGTGTTCAACCTCCCGTACCAACTCGCCCGCATTCACCGAACGATTTCCGTCGAGCAGGAGGGCGGCTTGTTCGGAGCCTGGGCGCTGGCGTGGATCATCGCGCTGGCAGGTGGCGGGCTCGCTTGCGTTTTGTACCTCTGGTACCTCCCTTCGCGGCGGGGTGTCCCGGTGCCGGCGCCGGCGCGCGCGTTGGCCCGATGGGCCGCGAACGGGTTCTACATCGATCAGCTTTACGACTTCATCATCGTCAGGCCGATCAAGCTCATCAGCTTCGTACTCTACAAGGTCATCGACTCGTTGCTGATCGACACCCTGCTCGTCCGTGGAACGGCGTGGGTTACTGCACGGGTGGCCTCGGCAATACGTCTGCTCCAGACCGGAGACACCCAGAGCTACGCGGCGGTGATGGCCCTGGCCGTTCTTTGCGCTGCGGGTTACGCGGTGATCCAGGTGCTCAAGTGAGCTTCCTTCAAACGCATCTGGTGAATCTGGTCGTCTTCGCTCCGCTGGTTTTCGCGGTGATCATCGCCGCGCTTCCCCAATCGGAAAAACAGCAGATTCGCGTGGCGACGCTGCTCGGGATGACGCTCACCCTGGTGCTCGCCCTCTGGCTTTATCTGGCATTCGAGCCCGG
>WNFC01007376.1_pt1 | contig 18193 bp, 17 predicted proteins | sample 5400541 | NCBI WGS metagenome assembly WNFC01 (sample SAMN13153342, study PRJNA577476) | soil metagenome | isolation source: 120 cm saprolite under Douglas fir tree site 2 hole 2 replicate 1 | place: USA:California | collected 2015-04-18
CGTCGAGCGAAGTTTCGCCGCGGACGCGGGATTCGGCCTGCTTCCAGACCAGATCCGCGAAGTCCTGAGAGACTCCGGCGCGCTCGACGAAGGCGTGTCCGACGTTTATGTAGAACTCGAAGGCGATGGAGAACTTGTCGTCCATCAGGCGAGTAGAGATGAACACGCACTGCGAGCCGCCGAGTTCCAGATTTCGATGGCAAACCGCGCTGTCGCTGAGGGCAACGTCGTAGCGGTCGGCGATAACGGTCTGGTCTCCCTGATTGACGGTGAGCGGGACGAAGTAGTAGGCCTTGCGCTCGAGGGCCGCAGCTACGGGCTTGGGAACGGCAGACACCATGTGTTCGACGTCCGCGCCGGGAATGTTCATCTCGCCGGCAACGGCGTAGCAGATTCCGTTGGGAGCTTGCGAAACGGGCGTGTCCCGGACGACTTCGGTCGGCGGACGCGTGATTGCCTGGGCGGCTTGGGACATCCTCAGCATTCTAGCGCACCGAGGTTGCGGGGTGCGCGGAGTTCGGCTGCTGGTGTAGGTTATTAGTGATGCCTTCAACCGCAAATCCCGCCCGCTCACCGCGCTGGTACCTGATTCCCGTCCGAGTGCTGCTGGTGACGTTCGTGGTCACGCTACTCTCCTTTGCGGTTAGTTTGTTACTTGGAATTGGCGGAACGGTGCTGGCGGCCAGGCTGCGCGACATTCAACCGGACATGACGTTTGCGTATCGGCATGTGGCACTGCCGGCGGCGGCGATGGTGGCGGCGATTGTGTTCGTCTCAGCCTGCTTCATGGAAGCCCGGCACTATCGCCAGGCCAAGGCGCTGGCCCAGATTGAGCGCGCAAACTGAGATGAAACCGCGCATTGCCATTCCGCTTCCTCACGGCGGTGATCCCGAATATGCCGAGCGCGCCATTCCGCAATATGAGCGCGCGGTGGAACTTGCTGGGGGAGAGCCGGTTAGGATTCCGCTGGATCGCTCGCCCGCAGAGGTGATGAAGTTGATCGAACGCTGCGACGGCGTCCTGCTGCCGGGTAGCAAGGCGGACGTGGACCCTGCGAAGTTCGGAGCGGCTCGTCATGTGAAGACCGAGGCTGCAGATCCCAAGCGCGATACCGTGGATGAGCTGCTGCTGCAGGATGCCTACAACATGCGCAAGCCGGTACTGGGGATTTGCTATGGCTTGCAGATTTTGAACGTCTATCGCTCGGGGACACTGGTGCAGCATATTGAGTCAGCGGTGAATCATGAGGCGGGGCGGAAAGTTCCGGTGGCGCACGATGTGGAGATTGAGCCGCGGTCGAAGCTGGCGGAGATTGTCGGAGGGAGCGGGACAATCCCGGCGAACTCCAGCCATCACCAGTCGGCCGATGTGATTGGCGATGGTCTCAGGATCACCGCCCGGTGCCCGGAGGATGGAATCATCGAAGCGTTAGAAGGAACAGCGCCGGACCATTTTGTGGTGGCGGTGCAGTGGCATCCGGAGCGGTCGCTTGAGGATGATGAGTGCTCGCGGAAGATATTCAGGGCGCTGGTGGAAGCGGCGAGGGAGAAGCATCTCGAGTTGGCGGGAGAGTTTGAGGGAGCTTGACGCTTTTGTTGGACAAGAATGTCCGACCCCACAAGGGCCTTGGTCAGATCTTCAACACTACCTTCCCAAAATTCTTTCTCTCCAGCAACAGCCGATACCCATCCCCGGCTCTCTCCATCGGCAACACATCGCCGACCACCGGATGTAAGTGTCCTTCGGCGGCCCAAACCGAAAGTTGCTTCCATGCCTGCTGCATCAGATCGGGCTTGGCCGAAAGATATGTGAGCCAGAGGCCGTGCACGCTAGCGCCTTTGGCGTACAGGATTCCGGGATCGAGTTGGGCGCGCTGTCCGGTGGCGGCGCCATAGACGATGACGCGACCGAAGTCGCGCAGGCAGTGGACGCTCTTGGCGGTGTGCTCGCCTCCCAGCATTTCAAAGACGACGTCCACGCCTTCGCCGTTGGTCAAGTCTTTGATGGCTTGTTCGTAGTCTTGTTTCTTGTAATTGATCGGGTGCTGCAGCCCCATTCGTTTCATGCGCTCGATCTTTTCGTCGTCGGACGATGTGCCGTACATCTCCACGCCGAGAATCTTGCCGATTTGTACGGCGGCTGTGCCAACTCCGCCCGCGACTGCGTGAATGAGCACGCGGGCGCCTTTCGCGGCGTCACCGAGCAGTCCGGCTTTCCAATAGGCGAAGTACGCGGTGAAGAAATTGACCGGGAACGCCGCACCTTCTTCTGCGCTCCATCCCGCGGGCACGGGCCAGAGCAACACCGAACGGGCGGCGACGACTCCGGCGAACGCTCCCCATTGCGCGTAGCCCATGACGCGCTCGCCGTTGCTGGCGCGGGTGCCGCAGAATTCGCGTCCGGCTACCAGCGGAGGTTTGGGGGTGCCTGGATATCCGCCTCTGCAGGCCATGGTGTCGGCGAAGTTCAACCCGGCGGCCTCGACGCGGATTAGTTCTTCGCCAGTGCCTGGGATGGGCTCTGGAACCTCACGGACTTCCAGAACCTCAGGACCGCCGAGCCGGGTTATGACAACTGCTTTCATGTTTTAGGAGTGTAGCAATGGTTGCAAACGTTATGTCTCGCCTGCAGCACGGCTTTACAGACAGGTATATACTTTTTGCGATAAATGTTCTTGTCCTCGACGGGTTGAGGCAACGGGGCCTTTTCATCTCTAATCGCGGCTCCGGATACGGAAACGCCGGCTGGTTGGATCATGGCTGTTTACGGCCGGCACGGGGCAACTCCGCAAAGCAGCGGGTGCCTTGGGGGAGGTAATGCTGTGGACTTAATATTGGTTCGTTTAATTTTTGTCATTGTTGTTGCCATCACCTGCTATCTGATCCGCCCTTTCGGTGCGCATCAAACGCTCAATGCCGGAATTGGGGCATCACTCGGATTGGCGATCGTTGTTTTTGAGTGGCGCCTGCTGCGAGTGAGTCTGAAGCGCCTGATCGGGGCGGTGATCGGGAGCATACTGGGGATTTTCGGCGCCTACCTGTTCGCCCTGGTCATTCGCAACAGCCTGGGGGACAGCCCGCTGCGCAGCTTCCTGCAGATCATGGTGATGCTGCTGATGGCCTACGTTGGCCTGATTGTGGGGGCGAACAAAGGCGACCTGCTCAACCTTGCTGCGTTGGGCGGGGTCTTCGGCGGCGAAAAACAGAGCAAGAGGAGCTACAAGATCCTCGACACCAGCGTCATCATTGACGGCCGCATCGCGGACATTGCGGAGACGGGCTTTCTCGACGGCGTCGTGGTCACGCCGCAGTTTGTGCTGCGCGAACTGCAACTGGTGGCGGACTCGGCCGACTCGTTGAAGCGCAATCGCGGACGGCGCGGGCTGGATATTCTGCAGCGCCTGCAGAAAGTCGCTTCGCTGCAGGTGCAGATCGTCGAGGACGATTTCCCCAGCGTGCGCGAAGTGGATTTGAAGCTGATCGAACTAGCCAAGCTCTACGAAGGGAAAATCATCACCAACGATTTCAACCTGAACAAGGTGGCGCAGTTGCAGGGCGTGCAGGTGCTAAACATCAACGAACTCGCGAACGCGCTGAAGCCGATCGTTCTCCCTGGCGAAGCAATGCGGGTGTTTATCCTGAAAGAAGGGAAAGAATACAACCAGGGTGTGGCTTACCTCGACGATGGGACCATGGTGGTGGTGGACAATGCGCGCAAGATGATTGGCAAGACCATCGACATCTCGGTGACGTCGGTGTTACAGACCACTGCAGGGAAAATGATTTTCGGCAAATGGGACGAACGCTCCGGGTCACGCAGTGAGATAAGGCCGGCAATGACCGCGGTCAGCAGCGCGATTCCCGAACCCAAGAAACCAGTAGCGGTCGTCGCCGACCAGCCGGTGGAGTGAGAAAATCAGGGCAGAAGAACCGGAGCCGCGGAATTGACCATAATCGTGTCCCCCTGGCGAGTGCCGGTCACGTTGGCCCGCTGACCGGCGAGTCTGCCGAGCGTGTCGTCTCCTCCGGTCAGCTGGTAGCGCCGATTGCCGTCCACCAAAACGTAGCTTGCACCCCTACGCACACATGTCCGGGCGCACTCGGCTGGGCTTTGGTGGGAGCTTCTCAGGTGGCGGGCACCGCAATACGAGTCGGTGATCATTCCGTTGAATGTGGCGGCAACGGGATTCGGGGGCGATTGCGCTCCATTTTGGGCAATCAGAGAATGCCCCTGCGGCTCCTCTGATGAATACTGATGATCTGCGAGCGCGACCGAGCCGCCGGCGACGATGATCGCAAAGGCAAGGGCCGCCCCGAGCGCCGTCAAAACGCAGAACCCAATCAGCGAGATCACCGACCGCGTGGGTTTCACAATTCCTCCTATAACGGGCGGCGCTCGACCGAGAGTGACTTAGTGAAGACTGGCGTAATTTTGTTGCCCAAACTCGAGTTCTGGTTGCATAGCTGGATTTGAAGCGGTATATACTGTTCGCCCCATGAAGGTTAGCGTCATTATTCCCGCAGCTGGGCTAGGCACCCGGATGGCGGCCGCGCCCGCCAAAGGCCGGGAATCTGCGCCAAGCAAACAATTTACAGAGCTGGGCGGAACGCCGATTCTGGTCCATACCCTGCGCCGGTTCGCGAAGAGTCCAGAAGTAACTGAAATTCTAGTTGCGCTGCGTAAGGCGGAAATTGCGGCCTTTCGCGCCCGGCTGGAAAAAGAAGCCCCGGAGATAGTGGCGACGAAAACGGTATTACTGGAGGGCGGCGAGCACCGGCAACAATCCGTGGCCAATGCGCTGGCTGCGGTTTCAGCTTCGGCTGATGGCATTGTGCTGGTGCATGATGCGGTGCGGCCGTTTGTGACGGAAGAAATGATTCACGAAGTGATTGCCGCGGCGAACAAGTACGGCGCAGCCATAGCAGGCGTCCCGGCGGTGGACACGGTGAAGCAAGTCGAACGTACCGCGGATGGAGCCCTGATTCGCGCGACCATTCCGCGGGAAAGAATCGTGATGGCGCAAACTCCACAGGGCTTCCGTTACAGCGTGCTCAAGAGAGCATTCGATGAAGCTACGGCAGATGGTTTTGTGGGGACGGATGAAGCCTCGCTGGTGGAACGATCGGGACACCCGGTGGCGGTAGTGATGGGGTCAGCCCGAAATATCAAGATCACGACCCCAGCAGACTTGGAACTGGCAGAGTTTTTCCTGAAACGGTAAAACTGGCCACGGATTTACACGGATTCTCACGGATACATCGATATCTACAATCAAGATACATTGATGGAATCGAATCCTGACTTAAAGCATGCGGAGCTTACCGAAAGGATCATTGGAATTTTCTATGATGTCTATAATGAACTGGGCTACGGTTTTCTCGAATCTGTCTATGAGGAGTCACTGCTTATTGCTCTGCGCGAGGCAGGTCTAGCGGTGGATCGCCAAGTTCCTGTACCGGTATGGTTCCGCAACCACAGAGTCGGTGACTTTCGAGCCGACTTGCTAGTGGAAGGCTGCCTATTGCTGGAATTAAAAAGCGCTCGGACTCTGGAAAGTGCACATGAAAGCGCAGTTGCTTCACTATTTGAAATCCACTGAAATCGAGATTGGGTTGGTGCTCAACTTCGGTTCCCGGCCTCAATTCCGCAGACTTCTTTTCGATAACGAAAGAAAAAAGATCCGTGTAAATCCGTGTAAATCCGTGGCCGGGGTTTCTGCATGAAGATCGGCTACGGGTGGGATTCACACGAATTCAAGAGCGGAATTCCACTGAAGATCGGCGGAGTGGAGATCCCTCACCCGAGGGGACTGGGCGGGCATTCTGACGGAGACGTCCTGCTGCACGCTATTACCGATGCGCTGCTCGGTGCGATTGCTGCTCCGGACATTGGTACGCTGTTTTCACCGTCGGATACGCGATGGAAGGGTGCTGATTCTGCGCTATTTTTGGCCGAGGCGATGCGGCGGGTGCAGGCTGCGGGATACAGAATTGCGAATCTCGATTCCACTCTTATCATGGCCGCGCCGAAAATTGGTCCGCATACGGCGGCGATTCGCGAACATATTTCCGGATTAGTGAATGTTGCGCCGGAGTGTATCGGTATCAAGGCAAAGACTCCCGAGGGCCTGGGCATAGAGAATGTTCTGCTCGAAGAAATCCGCAAGACTCCCAGGCTTCGCAAACCGAAGAAGTGAGCAAGATAAATTGTTGACATTCCGCGCTGCTAACCAGCGCGGCCGCTGCTCGTCCAACCGCTAAGCACGGGAACTCCAAGCCAGGTGTTTCCGTATAGAGGTGAAGAATACGGCAGGAGATTGTCTGCTGCCGTAGCCACCAGAAGACGAAAAAGAGGAAGGGGTTAGGGACTGCCTCACGCTCGGTTTGGCGGCCAGGTGAGAACAATCCCTGCGTGGAAGAGTACGCCTTTGTGTGGGCGGACTCGTCTGCTCAACCCCGAGGCAGAATTGTAGGCCTTGCAGGGCAAAAGGCAAGCCTTTTTGCAGGGAGACGCGGCCGCCACTAACCGTTTTCCTGGCGTTTCCAGGAAATAGGAGGATTGGTGAACGCAACTCTGAAGTCTAAACGTAGTTTGAAGGGCATTCTTCTGGCGGGCGTTGTCTTACTTGCCGGAAGCGCGTTGGCGGCCAGCAAGGGCCCGTTGGAACTGCAGCAGCCGGCGAGCGTGGCAGGAACGCAACTCAAAAGTGGAACCTACACCGTACAGTGGGAAGGGACTGGCGATCAGGTGCAACTGAAGATTTACCAGGGCAGGAAAGAGATTGCCTCAACTGCAGCACGGTTGGTGGCACTGGAGAAACCGCTGGAGCGAGACGCAACACTTTTGCGCCGCAATGATGACGGGACGGTGACGGTTATCCGAATCAACTTCGGCGGGAAGAAGTACGCTCTGGAGATCAGCAACGATGGCGGCGGCTCCGGTGCTGCGGGAGCTGCGCGATAAAGCCTGAGTCACAGCTGAAACGGATTTGCGTGCGAAGGGCAGAGCGGTTGTGCTGTTAGAATCATAGAGCGATGGTTCTGCCTTTCGTCCGCGATTTATTTGCGGACGCGGAAAAACTGCCTGGGTTTACGCGTGTTACCTCCCACCTCCGAGCGAACGCGGGGCGGATTCGTACATCCGGTCTCAACCCACCCGCCAAATGCCTGCTAATCGCTGAGCTGCAAAAGGCCGCTGCGCGGCCTTTGGTTGTGCTGGTACGTAATAACGAGGCGGCGGACGAGTTCGTGCCCGTCATTCAGGCCTATTGCGAACTGGTGGGCGGAAGCCCTCCCGAAAATATTGTCTCGCTGCCGGTACGCGATGTGTTGCCGTTCCAGAACCTTTCGCCGCATCCTGAAATCCAGGAGCAACGGGCGATCGCGCTATGGAAGGTTGCGACCGGGGCCGCTTCCATCGTTGTGGTGCCGGTAATGGCGGCTGCGTCACGGGTGAGGCCAACTGAGTTTTATTCCGGGCTGGCGCGGATGCTTCACCGGGGCGAGAGCCTGGAGACAGAGAGTCTGCTGCAGCATCTCAATTCGGTTGGCTATAACTCGACGGACGTAGTTGAAATGCCGGGTGAATACGCTTTGCGGGGCGGGATTCTCGACGTTTACTCACCCGAAGCAGACCGGCCAATTCGCATTGAGTTGTTTGGCGACGAGATTGAATCCATTCGCAAGTTTGATCCGGCAACGCAGCGTTCGTCCTCCCCTGCGGATGAGGTCGTCTTGCTGCCGCTGTCTGAGACCCCGGTCAGTGAAGACTTGCTGGGAGCGATTCATGCCCGACTGTCAGGGAAGCGAGTCCGCGGCTCGGAAGAGATTGTGGAGCAAGCGCTGCGATCAGGCGGCGTGACGGTATTTCCCGGCTGGGAATTTTACGCTCCCGTGGCGGGATCGGTTGGAACGGTTCTCGACTTGATGCCGAATGCAGCGGTGATTGCTGATGAGCCGGAACTGTTGAAGAGTGAATTCGAAGCCATGTGGTCGAGGATCGAAGAAGCCCATGAGCGCAGCGGGATAGGAAATCTGGTTCGGCCGACCGATCTATACCTTGCTCCTGACGAATGGTTGAGCAGGATGCAAGTCGCCCCGGGAGCGGATCTCGAACATCTGGGAGTGACCCGCTCCGACGAGATTGAGACCATTGAATTCCATTCGCAGCCCAGCCCGCGCTTCCACGGCTCGATTCCTAGCCTGCTGGAAGAAGTGAAAAAACAGATCGCGCAGAACCGGCGGGTGCTGGTGGCGGCGCCCAACATCGGGGAGGTGGAGCGGTTGGCGGACTTCTTCACCGAGTATGGAGCTTCATTCCGCCTGGGCAGCCGGACACGCGGTGGCGAAAGTTATGCCGATGAAACCGCATATTTTGCGGGCGAAGTGCTTACCACAACGCTGGTGAAGGCCTATATCCCGGACGGAATGGTTTTGCCGGATGCCGGACTGACGGTTTTTGGCACGCGCGATCTGTTCGATGAATCGGAGTCGGTGGCTGCGCGGCCGCGGTGGCAAAAATCGAAGACCTCCGCATTTCTTTCGGACTTTCGCGACCTGCAGGTTGGCGACTACGTGGTCCACGTGGAGCACGGGATCGGGCAATATCAGGGTTTGAAGGAAATCAATCAGGGTAACGGCGATACGGAATTTATGCTGCTCGAATACGCGGAAGGAGCGAAGCTCTACGTTCCGCTCACGCGGCTCGATCTGGTGCAGAAGTATCGCTCGGGCGAGGGCGCGAAGCCGGTCCTCAGCCATATGGGCACGGCGGCGTGGGCGAAGACGAAGGCTCGCGTCCGCAAGGCCATGCAGGACATGACCGAGGAGCTGCTGAAACTCTACGCGCAGCGCAAGACGGCGCAGGGCCACAGCTTCCCCGCTGACAACGAGTGGATGCGCGAATTCGAAGATGCGTTTGAGTACAGCGAGACGGAAGACCAGGCGCTGGCCATCGCCGACGTGAAGCGCGACATGGAATCAACGTTACCGATGGATCGGCTTCTGTGCGGTGACGTGGGCTACGGCAAAACGGAAATCGCGATGCGCGCGGCCTTCAAGGCCATTAACGACAACAAGCAGGTTGCGGCGCTGGCTCCGACCACGGTATTGGCATTCCAGCACTTCGAAACTTTCAAGCAGCGGTTTGCTGCGTTTCCGGTCTCGATTGAAATGATCAGCCGCTTTCGCTCTCCCAAGCAGCAGAAAGAAATTTTGCAACGAGTAGAGGCGGGTAAGGTGGACATCCTAATTGGGACGCATCGGCTTTTGTCGAAAGACGTGAAGTTTGCTGACCTGGGACTGCTGGTGGTGGATGAAGAGCAACGCTTCGGCGTACGGCATAAAGAGCGGCTGAAGCAGATGCGGAAAGAAGTGGATGTTCTGACCATGTCGGCGACGCCGATTCCGCGCACTCTGCACATGTCACTGGTCGGACTGCGCGATATGAGCGTGATTGAGACGCCGCCGAAGGACCGCATCGCTATTCAGACGGTAGTCGCAAGCTGGGATGAGAAGCTGATCCGGTCGTCGCTTAAACAGGAATTAGAACGCGGAGGGCAAGTCTATTTTGTGCACAACCGCGTGGATACGATCTGGGAGATTGCCGCCAAACTGCAGACGCTGGTGCCGCGCGCGCGGGTCATTGTGGGGCACGGACAGATGTCGGAAGGCGAGCTGGAAAAAGTGATGCTGAAGTTCATGCGTCACGAGGCGGACATTCTGGTGGCGACGACGATCATCGAAAACGGCCTGGACATTCCGCTCTGCAACACTATCCTGATCAACCGCGCGGAACGGTTTGGACTTTCGGAGCTGTATCAGCTACGCGGGCGGGTAGGACGTTCGAACCGGAGGGCTTACGCATATTTATTGATTCCGTCGGATATTGAGCTCACGCCGATTGCGCGAAGACGGCTGGCTGCGCTGAAAGAATTTTCTGCCCTGGGCGCAGGATTCAAGATTGCCGCGCTTGACCTGGAGCTTCGCGGCGCGGGCAATCTTTTGGGGGGCGAACAGAGCGGGCACATTGAAGCGGTTGGGTTCGATCTTTATACGCAGATGCTGGAGCAGGCCGTCCGCGAGATGAAAGGTGAGGCCGATCCGCAGCCGCAGGCGCAGCTTAATCTCGGGCTCAACATCCGCATTCCGGCGGAGTACGTGCCGGAGGAAAATCAGCGCTTGCGAATGTATAAGAGGATTGCCGGCGTGGAGACCGAGCGGCAACTGGCAGATGTGGAAGCGGAATTGCGGGACCGCTACGGCGAGCCTCCGGTGCCGGTGCAGCAGCTTCTGCGCTACGCTGCGCTCAGGTTGCAGGCAGTGCATGCAGGGGTGACGGCCATTGAGCGAAAGAGGGATCTGGTCAGCGTCCGGTTTCGGCAGGATGCTCCGGTAGATCCCGGGAAGCTGGCCAACTTTGTCTCGTCGCAGCGGGGCGCCCAGTTTCTTCCCGATGGAACGCTGAAATTTCTTGCCAAAGGATTGGGCGCGCGGGAGCTCCTGGAACAACTGCAAAAGCTTCTGGAGAATTTGTTTGAGCCGCAAGGCTCACCTTCGATCGCCTGAGACGTCTATATCAACTTCGGCTCGTCGCGGAGGCACGGGCGAATTCAAGATCGGCCACAGATTTGCACGGATCACCACCGATAGTTCTGTTTCTGGTTTTGCCAGTGCGTATTCGCGCGTGTCCGCGCAATCCGCGGCGTGCAGTTGCCGATGCTGCGCGCTCTCTGCGTCTTCACGGCGAAACGATTTCAACTTTGTGATACGGTTTGAACGGAGACCCATGCGAACTATCTTCAAGAGCATTTTGTCTGCTCTGATTTGTTTCTCTACCGCCTCGCTGGCGGCCACTGACCCCGCTGCCGATTTCAACGCGCTGGTGGACAAGTATTTTGACTCTTATTTTGAGTCTCACCCGGCGGAGGCGACCCAGGTTGGCTTTCATCAGTACGACTCCAAGCTGGAAGACTATTCCGCGCCTGCCCGCAAAAAAGAAATCGCCGGGCTGAAAGATTATCTAGCCAAGTTTGGGCAATTAGATCGCTCCAAGCTTCCTCCCGATACTGCTGCCGATCTGGACTGGATGATCAGTTCGATTCACTCCCAGTTGCTGGAGCTGGAAACCATTCAGATGTGGCGTAAGGACCCGGACAGCTATACCTCGGATGTGACCAACAGTATTTTTCTGCTGATGAAGCGAAACTTTGCTCCTCCCGAGGAGCGGCTGCGGTCGGTGATTGATCGTGAACGGCAGTTTCCCAAGGCATTTGAGGCGGCGCACCAGAATCTGCGAAATCCGCCGCGAATTTATACTGAAATTGCACTCGAGCAACTGCCTGACGTAATCGATTTCTATCGCAAAGACGTTCCTGAGGCTTTCTCGCAAGTTAAGGACGCCAAGCTCTTGGCCGAGTTCAAGACTTCGAATCAGGCTGCTATCGCCGATCTCGAGAGCTACCAGAAATTTCTGCACGATACAGTCCTGCCGCACGCGAACGGCGACTTCCGGCTGGGGGCGGACAACTATCGCAAGAAGCTGCTGTACGACGAAATGGTGGATATTCCACTCGACCGGCTGCTGGAGATAGGGTTTGCCGACCTGCGGCGAAACCAGCAACAGATGAAAGTGGTTGCGGCGCAGATTGATCCCCAGCGCAGCGTCGCCCAGGTGCTCGCCGATCTGCAAACCCACCATCCGGCGCCAGACCATCTATTACAGGCCTTTCGTGACACCTTCGCCGGCCTGCAACAATTTATCGCGGACAAGAAAATCATCACCATTCCGCCTGGGGAGCCTCCCACTCTGGAGGACACGCCGCCATTTATGCGAGCTACTACCCAGGCTTCGCTCGACACGCCTGGTCCGTATGAAACCAAGGACAACAAAGCGCTCTTCAACGTGACTACTCCCGATCGCAAGTGGACGCCGGAACACACGGAAGACTGGATGAGAAGTTTTGACGACAGCATGATTCCAGGCACGGCGATCCACGAGGCTTTCCCCGGCCATTTCGTCCAGTTCCTGTGGATCAATCAAATACCTTCGAAGATCCGGAAATTGAGTAGCTGTGGCTCCAACGTCGAAGGCTGGGCGCACTACACTGAGCAAATGATGCTGGATGAAGGCTACGGCAATGGCGATCCCAAACTACGCATCGGACAACTGGAGGACGCGCTGCTGCGAAACGCGCGTTTCATCGTGGGAATCAAGATGCACACCGGCGGGATGACTCTGACGCAGGCAGAGCAATTCTTCGTGAAGGAAGGTTATCAGCCCGTGTCGGCGGCCAAGGTGGAAACAAAGCGCGGCACTTCCGATCCTACCTATCTGGTCTATACACTGGGGAAGCTGCAAATCCTGAAGCTCCGCGAGGACTATCGCAAGGTGCGCGGAAATGATTTCAGCCTGCTGGAATTTCACAACCGGCTGATGCAGCAAGGCGGGGTGCCGCTGAAGATTGTCCGCAGGGCGATGCTGGGAGATGACAGCCCCACGCTGTAACCTGGCGAGATATCCTGATTTGCGCTAAAGGTAAGCGATGACGATGAAAGTCTGCAAAGCGGTATTTCCCGCTGCCGGGCTGGGCACGCGTTTCCTGCCTGCGACCAAGGTCCTGCCTAAAGAAATGCTGCCGCTGGTTGACAAGCCCATCATTCATTATGGAGTGGAAGAGGCGCTGGCTGCCGGCTGCAACCAGATCATCATGATCACCGGGCGCGGCAAGCAGGCGATTGAAGACTATTTCGACGTCAGCTACGAACTGGAGCGGATTCTTGAGGAGAAGAAGAAGTTCGACCTCCTCAAGGTCGTGCGTCAGATATCGGACATGATTCACGTAGCGTACGTGCGTCAGAAAGAGGCGCTGGGCCTGGGTCACGCGGTGCTTACGGCACGCGAATTGGTGGGCAACGAGCCGTTTGCGGTGTTGCTGGCGGATGACGTGATTGACGCGGAAGTGCCGGTGCTGAAACAGATGATGCGGGTCTTCGAGCAAACCCAGTGCTCGGTGATCGCGACCCAGATCGTGGAGGGAGCAGCGATTTCCGCCTACGGCGTACTCGACGCCAAACCCGTGGATGGACACGACGGGCGATTGTATGAAATTCGCAATATGGTTGAAAAGCCGCGGTTCGAAGAAGCGCCGTCGAACCTCGCCATCATCGGGAGATACATTCTGACTCCGGCAATCTTCGATGTTCTCGGTCAAACTCAAGCGGGTACTGGGGGAGAGTTACAGCTGACCGATGGCCTGCGTGGGCTCCTCAAGCAGGAGAAAATGTATGCCTATGTTTACGAAGGCAAGCGCCACGACGCCGGCGACAAGCTGGGATTCCTGAAAGCGACCATCGAGTTTGCGCTGAAACGCGGGGACCTAGGTGGGCCGCTGCGGGAGTATTTGCGGACGCTTAAACTGGACTAGCGGTTACGGAGCTGCGCTCCGACGGCAGGCGAGGCATCCTTCGACTTCGTTCAGGACAGGCTCCCCCTCTACGCGTTCTCTTTCAGTTTGCGAGATTTTTCTTCCACGCCGTCGGCCAACTTTTTTTTGTGAGACTGAAGTTTCTTCGCCAGCGCTGGATCAGCTGCCGCGAGGATTTGCGCTGCCAGGATTCCGGCGTTGGTGGCCCCCGGTTTGCCGATCGCGACTGTGGCTACGGGAATCCCTGCTGGCATTTGGACCGTCGCGAGAAGCGAATCGAGGCCGTTCAGCGCCGTCGAAGGAATCGGAACGCCGATGACCGGCAAGGTGGTGTGCGCGGCAATCACTCCGGCAAGATGAGCTGCGCCGCCTGCTCCTGCAATGATGACGCTGATGCCTCGTCCGGCGGCGTTGCGCGCGAATTCTGCGGTGCGGTCGGGGGAACGGTGGGCTGAGGTCACGTCAATCTCGTAAGGAATCCCGAAACCTTCGAGCGCTTTTCCGGCCTCGCGCATAATTTCAAGGTCGGAGTCGCTGCCCATAACAATGGAAACCAGGGGTTTGCTCATGCATTCCTCTATTTTTTCAGCGCACGGGCCGCTATGTCTCTGCGGTAATGCGCGCCGTCGAATTGAATCTTACCAACTGCTTCGTACGCACGATTCACCGCAGTTTCCAGATTTTCCGCGCGGGCTGTTACTCCGAGCACTCTTCCGCCTGCGGTGTAGTAGTCGCCATCACGCGTGCTGGTGCCGGCGTGGAAGACCTTCACGCCTTCGAGTTTGTCCGCATCTTCAATTCCGGTAATTTTCTTTCCCACTTCGATCGTCCCCGGATACCCGCCAGAAGCCATCACCACGCACACCGAGGCATCCCGCGACCAGCGAAAATCGCCATCGCTCACGCGGCCTTCGATAGATGCCTCGATCGCCTCGACCAGATCGCTTTCCAGGCGCATCAGGATGGGCTGCGTCTCGGGATCGCCGAAGCGGCAATTGAATTCCAGCACCATGGGGCCGCGCGCAGTCATCATCAGCCCGCAGTAGAGTATGCCTTTGTATTCCATTCCCTCGGCTTTCATTCCGTGGACCACCGGGCCGGCGACGTGATGCAACAGCCAGTGAGTCATCTGGTCGTCCAGCAGGGCGGGGAAAGAATATGCTCCCATGCCTCCGGTGTTCGGGCCGGTGTCACCGTCGCCTACGCGCTTGTGGTCCTGGGCGGCGACCAGCGGGGCGACCCGTTCGCCGTCGCTGAGCACGAGGAAGGAAATCTCGTCGCCCTGCAGGCATTCCTCAATCACTACTCGCGCTCCGGCTTCACCAACCATTTTTCCCGAGAGCATTTCGTTTGCCGCCGCTGCGGCTTCTTCTTTGGTCTTGCAGATGACCACGCCTTTGCCTGCCGCAAGACCATCTGCTTTCACCACTACGGGCGCGCTGAAACGGGAGAGCTCATGCTTGACCTCGGCGGCTGAATTGCAGATTGCGTAGTGCGCGGTGGGAATGCGGTGACGCTGCATGAACTGCTTGGCGAAACTCTTGCTGGATTCAAGTTGGGCCGCAGCCTTGGTAGGCCCGAAGACTGGCCATCCGCGCGCGGTGAACTCGTCCACGATTCCAAGTTGAAGCGGAACTTCGGGACCGACGACGGTAAGATCGGGCTGGACCTGGTTCGCCACCGCCAGCAAGGACTCCACACTCTTCAAGTCGGCAGGGACGCATTCGGCTTCTCCGCTGATGCCGCCGTTGCCGGGCGCGCAATAAATCCTGGAAACACGCGGCGACTGGCGCAGTTTCCAAACCAGAGCGTGCTCACGACCGCCGCTTCCTATGACCAGAACTTTCATAAAGGTGGAGACACAAGGTTAGGGGCAGGAGGAAATCTGTGTCAAACGCTTGCAGGAGACGAAAGCGGAGCAACAATCTTTCCCGCCGGAAATTGTGAGATCCGTGCATCGTCTGGGTTCATCCTGTTACGGTATTGCGCGGAGGATTTCGCGATGCGAATTGGAATGCAAGCGGTGTGTGGCTTGGTAGTGACGGGATTGACGCTGGAATTTTCTGCCTCCATCCAGGCTGAATCCCTGACGGTGAAGACCGAGCCAGGCAATGTGCACGGCAAGACAATCAACGACGGTAAGGTCAAGGCGTTTCTGGGGCTGCCCTACGCGGCGCCTCCGGTGGGCGATCTGCGCTGGAAGGCGCCCGAACCTCCGGCTAAGTGGAAGGGCGAGCGCGATGCAACTATGTATGGGGCGCGCTGCGCTCAGAACCGAGTCTTTGACGACATGGTCTTCCAGGACACTGGGGATAGCGAGGACTGCTTGTTCCTGAACGTGTACACACCCGCCGATTCCACGCCCAAGAGCAAACTGCCAGTGATGTTCTGGATTAATGGCGGCGGATTCGTAGCCGGGGCCAGCTCCGAACCCCGCCACAACGGCGATTTTCTGCCCCTCAAGGGAGTGGTGCTGGTCACTATCAACTACCGCCTCGGCGTCTTCGGTTTCCTGGCCACAGCCGATTTGGCTAAAGAAGCCAACGGCGCCGCCGGCAACTACGGTCTGCTGGACATGGTGGCGGCACTGCAATGGGTGAAGGCGAACATCGAAGAGTTCGGCGGCAATCCGGACAATGTGACTATCTTCGGCGAGAGCGCAGGATCATCGGCGGTGAGCATTTTAATGGCATCGCCGCTTGCGCGAGGACTTTTTCAAAAGGGCATTGGCGAGAGTGGTGGAGCGCTGGGTACGGGAGCAACCAGCGATAGTTCGCTGGAAGTCCGCGAGAAAAAAGATGACGTCTGGGTCGCGTCGCTTGGGGTCACGACGCTGAAGCAATTGCGGGCCATGCCTGCGGCTGCCATTTTGGAGGCAGGCAAAGGCCGAGGCGGCTTTGGAATGGTCATTGACGGCAAACTGCTGACCGAACCGGTTGCCGCCACCTATGCCGCGGGGAGACAGGCGCATCTGCCGCTGCTGGCTGGCTGGAACCGCGATGAAGGCAGCTTTGCTGTCGTCGGCGCCATGACGGCTGAGAAGTACAAGGCGATGGCGAGCGCGGTCTTCAAAGAGCGCGCGGCAGAATTTCTCACTCTCTACCCTGGGAATAGCGGTGAACAGGCCGTTCGTTCGGCGCTCGATTACGCCACCGACTCGTTCATCGCATTCGGGACCTGGAATTGGCTGGAGGCCCATCGCAAGACGGGTGAGTCACCGGTGTATCGTTATCACTTCGAACTGGCGGCGCCTCCCAGCAAGTTTCACCCCGGATCTTTTGCGTTCCACTCCGACGACATCGAGTATGTCTTCGGCACCCTGGATACGCGTCCGCGAGCCGTATGGCGTCCCGAAGACCGCAAGTTGAGTGACCAGATAATGACTTACTGGACCAACTTCGCCAAGACCGGCGATCCCAATGGCGTAGGCTTGCCGAAGTGGCCGAAGTATGGCGACGGCGATCCCTTGATTCACTTGGACAGCACCATTACGTCGGGCCCGGACACGCTGCGTCCACGGTATGAGTTCTTGCTGAAGGGAATACCGCCGATGCGGTTCTAGGGCGCAGGGGGATAGGTGTTGGCTAATCAGCGATGAATCAGCCGTCTCCTTTGAATCACCCCAAAGATGCCCGCCAAGCCCGTCGCCATCAAGCCGAGCGTGCCCGGTTCGGGGATCGCTGCGGGGGGCGTCCCGGCAATGAACGTGCCGCTGACGAACTGATAGTACGCAGGAGAGCCGTCACTGGCAGGAAAAAAGGCGAAGTTCAAGTTCCAGGCTCCGCAGCAAGGTAGCGTAAGGTTCAATGGCTTGAGGGGCTCACCGACAAGTCCGCTGACCGACCCGTTCAGATCACCGGAAATCGAAAAAAGGCAACAGAAGATGGCTAAGTCGCTGTTCGGATCGTAGGTTATTCCCCCGACTGTCGCGCCCGTGAAGAACGAAACAAAAACCTGCGACGTACCGACGGAATTCAAGTCGGGGATGGGACCAGAGCACCAGTCGAAGCAGGCCATACCGCCGATTCCTGTGATGTTTGTGCCCGGACCGATGAGAGTAAAAGAAAGGTTGTCGCCGGAGCCATTGTTAGGACCCATGTGAGCCGTGACGTAGGTAATGTTGATGTTGAGGATGCTGTCAGCGTGGGCGCACGGAGCGAGAACGACGAAAGCCATCAGGACGACGGAGAGAAGGCGCTCCATGGTGGTGTCCTTTCACCGGTCGACTCCGTACTGTAAACGTTAAGGCTACTCTTTGCTATGGCCTGAAAGTGGGGGCCGGAATGCGGCCAACCACCGCGGTCAGGATAGCCCTCGCACAGTATGGCAGTGAAGTCTTTCAGTAAGACTGCGCCGGGGCAAGCTGTTCAGGTTGCTCGAAGTGCCGGATCCGTCCTCCGAAGATTACAATAAGCCAGGCCCAGTAACAGGGAGCTCGTATGCGCTCTTGCCTCGATGATCCCTGCGAGCCTTTCCCTTCGGTTCGCATTGCCTGCGTTGCAGTCCTGACCCTGCTGTTATCTGGTTGGACCACCTGCACGGCGATCTCTGATTTCGGTAGCTGTCCCGGCACGGTGCCGCAGCCTCAAATTAGCTCACTCTCGCAGACACCATCCCTAGTGACTCGACGTCAGTTCTGCTGATCGTGAACGGAAGCGGCTTTGTTCCCCAATCGCAGATAATCTGGAACGGAAGCGCACTGCTGACCACGTTCACGGATTCACGCCACCTTCAGGCCACGATTACGCAGCAGACCTTTGACATCTTTG
>WNFC01003008.1_pt1 | contig 18179 bp, 17 predicted proteins | sample 5400541 | NCBI WGS metagenome assembly WNFC01 (sample SAMN13153342, study PRJNA577476) | soil metagenome | isolation source: 120 cm saprolite under Douglas fir tree site 2 hole 2 replicate 1 | place: USA:California | collected 2015-04-18
TCCACCTCGGCGAGCGCCTGGGCGAGCAGTGCCTCCCGCGTCGCCTCGGCGCGCTTGGCCTCGGCCTGGGTGCGGGCGATCTCGCCCTGGTTCCTGTCAAAGAGCTTGATGGGCAGGCTGAAGCCGAAGCCGATGGTGTTGTCGGGGCCGATGCGCTGATACTCGATCTGCGGCGTGATGTCCCCCCAGGCGTTGGCCCTGGCCAGGTCGATGTCCGCGCGCGCCTTCTCGCGGGAGGCCTGGGCGGCGCGGAGGTCCGGGCGGGCATCGAGCGCCATGCGGTAGAGCTCGGAGCGGCTCCTGGCGACCACCGGAAAGGTCAGCTCGCCCACGACCTCGAACTGCTCCGCGACGCGCTCCTGGCCGACGGCCGTCCTGAGCGCGACCTTTGCCGCTCCGAGCGCCTGTCGGGCGTCGGCGGCGTCGCGCTCGAACGCGAAGCGCTCGACCTCGATCCGGAGCAGCTCGAGCCCCGAGATGTCGCCCTTCTCGGCCCGGAAGCGCTGGACGCGCTCCAGCTCTCCCAGTGCCGCCAGGTTCTGCTCGGTAAGGGCCAAAGCTTCGCGGGCGACCAGGATGTCGGAGAAGGACTTCTTGACCTGAAAGACGAGTTGGCGCTTGAGATCGGCAAGCTCGAGGCCGGTGACCTTGGTCGCCGCCTTCGCGCTCTCGATGCGGCGCTGGCGCTTGCCGCCCAGCTCGATCGGCTGGCCCACGTTGAAGGTGTACTGGATCTGAGACGCGCTGCTGGCCCCGCCGAACTGCTCGGCGAGGAAGTTCGCGCTCGGATTGGGCCTGAGGGCCGCCGTGATCTCATTGGCTCCGATGGCCTGCACTTCGAATTCCTTGGCCCGCACCGTCGGGTTGGCCGCGCCGGCGAGACTCATTGCCTCATCCAGGGTCAGCGTGGAGACCGGCGTCTGGGCGGACGGCCGGGCCGGTGCGCCCAGCAGCACCAGACAACACGCGACAACAATGATCCTGACCATAAGCGACTCCCTTGATAGAACGTGGATGAACGACTGGGAAAGCTGAGGGTCAGGCGGACGGAGCGGCGTCAGCGAGCGAAGCGCGCGGCAGGGCGATACGGAGTCCGCGCCGACCGCGCGGGCCGGGTTGCGAGGGCACACGGAGAGGCGTGCCGAGGCGCCGGAGTCCTGCCGACTCGACCAGGAAGATCACGACGGGGAGGAGCGCCCAGAACTGCGGCGGCGCGCCCAGGAGGGCGCGCTTGATCTCGTGGGGAGGCTCGGCCAGCTTGATCGGCGTCGCGACGTTCGACGGCGGAGCGGGAAAATCCGAGCCGTCGATGTCGAGGACCTCGAACAGGATGAAGGAGCAGACCAAGCCGATGCAGACGACATAGGTCGCCAGCCAGAGGAATGCCATCAAGCGGACGGGCAGGTGCTTTCTCACAGCTAGAGCATCCCACCGCGCCCCTGAGGAAGTCAACTTCTGCCCAGCTCCACCCGCTCACCCGCGGCTGGCCCGCTCCGGAACAGCACCGAGACGTCCTCGGCCGGGTTGAGCCTGAGCATGTCCGCGTCGACGGCCTGGCGCACCCGCTCCCGCTCCTCGGGCGACTCTTCCGGGTTCTCCAGGAACGAAACCATGACGAACACGCGCCGACCGGCCTTGCGGACCCGCACCCACTGGACGCCGTTCAGGCGGTAGCGCCACGCACTGCCGCGCCGACTCCTCGACGGTGTTCGCCGTCTCGGCGAACGGGTTGGCATCCACCAGGTCGGCGAAGCTCTCCTTCAGGATCTCGCGCTGTAGTCCGCCTTCGGGCCTTTCGAGAGGACCACGGCCAGGAAGAAGGCGATGAACACACCCAGGCTCAGCCAGCCCTCGACGATCCACAGATCGGCCTGCGCCAGCACGAGCTGGGAACCCGTGCCCTTCCCGACGCGCTTCATGTAGGCCCCGAAGAGGACCGACAGGAGGAAGCCCGCCCCCGCGTAGATGATGACGAGGTGCGGCTCGTCCACAGGGTCGGGATGCATGAGGTCCCTGATGGAGTAGGCGATCGCGGCCAGGCAGACGGCAGCGACCAGCGTGCCCTCCATCCCGATCATCAGCGGCTCGTACTTCGCATAGCCGAAATGGTAGCGGCTGTTCGCCGGCTCCTGGATCTTGCGGACGACGAAGATGGCGAGGAGCGACACCGCCACGTCCACGAGGCCGGACATCGCCTCGAGGGTCATGGTCTCGGAATCGGAGACGAGCGCGACCGCGCCGGCGCCGACGGTGAACAGGATGGTCAGGATTGCGGAGAGACGCAGGACACGGACTTCTGCATCCTGAGCGATCGACGTCATGAGCCGAGGATGACAGAACTGCGGAGGGGGTTCAAACGTCCCCGAATCAGCCGACGGCCTCCACCACGAGCTTCTGCAAGTGAACCACGAGGTGCTCGCTCCTCGTGAGGAAGCGCCCCTGGGCCGGCAGCCCCGCGCGCAGTCCCCGCTGGACAGAGCTGGTGAGGCGGTTGTCCTCGGCGCTCACCTGCTTGTTGAACGCTATCATCTCCCGCTGGTAGTCCTCGGGCACCCCGGTCACGGGCCGGCCCGCTTGAAGCTGACGAGCACCCGGCCGGAGCCCGGCTCGGTGGCGAAGACGGCGGGCCGTCCCTTGGCGAGATCGTCCGCGTTGTCGCAAATCTTCAGGCCGTCCCCTTCCAGGAGATAGATGCCTTGCCAGTTCTTCCCCTTCGCCTCGCCGCTCGTGTGAGTGAAGTCGATGGTCGCCGAATTCTTTGACGCGTCGATCCGATAGGTGCCCTGGTAGAGGATCTTGCCCTTGGAGCGGATGGTGAAGCGGTCGCCGGCGAACGTCAGCCGGTGTCCCTTGAGATCGTCCGCCGGCGCGCCATTCCGCTCGGCCGACACGGCCGTCCACGTGCCCCGGAGGCCGCCTGCGCTCTTGGTGGTGTCGGCGGCTTCGCCCCGAGCGCTCGCCGCCAGCAACACCCCCATGACGGTTACCAGGAATCCCAGTCGCATGGTCTTTCCCCCTCGAGCGGTGACCTGTACGCTGCCATGCCGCTGATCGATCCTGCCAGATGGCCGGAGGCGGATCAAACCTCAGAACTCTACCGCGATCCGCTCGGCGTGATCTTCGACCCAGGCCGATAATTTCATCGTGGAGCCAGCCTAGTCCGCCAGATCGGCGTAGAGAGCGGTGCTCAGGTAGCGCTCGCCGAAGTCGGGGATGATGACGACGATGAGCTTCCCCGCGCTCTCGCTGCGGCGCGCGACTTCCACGGCAGCCCAGAGCGCCGCGCCGGAGGAGATGCCGACGAGGAGCCCCTCCTCGCGCGCCGCGCGGCGGGCCATCGCGAGGGCATCGTCGTTCTTCACGCGGATGATTTCGTCGTAGATCTTCGTGTTGAGCACCTCGGGAATGAAGCCCGCGCCGATGCCCTGGATGGGGTGCGGACCCCTCTGCCCCCCGGAGAGAACGGGCGAGGCATCGGGTTCCACCGCCACGCAGCTGAACGCGGGCTTGCGCGCCTTGATAACCTCCCCGACTCCGGTGATGGTCCCCCCCGTCCCGATGCCGGCCACCAGGATGTCGGCCTTGCCCTCGGTGTCACGCCAGATCTCCTCCGCCGTCGTCTTCCTGTGGATCTCGGGGTTCGCCGGGTTCTTGAACTGCTGCGGGATGAAGTAGCGGGAGTCGCTCGCCGCCAGGTCCTCGGTACGCTTGAGGCACCCGGGCATGCCCTCGCTTCCCGGTGTCAGGATCACCTCGGCGCCGTAGGCGCGCAGGATCATCCTTCGCTCCTTGCTCATGGTGTCCGGCATGGTCAGCACCAGCTTGTAGCCGCGGGCCGCGCACGCGAACGCCAGCCCGATACCGGTGTTGCCGCTGGTCGGCTCGAGGATGATGGTGTCGGGCTTGATCTTGCCCGCCTTCTCGGCGGCGTCGAGCATGGACACGCCGATCCGGTCCTTGACGCTGTGGGCGGGGCTGTAGAACTCGAGCTTGGCGACCACATCGGCCTTGCACCCGGCGACGAGGCGCCGCAGCCGCACGAGGGGCGTGTTGCCGACAAGCTCTGTCACGTCATTCGCGATTCGCACTGATCTCCTCCTCGTAGGATGAGCCTACGCCAGCCACTCGAGCGTCTCCTCGATGGGGTCGAGGGCCGCGCCGCCGACCGTGAGCCTATCCATTGGTGCCCTCCGTGAGAACGTGATCCGCCCGGCCGCCGTCAGATCTTACGCGATCCGCCCCGCGCCGCTTCACATTCGTTTACACTCGCCACACACGGCCTTCATACGCCCGCGAGAGGCTTGGGTTCGAGCAGGCCCGATCGGATTCTGGAGCCTGCGATGCGAACCGACGATGGGGAGGAAAGTCATGAGAACGAACGCGATACTGGCAGGGTTGGCGTTGATGCTTGGGCTGGCGGCCCCGGTGGCGGCGGTGGCGGCGGAGCCGCCCGACATGTCACCGGCGGCTGACGAAGGGACGGGCAGCGGAGGGAATCGTCCCGGCATGCACGCCCCGGGGCACCACGGCGGATGGCAGAGGCACATGGGACAGCGGGGCGGCTCGCACGGCCACCACCGGCCGTCCTTCATCGGCATGCTGCTGCGCAACCAGCAGCAGCTCGGACTGACGGCCCAGCAGGTGGACTCGCTCCGGAAGCTGGGGATGGACTCGCGGCGCGCGGAGATCCGGCAGCGCGCCGATCGGCAAGTCGCGCAGCTCGACCTCATGAGCCTGCGTTTCAGCGATCCGGTGGACATGGGCAAGGTCGAGGCCAAGGTGCGTGAGATCGAGAAACTCAAGGGTGACGGTCGTATCGCCGCCATCCGTACCGCCGAGGCGGCCAAGGCGCAGCTCACCCCCGAGCAGCGGGAAAAGCTGAAGGGTCTGTGGGCGGCGCGCATGCAGCAGCGCCGGGGCTCCGGCGAAGGCGGCGACATGCACGCGCCCGATTCCGACCGGAAGCAGTAGCCGAAGGGCCCGTGCGAGGCGCCAGCGCCGGCCGTCGAGAAGGGTCCAGATGCGAGGCGGCGCCCGAAGGTCGCTCGCGAGGCGTACTCCCTGTACGTTGAGCGAGCGGCCGAGGGCGCCCCAACATGTAACTACGTCTGGGTCGCAAATGGGCCCTTCTCGGCGCCCGGCGGACCTGCTACTTCTTGAGGCGAACGTCCTCGAGTGGTGCCGACCACGGATACGGATCGATCAGCATGAGCGCGGGGTCCGCGACGCGCGGCCCGACGCCGCTCGGCCAGATGTACTCGTAGATGACCCCCAGCCGCACGCGCTCGTAGAGGAGCCGCTGGATCTGGTGCAGCATCGCCTCACGCTTCTTCCGATCGGTTTCGCGGGCCTGCTGCTTGTAGAGCGCGTCAATATCGGGATACCCGCCATAGGCGAAGGCGCCGTCGCTCGGGACGACCTCCGCCATCCGTGTCGACGCGTTGCCGTAGACCGCGTCGATGCACACGCACAGCCCCTTGAGCTTCTTCGTGGCCAGCGCCGAGTAGAAGGCCGCGCGCTCCATGGTCCGCATTCTCGTCTTGATGCCGACGGTTCCGAGGTATCCGCCGATCGCTTCCACCATCGAGAAATATGGAGGCCACGGGTAGAGATCGCCGGCGTCGAAGCCGTTCGGGTAGCCCGCCTCGGCGAGGAGCTGCCTCGCCTTCGCGGGATCGTAGGCGTAGGGCTCGAGAGGCAGCGCAAACTCGAATTTTCTCGGCACGAGGCTGCCGGTGAGCCGTGAGGCGCCGAGGTTCTCCGCCTCGTTGACCGCGCGGCCGTCGATGGCGTGCATGGCGGCCAGCCGCACTCGCCGGTCGTGCCAGGGCGACTTCGGATCCCACTGGTCGAAGAAATCCAGGTAGAAGGTGCCGATCCCTCCGGAGAACGCGAGCTTGAGGTTCGGATCGCGTTTCACGTCCTGTGCCTGCGGGGCGTCCAGCAGGTAGGCGAGATCCACCTCGCCCCTCTTCAGCATGGCCATTCGCGTGGTCGCCTCGGGGACGCTCTTGTAGACGAGGCGCTTCACCGAGGGGACTTTACGCCAGTAGCCTTCGTAGGCCTCCATGACCAGTTCGACACCAGGCGTGTTGCTGACGAATTTGTACGGTCCAAGGCCGATCGGGTGCTTCTTGAACCCGTCGGGGCCGACCTGCTCGAAATATTTCTTGGGCACGATCCAGCCCGCTCCGGTCGCGAAGGTGCCGTAGTAAGTCATGAAATCTGGAAAGGGCTCGTGGAGCTGGAAGCGGACGCGGTAGGGATCGACGATCGTGACCTCCCGGACCTTGTCCTGGAGAATCTTGGCGCCTTTGGTTCGGTGGAAGCTGAACTTCACGTCCTCGGCCGTGAAGGGATCGCCGTTGTGGAACTTCAGCCCTTCGCGAAGCTTGAACTCGTAGACCCGCTGGTCCGGACTCACCGTCCACGACTCGGCCAGGCTGGGGCTCAGGTGATTGCCCGGCATGGGCTTGACGAGCGCGTCGTGGAGCGCGTAGACGACCCAGAACGGTGTGAGGACGCCGATGACGGATTCGCCCGGATCGAACCAGACCGGCGCTATCGTCACGTACAGGGCCCAGCGCATCTCCCCCTCGGGCTTGGCCTGCGCCTCCGCGGCGGCGAGCGGCGCGCACAGGAGGAGCAGACAGCCCAAGGCGAAACTCCGCGTGCTCTTCATGGTCGTACCCTCCGTTCCGCGATGGCGACGCCGCGATCCTGCCAGATCGATCCGGCCGCGTCAAACGCGATCCCGGCCCGCTCCCCTTTCCTTCCGGCGACGGCCATGCTATAGGTTCCGCGCGAACCGCCATCCCACATCGTCGCGGGCGTCCATCGCACAGGAGGAAGCCATGATCGGCGCGTCGCACTACCGTATCGGCGGAGATCGACTGGCGGCAGGAGCGGGGCGCTTCGTGGCCGATGTCCGCGTGCCCGGCATGCTCCACGCGGTGGTGCTCCGCTCCTGCCACGCCCACGCCCGGCTCGTATCCATCGACGCCAGGCGCGCGCTCGAGCTGGCGGGCGTGCGCGCCGTGCTCACGGCCGCCGACGTGCCTGGGGGCGCCATCATCCCCAACCGCGTGGGAGCGCCGCCCGGAACCGAGCGCTACCTCCAACCCGCGATCGCCCGCGGGGTCGTCCGGTACGCGGGGGAGCCGGTCGCCCTGGTGGTGGCCGATGACCGCTACGTCGCCGAAGACGCGGTCGGGCTCATCCACGTCGTCTACGATCCGCTGCCCGCCTGCGCGAGCGCCGCGGAAGCGCTCGCTCAGGGCGCGCCCCTGCTCTTCCCCCGCACCGAGTCCAATAACGTCGCCCTGATCACGATGCGAGTCGGCGACGTCGATGCGGCGATCGACGCAGCGGCGGTAGTCATCCGCGAGCGGTTCGTCTATCCGCGGCAGACCGCCGCGGCCCTCGAGACGCGGGGGCTCGTCGCCGTGCCGCCCGATCCCAAGGGCGGAGAGCTTCACCTGATCGGCTCGACCAAGTGCATCCACACTAACCGCGGCATCCTGGCCCCGATCTTCGGGATTCCGCTCGGCGCGCTGCGGCTGACCGAGGTGGACGTGGGAGGAGGCTTCGGCGTTCGCGGCGAGCTCTACCCGGAGGACATCCTGGTGCCTCTCGCGGCCATGAAGCTCGGCCGTCCGGTCCGGTGGATCGAGGACCGTCGCGAGAGCCTGGTGGCGACGAACCACGCGCGACAGAGCGACTACCAGGTCGAGATCGGCTTCGACGGCGAGGGGCGCATCCTCGGCCTGCGCGCCCTGATCCATGCCGACATCGGCGCCTACGTGAGAACGGCGGCTCTCGTGCCCGCCGAATTCGGCGCCGCGCTCTTTCCGGGGCCGTATCGCGTGCCAAGCTACCACTGCGACCTTTGGTCGGTGGTCACGAACAAGACTCCCGCGGGGACACTCCGCTCCCCCGGCCGGCCCGAGTGCAACTTCGCCCGCGAGCGCCTGATGGACCTGGGGGCCGAGCGTCTCGGCCTCGATCCGGCCGAGATCCGCCGGCGCAACCTGATCCGGGCCGACGAGATGCCGTACGACAGCGGAACCAAGTCGTTCGGCGCCAACACCGTCTACGACTCGGGCGATTTCGGCGGGCTCTTCGACGAGCTGCTGCGCCGCCTGGACTACCAGCGCGCGCGCGCCGAGCAGACAACCCGGAATGCGCTCCCGGCGGGGCCGCGACGGGGAATAGGGCTCTCCGTGTACGTGGAGAAGACCGGCCTCGGTCCGTTCGAGACGGCCCACCTCGAGTCGCGGCCCGATGGGCGCTTCACCGTCGACACGGGCGCCTCGTCCATGGGGCCGGGGCTCGAGACGGTCCTCGCCCAGATCCTCGGCGAGACGCTCGGATTGCCGGCCGACCGTTTCGAGGTGCGCCATGCCGATACTTCCAACGTCGAGAGCGGCGTGGGCACCTACGGCTCGCGCGGCACCGTGACCGCCGGCAACGCCGCCGCCATGGCCGCAGCGAAGCTGATCGGCGAGGCGACGTCGAGGGCGGCCGCCCGGTGGGGCGTGCCGGAGGCCGAAATCAAGTACGACCGCGGAGTGCTCGAATCGGCCGGCCGCCGCGCAACGCTCGCCGACCTCGCCACCGTGCGGAGGCTCGCCGCCGGCGCCTCGTTCAACGTGCCGAAGATCACGTACGCGGGCTGCGCGGTCGGGGTGATCGCGGACGTGGACGTCGAGACCGGCGCCGTGCACCTCGTGCGCATCGTGATCGGGGCCGACGTCGGCCGCGCCGTCAATCCTGCCCTCGTCGAGGCCCAGCTCGTCGGCGGCGTCGCGTTCGGCATCGGCAATACGCTCTGCGAGGCGCTCGAGTACGACGCCGGTGGACAGCTCCTCTCGGGGACGCTCATGGACTATGCCCTGCCGTACGCGTCCGACGTGCCACCCGTGGATGGCTTCTTCCAGGAGATCCGCGCGACGACGAATCCGCTCGGCCTGCGGGGCTTGGGCGAGTGCGGCAATCCCGGCCTGGGCGGCGCCATTGCCAATGCCGTCTCGGACGCGCTCCGCGACCAGGGCGTCAGCATCACGGCCCTGCCGCTGACCCCCGCCCTGGTATTTGGCGCTCTTCGGAGCGCCGACCAGGCCGGCCAGCCGGGTCACGCGCGACCGGGCCGAAGACTCGAACCGCATCCTTTGGGGATCCGTGCACATCTCAACAGCAGGAGGAATGTCCATGAGTGACCAGCAGGAATCCGGCAGCGCCGATAGCACGGTGGTCCATCTCACCGAGCAGACCTTCGACGAAGCCGTGGCAACCGCGAGCGGGATCTGGATGGTGGATTTCTGGGCGCCGTGGTGCCGGCCGTGCGTCGCCCTTGCCCCCGTGCTCGAGGAGATCGCGCGTGCCTCGCAGGGTGGCGTGACGCTGGCAAAAGTCAACGTCGACGAGCAGCCTACCCTCGCGGCCCGTCACGGGATTCGCTCCATCCCGACAGTACTCTTCATGAAGGACGGTAAGGTGGCGAATCAGGTGGTGGGAGCGGTGCCAAAGGCTCAGATCGAAGCGAAGCTGGCCATTCTCGTGGGTACGGGTGTTGCGCCCTGAATTCCCGGCCTGAGCGAGACAGGCCGAGCCGCAGACCATGACAGCCCCTACGGCGAAAAGGCACACCCGCGAGCCGGCCGCCCCCGCCCGGGTCCTTTCCGTCCACGCGCATCCCGACGACCAGGAGTTTACCGTGGGCGGTACGCTGGCGAAGTGGGCGCGGGCGGGCAGCCACATCGTCACGGTGTGCATCACGAGCGGCGGGGCCGGATCCAACGAGCACACCCCGCCGGACATGACGCGGGCGGCGCTGGCGCCGATTCGCGAGGAAGAGCAGCGGGAGGCCTGCCGCGTGCTCGGCGTCTCCGAGGTGGTCTACCTCGGCTATGAGGACGGAATGCTCGAGCCCTCGCTCGCGCTGCGGCGGGACCTGACGCGGGTGATCCGGCGCCACCGCCCCGAGGCGGTGGTGTGCGGCGACCCGACGGTGCGCTTCTACGGCGCCATCTACATGAACCATCCCGACCATCGCGCCGCGGCCGACGCCGTCCTCGATGCCGTCTTTCCCTCGGCGGAGACGCGCCTGATCTTCCCCGAGCTCCTCGAGGAGGGGCTTCAGCCCCACAAGGTCCGGTCGGTCTTCATCCATGGGGCTGAGAAGCCCGACACCTTCATCGACATCTCGGAGTTCCTCGGCGTGAAGCTCGCCGCCCTCAAGGAGCACCGGACCCAGATGGGCACATGGGACCCCACCGACATGATCACGGGGTGGGCGAAGATGCAGGGAGCCAAGCGGAAGCTCGAAGCGGCTGAATCATTCCGCCTCATGCGCCTCGGCGACTCGTAGCCAGCGGTCCTGGGCTTCGTGAGCCTAGTTGTTGCCGGCGAGGCAGCGGCCATCCGAGGTCAGGGTGCCGCCCACACTGTCGCAGAATTGCTGCGGATTGTAGGGCGTCTGGGACCAGCCTGCGCACCCCCCGAGCAAAATGGCCGCGACCAGCACTGCACCAAGGAACACCCGCATGGGAACGAGCGCGCGGCTAGCGGATCGCCGTCTTCAGCGAGCGGCTCGACTTGAAGCGGGGCACACGGGTGGCGGGGATCTTGATGGCGTGACCCGTGCGCGGGTTGCGTCCGTTGCGCGCGGCGCGCTTGCTGACCATGAAGGTGCCGAAGCCGCCGATGGTGACGCGGCGACCCCTCTTCAGCGCATCGAAGACGCTCACGAAGAAGGCGTCGAGCGCACGCTCGGCCGACACCTTGCTCCCGCCCGATGCCTTGGCCATGGCGGACACGAGATCGGCTTTGGTCATCGCCTTCTCTCTCTACTCGAAAGCTCCGCGCGAAGTCAAGATGGTGAGCTGCTCGAGGATCCGGAAGAGGCTCTCGGCGGTGAATGGTTTCTCAAGCGCCGGCACGTTCTCGGCCTCGAGGAACTGCCATGCCGACGGGTTGGCGGTGTCGCCCGTCATGAACACGAAGCGCTTGGCGAGGGCGGGCTGCTCGCGGACCACCGCACGGTAGAAGTCCTCGCCGTTGCCATCCGGCATCCGGATGTCCGAGAGCACGATGTCGAAGCGGGTGGCGCGCACGCGCTCGAGGGCCGAGCGCCCGGTGGAGGCGACCTCCACCTGCCAGCCCGTGTCCTTCAGCAGCGCCGTCAGCAGGTCCACCATACCGGGCTCGTCATCGACGACGAGGGCGCGCCGGCCGAAGCCGAAGACACCGGCGTTGCGCGGCGAGGCCGTCTGGCGCGCCGACTCGGTCTGTGACACGGACGGCAACTCGAGGGTGAACACGGTGCGGCCCGGCACGCTCTCGGCGGTGAGCCGTCCTCCGTGCTGCTGGACGATGCCATAGGACACTGAAAGCCCGAGCCCCGTCCCCTCCCCTACCTTCTTCGTCGTGAAGAAGGGCTCGAAGATGCGCGGCATGACCTGGGGCGGGATGCCGGAGCCGTTGTCCTCGAACTCGACCATGACCCACGACCGTCCATTCTCCTTCCGTTCGCGGGTACGCACGCGGATCGTGTCGCCCTTGCCGCCGGCCATGATGGCGTGCTCGGCATTGAGCAGGAGGTTCAGGATCACCTGCTGTAGCTGGTGCACGTCGCCCTCGCCGGGCGGCAAGCCGGGAGCGTGGTCGAGCTCGACATGGATGCCCGAGAGACGCAGCCGCGTCGTGCGCAGCGCCAGGGTCTGCTCGATGACGGCAGGCAAGTCCACGGGCGCGCGCTCCGGCTTGCGCTGGCGGGAGAAGAGCAGGAGCCCCTGCACGATCTTGGCCATGCGCTCGCCCTGCGCCACCATCATCTCGAGGGGACCCCGGATGTCGGGGGGCAGCGGCTTGCCCTTCAGCAGCTGGCCGTAACCGATGATGACGGACAGCGGGTTATTGAGCTCGTGGGCGACCCCCGAGACGAGCTGGCCGACGGCGGACAGCTTGCCCGCCTGCACCAGCTGCGCCTGCGTCTCCTGCAGCTGCTTGACGCGCGAGGCCAGCTCGTCGTAGAGGCGGCCGTGCTCGATGGCGAGGGCTGCGGGCGCCGCCAGCGTCGCCAGCCGGTCCAGGTCCTCCGGAACGAAGCGACGCTCCGGGCCGATGTAGGCCACCAACAGGGCACCGATGGCCTCGCCGCGGATCATGAGCGGACAGGCCACGGTCGCGCCGATCAGCTCGCGCCGCTTCTGGGTGAGCATGCGCCGCATGCGGCCCGGCCACGTCCGGTAGTCGTTGACGAGCACGCCCTCGCGCCGCGCGGCTGCGGTCCCCAGCGCTCCCTCGCCGAGCTCCAGCTTCTGCCCGAGCTCGCCCTCGACGAGCCCGTGCCCGGCGCGGATCATCAGCTGGTCTTCGCCCTCGTGCCGGAGCGCGACCAGGGCCACGTCACCCGCGAAGAGCTCTGCGGCCTTGCGCGCGATCAGAGTCAGCCGCTCCTCGAGGGTGAAGGGGACGAGGATCTGCTCGACGACCTCCCGGATGGACTCGAGGTGTCTCAGCCGCTGACGCGTCTGCTCGTACAGGCGCGCGTGATCGAGCGCGAGGGCGGCCTGGTCCGCGAAGGTCTGGAGCAGACTCGTCTCCACCTCTGTGAAGCGCCGACCCGTCCTGTCCGCGATCGAGACCGCCCCGATGATGCGTTCTTCGACACGCAGCGGGACCGCGAGGAAGGCCCCGATGCCGGAGACCTCGACGCGCTCCCGCATCTCGGGAGTCAGCTGGATACGCGAATCGGCGAGGACGTCGGAGGTGACCACGGGGTGCCCGTCGACCACCGCGCGGCCCGTGATCCCGTAACCGGGGGGCACGACGTGCCCATAGGGAGCGTGAGCTCCGACCCGGTGTCCCTGCGCGAGGACCATCAGCGAGCCGTCGGGCTGGACGAGGCGGAAGCCGGACGAGCGGGCGCGGAGAACCGGCAGAACGCTGCTGACGATGCGCTGGGCGATGTCACCCACGTCGAGGCTGCCCGTGAGCATCTGGGCGACGCGCGCGATCTCCTCGGCCTCGCGCTGCCGCCGCGTCGCCTCGCCGTACAGACGGGCGTTCTCCATGGCCAGCGCCGCCTGATCGGCGAAGGCCTGGAGGAGCGCCGTGTCCGCATCGGAGAAGTCCCGGACGGCACCGGAGGCGATCAACAGGATGCCGATCGGCTCGCCCTTGGCGCGGAGCGGCGCGGCCAGGAGGGCGCGCATGCCGGATTCGTCGAGCCGCCGCCTGAGATCGTCGGTCAGCACCAGTGCGGGGTCGGCGAAGACGTCGCGGGTAGAGACGGCCCGCCCCTCGGCGATCACGCGCGCCATGAGACCGGTACCGGGCTCGATCAGGTGACCGGGCTGGAAGTGGCCCATCGCCGCGCCGGCCCAGGCGATGGCCTCGAATGTCCCGTCGGGCTTCAGGAGGCGCAGGCCCGCGGAGTCCACTCCGAAGATGGGCAGCACGCTTCGCACGACCCGATCGGCGACTTCCGTGACATCGAGGCTCTCGGTCAGCATGCGCGCGCCCTGCGCCAGCTCTTCGGCCTCTCGCCGGCGGCGCGTTGCCTCGGCGAAGAGGCGCGCGTTGCGCACGGCCACCGCGGCCTGGGAGGCGAAAGACGTCAGCAGCTCTCGGTCGTCCTCGGCCGGCAGGTCGTCCTTGCGCAGGTTGAGGGTGAGGACGCCCAGGAGGTCGTCGCCCGAGACGACAGGGACGCCGGCGAAGGAGAGGAGCCCGCTGTCGGCCGCCCACTGCTGCGCCTGGATGCGCTCGTCGCGCGTGACGTCCTCGATGTACAGCGCCTGGCGGTGGCGGGCAACCCAGCCGGTACCTCCCATGTCCAGCTCCAGCTCCGGGGGGAGCTCGTGGGGGCCGTCGGACAGCTCGGACGACCAGGCGCGGCGGATGAGCCGACCGCGGGCGGTATCCATCTCCCAGAAGACGACGTTGTGCGCGCCGGTCAGCTGAGCCAGGGCGAGCGTGATCTGCTTGAGGAGCGTTTCGAGGTCCAGGTGCTCCGAGAGCGCCGCGTTGACGTCGGTCAGCGCGCGAAGCCGCTGCCGGCGCACGTCGAGCGCGGTCTGGGCCTGCCGCCGCGCCTCCCGAGCGCGATTGAAATGGCCGGCGAGCTCCGCCAGCTCGTCTCCCGTGGACACCGCGATGGGTGGTCCTTGCGCCGAATCCAGGTCGCGGGTGCCGCGGATGAGGGCGCGCACCGCTCCGTGCATGCGGTTGCCGATGAGCCAGGCGACCAGGAGCGCCAGCAGCGTTGCCGCGCCCAGGCCGATCAGGTCTCTCTTGAACCGCCCGGCCGCGGGCGAGAAGGCGACACCGCTCGGCACCGCGGCCAGGACGAGCCAGTCCGCTCTGGCCATGCCGGCCGCACCGACCAAGTGGGGCATGCCGCGGGGAGAAGCCCACTCGGCGGTGCCGCTGCTTCGGCGGAGCAGCAGTCCCGCCTCCGGGACACCACCCAGGTGGAGATCGAAGAACTTGTACGGCCCGGCGGACTTGGCCAGCACCGCGCCGCCCGGGTCCACGATCGCGACGGATTGCCCCCGGCTGTGCGGCAGCGCGGTGAGATAGCGCGAGAGTACTCCCAGATCGATCTCCGCCGCGAAGACGCCGACTGTTCTCCCCTGACGGTCCTCGACGGGGACGAGCAGCGGCACGACCTTCCGACCGTCCGTGGGACTCTGCTGCGGAGCAGTCACCGCCGGCTCGCCGCGCCGCAAGACCGCGTCGAGGACACCCTGGTCGACGAACGTCTGGTCCGGCACTTGCGGGCCGCTCGCCGCGAGCACGCGCCCGTCGACGCCGGCGGCGACGAAGCGATGCACGAAGGGGTGCTGAACCTGGACGCGATGGGCGAGCACCTCGAGGTCGGAGTCCTGGATGCGGTCGAGCGTCCGAAAACTTGCGAGAGCGAGAAGACTCTCGGTCTGACCGCTCAATACCTCGTCGAGCTGGCCGGCGACGAGCTGGGCCATGTCCAGCTGGTTCTGGTGGGAGAGGCGGCGGCCCTCGGACAGATCGCTCCAGAACTTGAAGGCCGCCGCCGCGAGGAGCGGCAGCAGGACGGCCAGCACGAGGACCGCGAGCTTCGTCCGGATCGTCAGGCGCATGAGCGAGCCCGCGCGCGCGGGCCCTTGGTTAGTATAGCCCAGACGCTGGCGTATAATGCCGGCATGCCGCGCGGTCTCTCGATGAATCTCTCCACGCTTGTCCTGATCGCGCTGGCCATTGTCGCCACCGGCGTCGCCTACTGGAAGGACCCCGGCCTGCCCATGCTCGGTGCCAAGAACGGGCTCAGCATGGTCTGGTTCGTCCTGCCGCGACTCATTCCGGCCCTGATCCTGGCCGGGATGCTCCAGGTCATCATTCCGCAGGAGACGGTCGCGCAATACTTCGGCCAGCGGTCCGGCATTGGCGCCATCCTCATGGCCTCGGCCGCCGGCGTGCTGACGCCCGGGGGTCCCATGGTCAGCGTGCCCCTCCTCGTGGTGCTCGCCAACTCCGGCATGGCGCTCGGCCCGCTCGTGGCCTACATGACGTCGTGGTCGCTCTTCGGCGTCCAGCGGATCATCGCCTGGGAGGCGCCGCTCATGGGATGGCGCTTCGTGCTCGTGCGAGTCGTCCCGAGCCTGGCCTTCCCGGTCATCGCGGGGTGGCTGGTCAAGCTGTACTACCACGAGTAGCGGCGTGGCCTTCGAGGAGCTCCGCGAGTTCGTCGCTCACCTGGAGAAGACCGGGCACCTCAAGCGCGTGCGCGCCCGCGTCTCCCGCGACCTGGAGATCGCCGAGATCACCGACCGCGTCTCGAAGGGCCCGGCGGAGCGAAACCAGGCCCTGCTGTTCGAGAGCGTGGAGGGCTTCGACACGCCGGTGCTCATCAACGCCTTCGGCTCGCCCGAGCGGATGGCGGCCGCGCTCGGGGTCGAGCACCTGAACGAGCTGTCGGCGCGTGTCGCCAAGCTCCTCGACATGAGGATGCCGGGCTCGATCGTCGACAAGATCAAGAAGCTCGGCGACCTCTTCGACGTGGCCAAGGCCGGTCCCAAGCACGTGCGATCCGCCCCGTGCCAGGAGGTCGTCGAGACGGACCGGCCGAGCCTGGCCACACTGCCCGTGCTGCGGTGCTGGCCGGGGGACGCGGGGCGCTTCATCACGCTCCCCATGGTCTTCACGAAGGACCCTATGAGTGGCGCACGAAACGTGGGCATGTACCGCCTTCAGGTCTTCGACGATCGCACGCTCGGCATGCACTGGCAGATCCACAAGGGCTCCGCCGAGCACCAGCGGCTCGCGGAAGAGCGGCGCGCGCCGATGGACGTCGCCATCGCGCTGGGCGGCGACCCCGCATCCATCTACTCCGCCTCGGCCCCGCTGCCTCCGGGCATCGATGAAATGGTTTTCTCTGGCTGGCTGCGCGGGTCGGGCGTGCCCATGGTTCACTGCAAGACGGTGGATCTGGCGGTGCCCGCCGAGGCGGAGATCGTGCTCGAGGGCACGGTGGATCCAGCGGAGCGCAGGCTCGAGGGGCCCTTCGGCGACCACACCGGCTACTACTCGTTGGCGCGCGACTATCCGGTCTTTCACCTGAAGGCCATCACGCGCCGCCGGCAGCCGATCTATCCCACGACCATCGTGGGCCGGCCGCCCCAGGAAGACTACTGGCTCGGCAAGGCGACCGAGCGAATCTTCCTGCCCATCATCCGGCTGATGCTGCCCGAGGTCGTGGACATGAACATGCCCGCCGAGGGCGTCTTTCACAACCTCGTCATCGTCTCGATCAAGAAGCGCTATCCGGGGCAGGCGCGCAAGGTCATGTACGCGCTCTGGGGGCTCGGGCTCATGATGCTGGCCAAGAACATCCTCGTGGTCTCCGAGCACGTGGACGTCCAGAACCTCTCCGAGGTCGCGTGGCGGGCCACCGGCAACGTCGATGCCCGGCGCGACATCGTGATCGTCGACGGGCCGATGGACGACCTGGACCACGCCGCGCTCCGCCACCGCTTCGGCGGCAAGATGGGCATCGACGCCACGGAGAAGAACGCGGACGACGCCATCGGCCAGCCGTGGCCCGAGGAGATCGCGATGAGCGAGGAGATCCGCGCCCTCGTGGCGAGGCGCTGGACCGAGTACGGGCTGTAGTGCCGCGCACGCTCAGACACTTCCTCGACGCGATCAAGTTCGAGCACACCGTCTTCGCCCTGCCCTTCGCGTACGTGGCGATGGTCCTGGCGGCCGACGGCTGGCCTGGGTGGCGCGTGTTCTGGTGGGTGACGCTGGCGATGGCGGGCGCGCGCACGCTCGCGATGAGCGTCAACCGCGTCGCGGACCGCCTCATCGACGCCGACAATCCCCGCACGGCCGAGCGCCACCTGCCGACCGGTCGCCTCTCGCCCTGGCACATGCTGCTGGCCGCCGTCCTTTCCGCCGGCCTCCTGGCGCTCTCGGCCTGGATGCTCAACCCGCTCTGCTTCAGGCTGGCGCCGTTCGCGGCGCTCTTCCTGATCGGCTACTCCTACACGAAGCGCTTCACCTGGGCGAGTCACTGGATCCTGGGGTTCACCGACGGCATCGCGGCCGCGGGCGGCTGGATCGCCGTGACCGGCGCCTTCGCGCCGCCCGCGTTCGTCCTGTGGTTCGCGCTGACCGTCTGGATCGCCGGCTTCGATCTGATCTACGCCTGCCAGGACGTGGACTTCGACAGGAGGACGGGACTTCATTCCTTTGCCGCGCGCTTCGGCATCGCGCCGGCGCTTCACGTCGCCCGGCTCTGTCACCTGCTGACGGTGGTCGCCTTCGTCGCGCTCGGCGCGATGATCGGGCTCGGCTGGCTCTACTGGGCGGGCGTGGCCGTGGTGGCGGGGCTCTTCGTCTACGAGCACTCGCTCGTCTCGCCCACGGATCTCTCCCGGCTCGACGTCGCGTTCTTCAACGTCAACGGCTATATCGCCCTGATCGTCCTGGCCGCCGTGCTCGGCGGGCGCTGGCTGTGACGGTGGCGCTGGGAGACGGTCCGGGCAAGGCGCGCTTCGTCAGCGAGATGTTCTCGCGGATCGCGGGTCGCTACGACCTCATGAACGGCCTGATGACCTTCGGCATGCATCACGCGTGGCGGCGGGCGGCCGCGCGCGAGACCATTCCCTCCCCCGACGGGCCCGGCCTCGACC
>WNFC01005060.1_pt1 | contig 18178 bp, 23 predicted proteins | sample 5400541 | NCBI WGS metagenome assembly WNFC01 (sample SAMN13153342, study PRJNA577476) | soil metagenome | isolation source: 120 cm saprolite under Douglas fir tree site 2 hole 2 replicate 1 | place: USA:California | collected 2015-04-18
GTTCAACTCAAGGCGCTGTTTCACAACGACATCAACGTCGTCGCCATCCACTCGCACATGTCGGTTGAGCAGCCGCGGGTGCTGTTCCTGCATGACTGGGGCGTCGGGCCGGCGGAGAAGCTCGCCAAGGGCGTGAAGGCTGCCCTCGCGGAGACGAAGACGAAGTGACGCTGACGCACTACTTCCTGCGCTCCTTCGTCTTCGACTCCATCCACCGCTGCGCGTCCTCGACGGCTCGTGCCGCCCGCTCCTCAGTCGAGACTCTGCGAAACGGTCTTCGAGTCGGCGCCCTTCATCAGCGTCACGTCCGCGACCGGGTGACCGTCCTTCAGCCCAGGCATCGCGCTCACCGCCTTGTAGCCCTTGTTCGCTTTCACCGCCTTGGAGACAGCGACCGCGAGCGAAGTCTTCGCCTTGGTCATCGCCTCATTCTGCGCCTTGGCGGCGGTCAAATCGTCGCCGCCTGTGATCGGCTCGGCCTTGGCCACTTTGCCGGTCTTGTGGTCGACGATCACCTCGGAGAACGCGTCGCCCTTCGCCGTGTACACGGAGAGTTGCAGCTTGCCGTTCTCGACCTCGTACTTCGCCGAGATGGGCGTACCCTTCGACGCGCTGGCCGCGATGCCGCGCTCGAGCGAGACCTTCGCCTCCTTCAGTTTGCCCGAAAGATCGGCTTTCTCTTCGGCGCGCGCGGAGAGTGCGAAACCGGCGATGAGCGCTGCGACGAAAACGTTGCGCATGGTGGCCTCCTTGAAGTGCTGGAGGAGTCGTTGTAGACCAACTGAATCGGATGTCAACCGGCGCTTGTCGCAGCCGTATCATGAGCGGTGTGCGCATTCTCTTCAGCTTTCTGTGTGGTGTCGCGCTGGCACTGTGCGGATACTTCTTGGCGCTGAGGGTCTCGAATGATGCAGCGGGCCTGCTGGTTGGAGGTGTCATCTTCCTGGCCGCGACATTGGGTTCGCTGACGTTGCGGAAGCGCGAGAAATAGGGCGGGGCATGCCCGTCCTCTCGCTGATCGCGCTGCTCGAGGCGTTGCCCATCAGCGTCCCACCGATCCTTCTCGTAAGATGGGAAGGAGCGACGAATAGCGCGTTCAGAGTGCATCCGCTCGACAGTGGGCGCGCCACGCTCGTCACCGAATCGGCGGCGTGTCCCTGAACAGCAGAAGCCGACCCGCATGCGGGTTCGCAAACCCACACCCCCAGTCCTGGTCGCCGGCAGCGACGCAGTGCCGCGGCTTGCTCGCACGCCTCGCCGTCGTGCGGAAAAGCGAGGCCGGTAGTAGCGCAGAGTTGCGCTATCACTGCCCGGATTGCGCGACCAAATGGTGCGCCGGAGGTGACAGAGAGGGAGTCCCCTGCCGCCATCGATTGCGCCACTTGATAGGCGGATGCTGGGCGGCTGCCGCCAGCGATCGACGCCCGCCCGTACCGACTGCCGCCCGCCATGGCTGGCAGCCGGCTCACGCGTGCTCCGCTAGCAAAACTTGAGCCGTCGCGCAGCGGATCCTCCGCCACAGTGACCCGCGGCTCACGGCTAACATCTAAAGCCGGGTGGACTTGTCGGACCTGCAGGCCGGAATCGATCGCATGGGTATCCCTGTAACCGGAGCGTCCCTGTCGTAAGAAGAGCCTTTCGCTGTCGCTTGTGTTGCGCATATGCGCAGCGCTCTCTCCGCCGCCCGAAGTGCCACTCAACGGATCCCCGTCGCGCCGTTAGCTTTTTCGAGTGCAAAGACCTTGGCGCCTTGGAGTGCATCTGCCAGTCGCTCGGAGTGCGTGACAACGAAGACCTGCCCTCGCTCAGCGGCTCCATGAATCAACTTCGCGAGCGCCTCCATCATGTCTGGGTGCAAGCTCGTCTCCGGTTCGTTCAGCGCCAGAAACGGAGGCGGGCGTGGAGAGAGCAACGCCGCTAGGAGATAGAGAAAGCGCAGCGTCCCGTCCGAGGCCTCTGCCGGCTCCAGCGGCCGCAACAAGCCGGGCAGGCGCAGCCGAAAGGAAAAACGCCCGGACTCGCCGATCAGCTCAAGCTTCGCGCCCGGGAATGCCTGCTCAATCGCTTCGTCGAGCGCGGGGCCATCGCCGATGTCTCGAACGGTCATGAGGGCTGCACTGAGGTCGCGCCCGTCTTGCGCGAGGGCCGGCGTGCGCACGCCCACCTGAGGCTGCCGTGCCGGCGCATCGGCATCGGTCCGAAAGGCGTGGTAGAAGCGCCAGCGCGAGAAGCCCGCGCGAAGTTCGGCGAGCAGTGGAAACTGCTGCGGCTCAACGACCTGCGCCAGGACCGATTCACCGCCCCAGAGCTGAAATGGAAACGTCGCCCTATTGCCCTCGGCGTCGCGCGACCAAGCGCCCGGGCCGCGCCGCTCTGCGACGGTGTGCCGCTTGTCGCGGTCCGGCACTTGTACCCGCTCTTCTTTCACTTCCGGGTCGAGCGCAAATGGACCTTGCGGCGGAGGGACCATTCCGAGTTGCAACTCGTAGGTCAGGTCTTCGAGATCGACCCAGACTGCGATCCGGTTCGGCTCCTGCTTGCGTCTCGGCCCTGCCCACAGCGCAGACGGCAGGCCTCCCTGCGCCGCCAGCGACGATGCAAGCGTCCCCTGTGCTGCGCACGCAAGGATCTGCAGAGCTTCGTACAAATTCGTCTTGCCGGTCCCGTTGGTGCCGACAACGACGGTCAAGGGCGCAAGTTCCAGCGCCATCTCCCGCAGAGACCGATACCCGGAAACTCGCAGCTCGCGCAGCAAGACGCCTCCCAGGGAGGGTGAGCGAAGACTGTGGGAGGAGGCTAGCACCGTTCGATCGGACTCGATCGTCGGGCAGACCGTCTGCCAAATCGCGGTCCCACGGGAATTGGGCGCGCAGGTGAGCCCCACAGGCGCTTCGTGGCGTGCGCTTGCGCCAGAGATGGCCCTCCAACCCCACAGGCTCGGCGTGGCGCAAGCGTGCGAGCCGCCCTGAGCAGCCCCAGATGGGACTGGCACCTGTCCAAACCTGTCCAACAGCGCTCAGTCCACCGGCAAGTTCATCTTCTTGAGCAGCGCCGTATAGCGCGGGTCGCCATGCAAGGTACGGAGCAGCGGGTCGGACTTGACGTAGCGAAGACCTGTGTCGCGCTGTGCATCGGCGCGCTCCAGCCATGCGAAGGCGCGGTCCTTGTCCCCCCGTCTGGCATAGATCTCGGCGACTTGATAAGCCGCATTCTCGGCCTGCGACGACATGAGCGCATCGAGAGACTGCCGGGATTCCTCGACGCGACCCAAGTCGTGCAGCGCAAGCGCGGCGCCGGAAAAGCGCGCCCAGTCCAAGGAGAGCAGCTTGTATCGCGCCAGCGCCCTCGCCGGTTGTCCGGCAAGCAGGTCGGCGATGCCAAGCTGCCACGCGGCCCACTCGTAGTCAGGGCTGATCTCCAGCGCGCGCGTGAGCGCGTTTCTACCTTCATCGATCTGGCCGGCGTAATAGAGCGTCAAGCCCAGGACCCCCCAAGATCCTGCGTCCAGTGGATCGAGTACCGTGCTCTTGCGAGCGACCGCCACCGCCTGCGCTAGCTGGCCAACCGGAAGAAGGACGTCGTTGGCGAACGCACTCAGCGTGATCACATCCGAGGGGTTCAGCGCCAGCGCGCGCTCCATGTCCGCTTGGCCCCCTTTCCAATTCCGCTTCAAAGTGCTCCGCACCCTGCCTCGCGCCGCGTAGCCGTCCGCGAACTCTGGCGCAAGCGCGATGGCCTTCTCTGCCGCCGCCAACGCACGTTCCTGCGCCTCGGTCACTTCGACAACGGTCCCTCCTAGCCAACGAGCGGCGAAGAAACTAGCCTGAGCCAATCCCGCCCATGCAGGCGCATAAGTGGGATCAAGCGCCAGCGCTTGTTCGAATGCTTTCACGGCCCGACGAGTCCCCTCGGGATTTGATCGATTGAAGAACTGCCGTCCGAGCAGGTACTGGTTGTAGACCTCCAGATTGGCCGTGCGCCGCTCCCTTGCGTCGGGCTTGCGCTCGCCAAGTAGCTTCACCTTGAGCGCCGCGACCACGGCCCCTGCAATCTCGTCTTGCACCGCGAACACGTCGGCCAGGTCGCGGTCATACACCTGCGACCACAGATGCGAGCCGCCGCTGGACTCGATGAGTTGGGCGGTGATCCGGATGCGTCCCCCCGCCTTCCGCAGGCTCCCTTCAAGCAGGTTAGCTACGCCGAGCTTCTGGCCGATGACGCGAAGATCCTCGTATTTGCCCTTGAACGAGAACGAGGAGGACCGGCCGATCACACGCAGGCCGTCGACCTGTGCCAGCGCGTTCAGGATCTCCTCGGCCATTCCATCGGAGAAGTACTCCTGGTCCTTCTGCGGGCTCATGTCTGCAAAGGGCAGGACTGCTATCGATGGCACCGCCCGGATGTCTGAGGCCGGGGGCACAGCGTCCAACGTCGCCCGCAGAGCCTCGTCGCTGGAGGGTGGGTGCGCGCCTGGCCGCACGAACAAGTACCAGACCACGCCCGGAGTGGCCGCGAGCACCCCGATGCCCACGAGCAGTAGCGCGAGCCGCGCCCCTCTCAGCGGACTGGCCGGCCTGGGTGCCGTCCGCTCGATGCGGCCGGCGTTCACGTCGAAGATCCAGGCGAGGGCGACGACGAGCGGAAAGCCGAGGGCGAGCGCGACGACGACGTAGGTGAGCACCGAGTCGGGCCAGTGCAGGCCGTGCATGACGGGCTCGATGATTTGGAGCACGGCGAAGGCGGCAATGCCGTAGCCGACGAGCGCGCGGAAAACGCGCCGACGCTGCAACTCTGCCAGCAGAGGGAGGTTCACCCCTTGCCTCCGAGTGCGAGCGTACCACCAACACGAAGCCAACTTGAGCCCCTAGCCCGCGTGGCCCTGCTGTTTCCGCCTCGAACTCCGCCGAATCCGCCGCCCGCATCGCCGCGGGGTCCGCAAGCGGCGGCGTTCGAGGCTCAGACGGCTGCGACTTTCACGCCTTCGGCGGCCGGTTGTTTACGCCCGGCTGCTCTGCGTCGGCTGTCGGACGCGAAACCCGATTGTTGGGCCTATGGCTGCGTTGGTGTGCGAGGCAGCCGGACTCCGGCTGCGAGGCGCGCGCCGTCGTTCGCGGCGAACCGCGCTTTCATCTCATCGACGGATCCCAGCTCGAAGACCTGCATGGTCGGTTCATCTAGCTTGATCGGGCGCCCGGTTTCCCGCTCGAGGATCGCCTCGATGTCGGCGCAGGTGCTGCGGTGCGGATCGAAATGGATTCGTCGCAGCTCATCCGCTTCGCCGGATGCCTGGCGCGAGCGGTGTGGCAGATAGATGGTCCCGTTGCTGAAGTCGACGGCATACGCGATCACGCCCGGGATGATGAAGAAGAGCAGGCCGATCCCGTCCAGGATGGCGATTCCGACATCGATGTCGCCGCCCCGCTGTCCCTTGCGCTCGGGATGCAGCAGGGTCCCGCAACCCGCCACCTGGAAGATGAGCGCGGCGATGATGAGCAGTTTCGACACCCTTGTCGGCCCTTCGATCACGAGCTCCTCCTCAATAGGATGAACCCCATCTCGTTGGCCTCGAGCTTAGCGCACACTGGCGAGTGTTCCACATGTCCTTGCCCGCGCCGCCGCTCCGCCGGCCGGTGCGCCTCGCGGACCTACATCGAGCTCAACGCGAGGCGCGGTAAGTTCGTGCGACAATCGGTTCCAGCCCTGATGGCATGTGAAAGATAGCGCGACTTCCAGGAGCAGCCCCATGAAACGCATCCGGTTTGCCGTCTCGCTTGCGCTCGGGTCGGTCTTCGTCGCCTGCGCCTCCGCCAAGCCGGTCCCTCCGCGCGGCACCGTGGCCGAGCGCCCTGACGCCTTCGTCTCGCTCTCCGAGCTGGACGCGACCATCCTGCTCGACATGCGGTACTTCGGCGCGCACAACTTCATGGGGACGCGCGTGCTCGGCTACAACGCGGAGAAGTGCCTCCTGACCCGGCCGGCGGCGCTGGCGCTGAAAGGAGTGCAGGACGACCTGCGGCCTTTCGGGCTCGGGCTCAAGGCCTACGATTGTTACCGGCCGCAGCGCGCGGTGGACACCTTCGTCGCCTGGGCGAAAGACTTCGCTGACACCAAGATGAAGGCGGAGTTCTATCCTCGGGTGCCAAAAGACAGGATCTTCCGCGAGGGATATCTGCTCGAGCGGTCCGGCCACAGCCGTGGCAGCACCATCGACCTCACGGTCGTGCCACTGCCGGGGCCGCCGCAGGAGACTTACAAGGACGGCGACCCGCTGCGCGACTGCGGGTTGCCGGCGAGCGAGCGCTTCCGCGACAACAGCCTCGACTTCGGCACCGGCTACGACTGCTTCGATGCGCTCGCCAACGTCGACAACTCCTCCGTCGGGCTCGAGCAAAAGATCAAGCGGCTGATGCTGCGGGCGCTGATGGAGAAGCACGGCTTCAAGCCGTACCCGCCGGAGTGGTGGCACTTCACGCTGAGGGACGAGCCGTATCCGGACACGTTCTTCGATTTCGAGATCGAGTAGTAGTCGGTCAGCTCGGACGAACGATCCCCCGACTCGCTGCAGGCCATCGGCTAGAAAAGGCTCAGTCCCACGCGCTCATCTTGGCCGGTGGGCAGCGCAGGACAAAGACACCGGCTCGCTCGCTCTGGATCTCGATTTGTTGCTTCTTCTGAATCTCCAGTAACTCCTCCGTGAGTTGGTCGCGCGGTACGGATGACCATGGCTTTTCGGTTCTCTCGGTCTCGAGGTCCACCGTGATCCACTGTGGGCGCACGGCCTGAGCCCTCTCGATGATGTTCCGGTCAGTCCCCTCTGCCGATGATGACGGCGTCGATGCGGCCTACTTCTCCGCTGACTTCTTGCGCGGGTCGTCGGCCGGGTTCACGTAGGTGATGCCCCAGGCGCCCACTCCGTGCAGCTGGATGACGGTCTGGCCCTTGGACATGGCGTAGTGGCGCGCCCCTTTCGGGATCTTGTGGAACGAGCCGGCGGGCATTTCCTTGAGCGACGCCTCGTCGAACTTGTCGCCCATTCCCATCCAGAACGTGCCCGAGATTACGGTGACGTGCTCGTCCGCGGGGTGGAAGTGCGCCGGGATCTTGTACCCATCCGGAAAGCGAAGGCGGACGGTGTACTCGGAGCCTTTCTTCATCATGTTGCCGTCCAAGCCTGCCAGCTCGAAGCCCGCCGGGAGCACCGGAGGACCAGGGGCGAACTTGATCATGTCGGGCGTGATGATGTGGTCGGCCATCGTCGCGGACTTCTTGTGCGCCTTGGCCTCGTCGGCCGCGAGGCGCAGCGAGAAGAGGAGAGCGCTGCAGAGCAGGACACTGCCAACCAGACGCAGCTTCATATCGGACCCCTTTTTCCGAAAAGGCGCACTCCTCATGGATCCTCGCCAAAGAAAAAGCAAGGCCGGGGAGCTGACGGACGGCAGCAAGGTGGTCGGCGCGGTCAAGGAGAAGGCGGATTCGGCCGACCGGAGCATCCCCTGTGCGCTCACGTACCGGAGGCCGCTTCGGCGAGGCCGAGATTACGAAACAGCTCGCCTCCATGCTCGAGTCGAATGGGTCCAAGTGGTGAAGGGATAGCGCGCGAGGGCGCCGGCGAGACATTTTTTGCCAGTCCCGACGTGACGTTTCGCACGGACAGGGCTCCAGTGCCGGGACTAAGCCGTCCGATCATGACACCGAACACGCGGAAAGAACCCCGCCATCGGCGCAGATTGCGGGTCGTTTTCGAAGGCCGCCCTGCCTTCACGACCAACGTGAACTTGGGTGGATTCTGCGCCGAGTTGATGAGGGCGGTCAGTCCATCGACCACTGTGGAGGGCACCATCACCGTCGAGGGCCGCGATTTCGAGTACGTCGGCGACGTTCGCTGGGTGAAGCCGGGGGATCTGCGCCTGCGCTTGCCCTCGCGCGTTGGCGTGCGATTCGTCCGGGTCGCGCCCGAGTTCGCCACAGCCTTTACACAGTCGCTGCCGAAGCGATGATCGGGCACTTCCTCTTGGACGCGCCCTGCCGGGCCTGTCGCTGGCTGTAACAACGGGGAGCCCGCTGGTACGGGTCATTATTCTCTGTTGTGTTAACTCCCAGATCTCGATCGAACCCTGAGAGCTGCTGACCGCCGTTGCTATATTTTGGTACAGAATCGGGCTGTTGTTGGTCCATCCGTGTCCCAACACCGCCAGAGAACCGAACCGAAGGGGACGTACGTGCTCGCCACTCCGCGAATGATGGCGAGACTGCGCGTTGCGCCGAGACCTGGGGGCACCTGGTCTCCAACCAGGTGCCCGCGTGCCAAGCGCTGCTATCGCGTGCGAACGACGACGGGATCTTGGGACTGACTTTTACTGACCACAATGCGGCGGCAGCTACGCCTTCGACACCATTGTGCCCGGCCACTACGCGCAACGCGCCAAGCACATCCATTTCTTCGTCCACGCGAAAGGATACGAGCCCCTTGCGACGCAGCTCTATTTCGCCGGCGACGACCGCAACGAAACTGACCGGCTCATGCGGAAATCGCTGATCGTCCAGCCCGCACCCGCCAAGGTGCGCGGCAGGAGCGGCGCGCGCATGAGGTTCGAGCTCGCTTTACGCAAGCGCAGGTCGAACCCTCCCGAGGCGGTGCGCCTCTTCCCGGAACTCGAAGGCGAGTACCGATCGAACAACAAGCTCTTTCCCGTGCTCGAACGCGACCGGGAGGACGCAACCACGTTCCAGTTGGTTCGTTCCGGAGACCGGCTCGACGCGCGGATGCGGGGCATGCCCGACGCCGAGTTGATTTTCGACGCGCCGCTGGAGTTCCGTGTGGTCGAACTCGGTGTCGCCGGTCATGTCGTGCGCGACGCCGCAGGCCGAACCGCCTTGGAGTACCAAGGCATCGACGGACGCCGCCACAGGGCGGACAAAGTCTAGCTCAGGGACATGGAAGGCACAGCCAAATGGCCAACCAAGAACCTCCTTCCGTGGGCGTAACACTCGAACCCGATCTCCGTCCCGCCGCAGTGGATGCAAGTGGGGTCCGGTCGGACGCGCCTGCGTTGATTTCCTGCTACCGTTCTTCTTCGTGGTCGTGCTCCCTTCCTTGGCTGAGGGCGCGATCTAGAGAGGCGGTTCCGTTTGCGCGGCGCCGCCTCTCGTTTCACCAGCTCCCGCGTGCGCCGTTCGCGGGGCTGGAGTGCTGTTCTACTTGCGTCGCCTGCCTCGCGACGGATCGGCCACGCGCGCTGCTTGCGCAGCGGCGTCGCGCTTATTCATTGCGTCGTCCCGGAATGGTGGCGGCACGCGGTCCAGCGCCTCGGTGAGCAGCTTCACCACTGCTGCGGCGCGCGACACCGGCACGCCAGCCTGCCGCGACAGCGCCGCCGCATACGCGTCCACGCGCTCGAGCAGCTCTTGCGGCAACCGAAAACCAGTCGTCTTTGTGTTCGGTGACATGCTGCACAGTGTAAGACTATGCGCAGCATAGTCAAGCACGCCAGCGACCACCGCGGCGCGGTACGCTAAAGACCGTGGAGCCGTGGAAGCTGGTGGCCGAGATAGAAGAACTTCGAAAGATGTGGCAGGTCGCCTGGGACGAGTACAGGATGGCCAAGGAAGAGGGGCGGCCAGCGGCCGAGGTCGCGAGGCTCAACGCCGCGCAGAAAAGGCTAAGAACCTTGTATCTCACCCGGGCAAGAGCGGCATTCGACGCGGGCCTGGCCGAGCACAAGAAATAAGGCGGGCTCGTCTGGCGGCGCGGCACTCTAGCGGATGCGCGGTCAGAAAAAAGGGGCGTTCTTGACGCGGGTATTGCGTCCCACCATAGCTAGTCGACGCACTGCACGAGCACCCGGTGCGCTGGCGCCGCTGCCCGACTAGTGCTTGCCGTTGTGCACGTGCACGATCTTCTGGAACTTTGGATCCCTAAGGCGCATTTCGTGGCTGCCTTGCATAACGACGGCACGCCCATCCGCGTCGAGTCGAACGAAGCGGTGTTCCGAGTAGTACAGCTCCGTTTGCCAACGGGGGCCAACGTCTCTCGTCTCCACGCTGACGAAGGTTCCCTTCTCGATCCGCGACAGCTCGATTGCGGCCATATCTGCCCCCCTATGAGCCGCCGCTGTCATCTGCTGCCAGCGAAGGCCACCTCATCCCATCACACACTAGATTGGTCACGAGTGCGAGAGAAAACCAGCCCCCCGGTTGCTCGTCATACTGCCACGCCGGCCGGTCGCTTGGCGTTTCACTGCTGCCAGCCTCCGATATTCGCTGCCGGGACCTCGGCACGCTTCGTGCTCTGCACAGTCACCATGGACAATTGCGACAGGTGCGGAGCTTCGGTGAAGTGGATTGACGGGCGGGCAGTGAGCCGCCCGCCGCACATTGCCGCGAGCTGATCGTGGAAGGTCTTCGCCTTCTGCTTCCGCCCCGTGGCCTCCGCCGCCCGCGCGGCTCCGTGGTCAGTAAAAGTCAGTCTCGTGGGTCCTGCGCGCAACGGCAGCGGACCTCAAGCACCTGGTACGCGACCAAGTGCCAGTGGGTCTCGCCGCGCTGCGCACTTCACCCAAGGATCGGGTCGTTGCGAGCGCGTCGAGTTGCCTCGGAGCACGTTGCTGGCGACGTTAGGACACGGTTGGACCAAACGGAAGCGCGTATCGGTACCCAAGTGGCCCCGCTACGATCCTCCGGGGCAAGCGCCTCCAGAGGAGCCGACGCGAAGCGTGTAGCAACGGCGATTAGCAGCGCCGAGGGCTCAAGCACGCGAGCGAATTGCGAAAATGTCACGGGGCTCGCCCGAGCGAGATGGTGCCGTAGCGAGTAGCGTCTATCGAGAAGGCGACCGATTTGAAGATGACTGACTCTGAGCGGGAGGCCTTTGTGACGCGGTTGCTCGATCAGTCGCGCTCGCGTGATGTAACTCCGGACGGCGTCGTGGACGTTCCCGCTGTCGTCCGCCTGTGAGAGCCGGCTGATGGGAATCCTCCTCGCCATGCCCGAGACGGCCGAGGAGCGTTGCGCCCTAGCCCTGACCTGCGAAGGCGCGATAGGCTCTACCCATGGCCATCAGCGTAGCGAAGGCGCACGAGGATGCCTTCGAGGACAATCCGCCCGAGCCGACTGCAACGATCGAGTCCCTGAGGGCACTGGGTTATAGCCCGGCGTCGGCGATAGCGGATCTCGTCGACAACGCGATCGCTGCACGCGCGCGTAAGGTCGCCGAGCGGAAAGATCAGAGCGTGCGGACGGGATTTGTCGTCAGCACGCGTGGGTCGCCATCGGCTCTAGCTGAGGCGGACGGCCCGCGCCCGAGCTATAAGCCTTGACGTGCTCCGCGTCGCCGCCGCCCGGGACGCTCCTGTCTTCCTCGACCGCGCCACCAAAACCGCGCGCGTGCTGGAGTGGATCGACGCGGCCGCCGGCGAGCGCGTCCAGCTTCTCGCTTTCGGCGAGACGTACCTGCCCGGATACCCGTTCTGGCTCTCCGAAACCGGCGGCGCTCACTTCGACGATCCCCTGCAGAAGGAAGCCTACCGCGCGTACCTGGACGCAGCGGTGCGGCTGGAGGGGCCCGAGATCGCCAGCATCGCCGCGGCGGCGCGCAAGGCCGGCATCTACGTGGTGCTCGGCGTCGCCGAGCGGAGCAGCGCCGGATCGGTGCACTGCACGCTCCTGCCCATCCATCCAACGCGCGGACTCCTCGAACCGCACCGCAAGCTCGTGCCGACCTACGAGGAGCGCCTGGTCTGGTCGCAAGGCGACGGCGCGGGCCTGCGCGCGCACGAGTTCGAGGGCGCCCGCATCGGCGCGCTGAACTGCTGGGAGAACTGGATGCCGCTCGCCCGCCACGCGCTCTACGCCGACGGCGTCGAAGTCCAGGTTGCGCTGTGGCGGGGCGCCGTGCGCAACACCGTCGACCTGACGCGCTTCATCGCGCTGGAAGGCCGCGTCTTCGTCCTTTCGGCGGGAGCGCTGCTTCGGCGCAGCGACGTGCCGGCTGGGTTTCCCCTGCGTCACAAGCTGCCCGAGCGCGACTTCTTCCACGACGGCGGCTCGGCCATCGCCGGCCCCGACGGCCGCTGGCTCGTCGAGCCGGTGGCCCGCGAGCGGCGGCTGGTAGTGGCGGACCTCGACCTCTCCGCGGTCGCGCGCGAGCGGCAGAACTTCGACCCCGCCGGCCATTACAGCCGCCCCGACGTGTTCCGCGTCGAGGTGGATCGCACGCCGCGCCGCGCCGCGCACTTCAGAGACGACTGAGCGCGCTCAGAGGGCGCGGTGGTCCTTCACAGCCTCGAGAAGCCGCGGCTTGAGCGAGGCAAAGCGCTCGTCGAGAGCTCGCGGATTCTCGCGGTTGAACGCGATCATCTTCGCGCGGGCCTCGCCGCCGCGGATCACCTCGAGCGCGTCCCGCTCGACGCCTTCGACGATCGCTGCCGCGACTGCCTCGGGCGCCTCGCGGACGAAGCCGAGGTCTGGGCCCGCCTTGCTCGAGGCCATCATCGGCGTGTCGGTCGCGCCAGGGTACGCGGTGAGGACGCGCACCCCCTCGCCGTGCAGCTCGCGCCGCAGCGCCTCGCCGAAGCGTGCCAGCCCGGCCTTGGCCGCGGCGTAGGCGGCGTAGAACGGCATCCCGATCAGTGCGATGCCGGAGGCGATGTTGACGATCAGCCCCTCGCCGCTGCGCCGCAGGTAGGGGAGCGCGGCCTGTGTCATCAGAATCGGCGCGAGCAGGTCCACCTCGATCATCGCCTGGATGTCCGCCGCATGAGTCGCCTCCAGGCGCCCGGCGCGCACGTTGCCGGCGTTGTTGATCAACACGTCGAGGCCGCCGAGTTGGCGCACCGTATCGTCGATCATGCGTGCGCGGTCGTCCTCCTGGGCCACGTCGCCCCTGACGCGAATGGCCTCGCCGCCGGCAGCGCGCAGCACGCGAACCGCTTCGTCGAGCGGCTCGGGCCGCCGCCCACAGAGTGCAAGCCGCGCTCCTTTGGCGGCCAGCTGTCGGGCGAGCGCGAAGCCGATCCCGCTCCCACCCCCGGTGAGAAGCACGGTCTTGCCAGCCAGCCGCATTGACTACCTCCTTTTCCCGCGTTTCGTGCTCAAGCTGCTGGCTCCAGCAGCAGCTCAGTGGTGATGGCGATCTGCGGATGCAGCGAGCGATAGACCGGGCAACTCGCGGCAAAGAACCCGTGCACGCGCTCCGCCGCTTCGCGCTGCGTCTCCTCGGTCTTGAGGTGCAGCTTCAGGTGGATGCGCCGGATGACGAGCACCTTGCCCTCGAGCTCTACTTCACCGACGGCCTCGGCAGTCAAGCGTCCCCCCGAGGCTGGGATCTGGCGCGCCTCCAGCGCGCCCCCGTAGGTTCCGAGCAGTCAACCCGCGGCCGCGGCGACCACGTAGTCGAGCGTCGTGGCGTGCGGCTCGAAGGTGCCGGGGGCGGCGCCGTAGTGTTGCGCCACCGCCCCATGCGTGCCGAACACCACCGGCTTCTCCTCGGACGGCAACCAGGCGTGCCGGACCGAGCCCTTCACCCGCTCGAGCCTTACTACGGAACGGTAAGCAACCTCGGACATGGAACCTCCCTTTGCGAAAGTCACGTGAGACTCATTCCCCCGTCGACTCCGAACACCTGGCCGGTCACCCAGGTGACGGACGGGTCGGAGTCGTGCGTGCGAAGGAAAACACTCTTGCGCCCAGCGTACGCTCGTCGCGCGGCGCGGGCCCGATAAACGGAAGGCCCGCGCCGCGCAATCCGATCGCCTCTTCGTCTCACAGCCCGAAGTATTCCGAATGCTCTTCGTCGGCCGCACTCTTGACGCCGGCGCTGGCCACCTTGCCGCCGCTGGTCTCGCAAGCCTTGGCATCCTTCTCCTCGGTGAATCCCTGGCCCTTGCACGCGTTCTGGCCCTTGCAGTCGTGGCTCGCGCCGCTGCACGAGCCTTTGCCCTTGCAGTCGTTGGCGCCTTCGCACTTTACGGCGCCGCCATGCTTCGCATCCTTGCTCGCGAACGCGGCGCCGCTCGCGAGGATGGTGCAAAGCGCTCCGGCGATCATCGCCCCCTTCATCATCTTGTTCGTCATCTGTTCTCCTTGGTTGGGTTGTTGGAATCAGTACGACGGCTGCGCAGGTTCGGTTACGGCCCGGACGGCGATGCCGGCGCCGCCGGCGGCGAGAACCCGTCCGGTATTGCGTTCCTGCACGAAAGCGACGAGGCGCAAGGCGCTCCTCCGCCACGTCGAATCGACGGCGATGCGCTCGTCGCCCAGCCAGGTGGCGCCCGCGGTTCCCCCGATGCGCATGAGCTTCCGCAGCACCGCCGCGTGCTCCAGGGTCCGGCCCCCGTTCTCGCCGCGCGCCACCTTGCTCACGAGGCCGTCCTCGACGACGGCGAGCATCACTTCGGCAGGACCATGCGCCGGCAGCCCGCCGACGACCGCCTGCGGGGTGTAGATCCGGCCGCTGCCGAACAGCTCGGCGTAGCGCGACTGGCGCAAGGTGGACTCGTGCGACGAGAAAGGATCGCGCCAGCCCAGGGAGTCCCAGTAGTCCACGTGCTCGCCGAGGGCGATCACTTCCACTCCCGGAACGGGCTGCGTTCGCAGAAGCCGGGCCAGCGTGGCGTCGGCCGGAGGGCAGCTCGAGCAACCTTCGGACGTGAACAGCTCCACCAGGACCGGAACCCTGGTTGGGGCCGGCTCGCCGGCGGGCGTGCGAGCGGAAACGAGAAGGGCAAAAGCAAAGGCGGCGGCCGCTGCGGCTGCTTCGATTCGGTGCATCGGCATCTCCTTTGGATACGGTTTCTCCTCGATCGTTACGCCGCGCGGCCGCGCGACCGGAGTCGGTCGAGAGCCCAGCCGTTGAGCGGCTCGAGCTGCAGGGCGATGAGCGTGGCGAGAAGGAAGACGAGGTTGTTCGCCACCACGTCGTGTTTCTGCTGCAGCATCATCCCGGTGCAGAGAGAGACGAGCAGCAGCGCCGAGAACGTGAGCGCCCGGCGGGTGGGGAGCGACAGCGTGTACGGGCGCACCACCCAGGCGGGGAGAGGCGTCTGCTTGACGAACCAATCGGTGACATGAGCGGACCAGATGCCCAGGTTGCGAAGAGCTGCCACGCCGCTCTCCGAATCGCGCACTTTCGTCGCGAACTGCAGCAGCCAGAACTGGGCGAAGAAGAGCCGCAGTACGAGAAAGGCGGCTCGAAGCGCGCGCGGGTCCATCAGAATCGCGCCGTCACTGCGCTGCCCAGGCTGTTGCGGACATGGGTGTGAAGGCGGTCCTCCAGCGCGTAATCGAAGCGAAGCCCGTATCCGCCCGGCAGCGCGACGACGACGCCCGCCGTACCGGTGGTGGAGGTGGCCGGCGCCAGCGGGCGCTGCGCCTCGTCGCCCCGCGAGAACCCGACGTAGAAGCGAAGCGCGTCGGACGCCTGCAACTCGACCCGGCCGAGCGCGTAGGCGGTGGTCGCGCTCACCGTGCTGAACACCGCGCCGCCCTGGGCGATGATTGCAAAGCCCTCGCGCGGCTCGAAGCGCAGGCCGGGAGCGACTATGTTCACGCCCTCGGCGCCATAGCCGAGATGGCGCACGAGAAAGAGGCCGGCGAGGGATCGGGTCAAGCGCAGATCCGCGTCGGCCAGTACTTCCCAGCTCGAAGAGAAACCCGGTGCAGTCTTGAACGAGCCGCGCGCGTGCAACAGCAATCCTTCGCTCGCCTGCAGATAGAAGCCGGCGTTGATCCGGTGATCGACCTGACCGAACCAGTGCAGCTCCTCGTAGCCAGCCGAGGCGACCAGCGGCTCCGACACTTTTGCTCCGACCTGCGCGAAGAACGAGCCCTCGACGTTCCGCGCGGTGTCGTAGTGATCGACGGTTCCTCCCACGTCGATGCGCCGGGTGAGAGGCGGCGCGGCGCGCGCGAGTTTTGCCTCGACCCCCGGCGTCGACGGATCGAGCTCGCGGGCGCGCCGGTAGAATTCGCGCGCAGCCGCTGGGTCGCGCTGGGCGAGGCTAACGTCGCCCGCCAGCACCAGCGCGTCCACGTCTGCAGGCGTGTGCCGCAGGACTTCCTCGACGCCCGCGCGCGATTCCCTCAGAGCGCCCTTCCAGTAGTGCACGCGGGCGAGTCCCAGGCCGAAGCGGGGCGTCTGCGGCTGCACTGAGAGCGCCCGCTGCCACGCCGCCGCCGCCTCGTCGTAGCGGCCTTGCCAGCCGAGGAGCGTCGCCCATTGCTCGAGGGAGTCGGGGTCTTGCGGGTCGTGCGCGAGCAGCTCCTCGAACACCGCCGCCGCCTCGGTGAAGCGCTGTTGCCGCTTGAGCGCGAGGCCGTCCTGGAAGGTTGCTGCCAGCGCGCGGCCGGGAAGGGTGAGCAAACACGCAAGTGCAATGAGCCGGTTCATCGGGGATGCTCCAGGGGTCGCAGCGCCGCCGGCCGCTGCGGTGCCCAGTCGATGTTGCCGCGCAGGAACGCCAGCCAGCCGAGCAGCGCGCCGATCTGGCGGAAGATCTGGAACAGGTACGGCTCGGTCAAGCTGGCCAGCGCAGCGCGGAGAAAGAGGCGCAGAGTGAGGCGGCGCCGCTGCCAGCGCTCGTGGAGGAAGAGGCAGTACGCATGGCAAGCGAAGTCGATGCAGAACTTCGCCGCCAGCACGGCGAGGATAACGCGATCGACGCCGCGTCCGAGGAGCAGCAGCACGAGCGTCGCGCCGGCGGAGAAGGCGTAGACGGGAAGCAGCGTGTCGGCCGTCTTGACCAGAAGATGAAAAGTGCCCAGCCGGCCGTAGGCGGCATTGCCGACCATGTCGTGGTTGCGGAACATCGTCTCGAGGAAGCCGGCGAACCAGCGCGTGCGCTGCCGGAGGAAATTGAGCGGCCGCCCCGGCGCGTCCGTTACTGCTCGTGCGTCGCTCACCACGCGCACGCGCAGCGGCCGACCGCGCTCGAGGCTGCGGCGATGGAGCCGGAACATGAGCTCGTAGTCCTCTACCCGGCAGGCGGGATCGAAGCCTCCGGCCGCGGTGAGCTGCTCGCGCCGGAAGGCAGCAAACGCGCCGGAGACGAGCACCAGCGTGTCCTCCCGCATCCACGCTAGCCGCCAGAGAAAGCTGCGCAGATACTCGAAGGTCTGGTACAGCTCGAAGAAGCGGCTCGACCAGCCCGGGCGGCACTCGGGCCGGAGCACGCCGCAAGCGGCGGCAAGCTCGGGCTCGGCCTGGAAGGCGGCGCGGATGGCGCGCAGGGCGCCGGGCGCGAGGCGCGTGTCGGCGTCGAGTGTGACCACTACCTCGCTGCGGGCGAGCGCGATCGCTTCGTTGAGCGACGAGGCCTTGCCGGCGTTCGGACGGCTGAGCACTATCAGGCCGGGAAATAGCTCGGAATGCCCGCTGCCGTCGCGAAGGAAGCGCACTGCGAAGGAACGCTCGAGAAAAGCGCGCGTGTCGTCGGAGGAGCCGTCGTCCACCACCACGATCTCCTCCGGGACATCGTCCTGGGCGAGGACGGCGTCGAGCGTGCGGGGCAGGACCAGACGCTCGTTTCGCGCCGCGATGAGCACGGCGAGCGTCGGCCGCGAAGCATTCGCCCGCATTGCCGGGAGCTCGTCGGCCACGGCCCGCCGGCTGCTGGAAACCAGCGTGAACAGCAGCCAGGTGTCGTACGCGATATAGAGCAGCCCGACGATCCACGACCAAGGCGCATCGAGCGCGGCTGCTGCGCAGAGCGCGACGGCGAGCAGCACTGCGCCTGTGGCGAGCAGGCCGGCGAATCTACCCCTGCGTTGGCTCGCGACCTCGGCCCGCAGCGGCGGCAAAGTTGCGCGAACGACCATGCTGCGATGATCTTCTGGCTGCACTGCTGGTCTACGTCTCGCGGCCGACTTGGTTACGTTGCGTTTCGGCGCGGTCGGACAACTGACTGGCTTCTTGCGAGCGCAGCATTTCGGGGACCTCCGCGTCCGCCGCTCTAGAAGCAGTTTCAAAACTGAGCGCTTAAAGCGAAGCGAGTCTGATCGCTTGCGCGGCTGCCCGCGCGCATGCGGGCTTGTTTGTGATCTCCGGAGTCGATCCTTCGGACCGAGTTTTTCAACAGCCTGCTAGGGTTAGCCCTTGATAGCGCGCGCCGACGTCCACAGCGCATTGACGTTCATGCGCAGCGGATGCAGCTTCAACATCTGGTCGTAGAGTTCGCGCGCCGTC
>WNFC01003009.1_pt1 | contig 18177 bp, 16 predicted proteins | sample 5400541 | NCBI WGS metagenome assembly WNFC01 (sample SAMN13153342, study PRJNA577476) | soil metagenome | isolation source: 120 cm saprolite under Douglas fir tree site 2 hole 2 replicate 1 | place: USA:California | collected 2015-04-18
CGCTTCCTTGCTGGCTTTGACATCAAGATCCTCCGTTCGGTTAAAGCGGCGTCGACACCGCACCACCGAAGCCCCACCTCGGCCATCAGGCCGGCGGGGCAGGATCTCGGAGCGCCCTCAGCGCCCGGAATTAACGACACTACCGCTCCAATCGCAGCCGAATGCCAGTCCTTTCTGGATAATGTTATTGCTCAGTGTGGGCGCACTTGAGCATGGAATGATCAAGCAGATCGCCGCGCGCGCATCAGCCCGACCGGATGCGGCGGGTCGGAATTTTGACGCCATACCCGCCGAGCGACATGGAGAGCCAAACCTGTGTTAGGGCATTCCGAGAGGTGCTTTCGAAATCTTGCGCCAACAACGGGGCAGGTTCATGCGTGACATAACGATCGTGCAGGCGGAAGACGAAATCGAGATTCTCGACAAGATTAGCGACAATCTTAGCGACACTCTTCGTGCAGGTTATAACCATCTTCGGGCAAACAGTCCGGCCATTAGACACAGCGGCGGCGATATAGAGATTGAAGCCAAGCTGCATAATATCAGCCTCAGGCTACTTGACGCGCTCGAAGAGGTAGGACGGCGCGGCTACGGGCTGCTGCAAGATCGGCATGGCCCGCTAAACATCCACAAGGTTCCCGCCCGACATAAAGGCGATCATGGGCTCGACTATTACAGTCTGGAAGATCAGGTTTCCTATCAATGCTACGCGGTACAGGAGCCGTGCGAGGTCGCGGATCGAGCCGATAAGCAGAAGGCGAAGATCACTACCGATCTAAGAAAATTCTGCGCCAACAAGACAGAACTGGGCAGGCTCTTCGGTTCGGTCCAAATGAGCCGTTGGGTTTTGGTCGTCCCGCTGCACGACAGCAGCCAGGTGAACGCTCACACGACGGCCAAAACGACCGAAGTGAAGGCTCTTGGCCTCCCCCATGTCGCGTCCAACTTTGAAGTCATGATTCAAGACGTTGAAAGTTTTGATAGTACGTCGAGAGCCGTAAGAGCGATCCTCCGGCGTTCGATATCCCTTCCAGTTCAACCGGCATCGTCTCAACAAATCGAACAGTGGTCCGAGGCATCCGAGAGCCTGGTGACCACGCTAAAGACAAAGCTGGGCAAACGCATAGGAGAGGATGAAGAAAAGCTCAGCGAATCTGTTGGTGAAGCGATACAATGGTTCCTAGATCGGGAAAATACATTGGAGACATTGAGGGGCACGTTTCCCGAGCTTCACGAAGCGCTAATGGGCGTCATCTTGAGGCACGGACAGCGACTAAGTCTGTATGGTCCGCCCGCCGATGGGGCGGCTCATCAAATTCTTCGTGTAGAGCTTGAAGCTCTGATGAGGGCGCTCAAAGAAATTCCAAATGTCACGGATGCGGGTGCGCACCAGCTAGCTCTCGGTACGCTCGCTGATTGGCTAATGCGTTGTCCGCTCGACTTCCCGCCGTATAACCATGCCAGCTAGCTTCTTAGATGTCCTTCTGGACGGACCTTTTGCCCTCACCCCTAGGCCGGAGCCGGTGGCGGGCGATCTGAGGCGCGCCTGGGGAATCGCTCTCGTTATCCTGATACTTGGCAAGAGTCGTGGGAAGCGAGCCAGTTTGCAAAAGCTTCACTTCCTTGGTCATACCGCTCGTACGCGGCAAACTCGGGAGGAAGCTCAGCAGGTATTTACAGGCGAACGGCAACCATCGGATTTGGTGGTTCGTGTTGAGCCATGGCTGAACCGCGCGCTAGCCTTTGCGAAAGGAGCTGGCCTGATCGAGCTAGAAAAGGGAAAGTCAGCCAAGCTGACCGCCGCCGGCCTCACGGCCTGCGAGGTCCTCTACAAGCAATCAAGCATGTGTGCCGAAGAGAAGGCTTTCTTGGAAGCGGTGGGGGCTAGAGCGACTGAGGCTGCTGTCGAAAAGATAATGCGGATGGAGTTGGCGCTGTGAGCCTTCGTATCCGTTATCTGCGGCTGCGAGCCGAGACTAAGATTGGTCCTTTTGGAGCTGACCTGCCATTCGAGGCAGGATTGAATGTTATTTGGGCGGATAATACTCGCGGCAAGTCGACGTGCCTTCAAGGCATACTATACGCGCTGGGTCTCGAACGCATGTTGAGCCCACGACGTGAAGTGCCTCTCACCTATGTGATGACAGCCCATCTCGATGATCCCGAAACTGGCGAGCGGCATCCTGTACTGGAATCGGCGGTTTGGCTGGAATTGGAGAATGACCGAGGTGAGATCATCACGATAAAGCGCGGCGTAGTCTCCTCCACCGACCGCCGGTTGGTCTCCGTGTTTCGCGGCCCATTGTTAACTGAACCGAGCGAAAACTATCGGCAACAAGATTACTTCGTCTCAGATCCCGGCGCGGCCCAACGAGAAGCTGGATTCCATCGGATGTTGGCCGAATATATCGGGTGGCAGTTACCGCCTGTGCGCCGCTACGATGGAACCGAGACGATACTGTATCTCGAAACAATTTTTCCTCTTCTGTATGTAGAGCAAAAGGCTGGTTGGTCTTCGATTCCCGCCGCATTCCCAACTTACTTCCAGATACGAGATGCAGGCCGACGCGCGGTTGAGTTCATACTTGCACTAGAGACGCATGAACTCGAACTTGAAAAGCAGCGGCTGGAACTGGAGCTCGCGTCGATCAACACCGCCTGGGCTGCAAAGCGGGACGATCTGCTCGCGATTGCCTCGATGGTGAATGCACGAGTGGAAGCATTGCCGTCGGCACCGACCTTGTCAGCGGAGGACACTGGCCGGTCTTATCTTCTTGCCTCAGATGGGACTGCGTGGAAACCACTGGAGGAGGTTGCTTCATCACTTCGGGCCCGGGTTGCAGAACTAGTACAGGCTCAGACACCGACTGTTGCGGATGTTGCCTCGGAAGCCGCGATAGAGGTCGAGCACCTTATGGCCTACGTTGCGGATCAAAACGCCAAGCGAAGCGCGATTTTTCGGGCGCGACAAACTGAGATTTCCCAAAAGGCGTCGGTTGCCAAGCGACTTGCTGCGCTAGAGGAGGACCTCCAGAAGAACCTGGATGCGCAAAAGCTCAGGAATCTGGGTTCGACAATCTCTGAAACCTTTGCGCCCGATCACTGTCCCACCTGTACTCAACCGATAGCGGATACTCTGCTCGCACAGAGGGCAGGGGCTGCCATCATGCCAGTGGAGCAGAATATTGAATACATCCGGGCGCAACGCGGAATTTTTCAGCGGTTGAGCGGTCAGGCAGATGCCGCCTTTGCGGAGCTCGATAGACAGCTTGCTGCTGCTACCGCCGAAGTTAATGAATCCAGTAGCCGTCTGAGGTCGTTACGGAACGACCTCGTGGCGGCGTCCGGAACGCCATCCATCGCAGCGCTTGAAGAACGAATTCGCTTGGAAGCTCGTCTGGGCGGGTTAGAAGATGCGTTGCAGCGATTCGAGCAGCAAAAGTCATCTCTGGCGATGCTTGCTAGGCAACACGCTGAGCTATTGTCTGCACGGAGCGAGTTACCTTCGGATCGACTCACTGACAAGGACAAGGCGAAGCTCATTCGAATGGGCGAGCTTGTTCGCGAACAGATAGCTAGTTATGGCTTCAGCACCTTTCCGCCGTCTGAATTAGAAATTTCACATGAGAATTATAGGCCGCAGCGGGAAGGATTTGAGATTGGATTTGAGATGTCGGCGAGTGATACAATTCGATTGAAATGGGCGTATCAACTTGCTCTCCTGGAAGTCGCGCGAACGGCAGAGACCCATCATGCGGGCTTGGTAATATTTGATGAGCCGCAACAACAAAAGACCGCAAAAATAAGTTTTAAGAAGCTACTGGATCGGGCGGCATTAACACGCGCATCAGGACAGCAAGTAATATTTGCGACGAGTGAAGATCGGGATCAATTGGAAGCATTTCTATCGGATATAGATTGTCATTTCCTTGCATTTGATACCCCGATCGTTCGGCGCGTGACCTAGTTTGCAGTTTGAGATCAGACTACGCGGCAGTGACCGGGCGTCGTCGCGAAGCTTCAGAAGCGCATCGACAGACATTGAGGCTAGGTTGGTTTTGGGCATTCTTGTCTCCTGGAAAAAAGATAATATTAGTCACATTCGTCCCCGGACACAAAAATGAAGTCGGCATGCCTGTTTAGCTGTACGACATGATGCTGCCGAACCGGTGTCGTTTCCGAAAATTCGATCTGGCCTGGATTCGCGTCGTGAGGCAGAATCATCGCATCATCCGGCCCGATGCTTGCAATTGCGTGTATGGCGCTGTCGTCGTCCAGCGGCTTCGAGCAATGGGCATACGGGACCGGCCGATCTCGCCACGGTCGCCATGGCAAAATGGATACTCAGAGAGGCTCATCGGTTCGATCCGACGGGATTGTCTTGACCACGTTGTTGTGTTCGGCGAACAGCATCTCCGCCATCTGCTCAAATCTTATCAAAAATATTACAACGAGGCTCGTACGCACCTATCGCTGCACAAGGACGCGCCGATCCCGCGTACCGTCCAGAGTGTCGGTCGCACGCTGGCGCTGCCAGTTCTGGGCGGACTGCACCACCAATATTTCCGAGCGTAAGTTTCCGACAGGGACAGCCGGTGCGGATTCCGTCCAGACGTGCTCGCGCGTTCCAAAGCAGCATTAACAGGGCCGCAGAGGATCGATAACCGCAGTCTGAACTATTTGAATGGAATCTGGATGAGCTCGGTCAGTTGCTCCTTCGTGAGCGGCGCGCTCAGGAATTTGAACTGTATGGCGTCGGTCATGAGGCTGTCCAAGCCCGAAAACCGGTCCGGACTGAGATCCTGCCGCGGCGAAAGGTCGATTGCCCGCTTGGCTACAATTTCCGAGACTCGAGCCCAGGCCGCGAAGGCCGTCACGGCCGCCGGGTCGGAATACATCCAATCCAGCGTGTCTCGATAGGCGCGCACGTAGCGCACGAAGACATCACGCCGGCTCTTGAGCGCGTCGGCGTTGGCCAAGACGATACGGATCGTCTGGTCGCGGAAGCGTGGAATATCGCCGGCCTTCGCGATGACCCGGATTTTGCCCTCGTCCATGAGTTGAATGCCGAAGGGGATCACAAGCCAGCCAACGTCGACCTGTCCGCTCATGACCTGAGTCAGCGTAGCTGGCGGGCCGCCGGTTGCGATGGGCTTCAGATCAACCCCGAAATGCTTGCCGAAGGCAAGTACCGTCTGTTGTGTCGAGGACCCGTTGGTCGAGTACGCGACGGTTTTCCCCGCGGTATCGCTCATCGTCTTGATCGGCGAATTGGTGACCACGTACCACAGGAGGTCATTGCCGCCGGTCATTGTCGAGCCGATCACACGGACCGGCGCACCCTTAGCGAAGGCGCCCATCGCGCCGAAGGTTCCGACCGAGATGCCGAGGTCCGCGGCCCCCGAGATCACGACCTGCTGCGTTTCCCCGGTGCCCTGGGTGTAGATGATTTCGAGCGAAAGCCCGTGTTTCTTGAAGATGCCGGCGTCCTGTCCGATTTCGGAAATCGCGGTTTCCCAGACGCCACGCTGCCCGACGGCAAGCTTCAATTTGTCCTGCGCGTGCGCGGCCGATGCCGTCGCCGCACACAGCACGGCCAAGCCGACGAGACTTCCGAGCAAGCGCGAGCGACGCATTTTTTCCTCCCTCAAAAATCGGCACGTTGTCGTGCTCTGATTTTCTTCCGATGGGCGATCAATTGAACCCCTACACTTCCCATTCTGTCATTACGCCATCCGCGAAATGCTTAGAAATCGAAGGATTTCGGTGAAAGCCTCGCTCGCGGTCTCCGCTTCCTGTGCGCGCCACGTTCCCGGCTCCTGCTCGCCATACCGGGATGCAAGTTCACCGGAGGCGCCGCGCCAGGCCGCATATCCCCCGTCCAGGATGCAGGTGTCGCGATGGCCAAAAGCCCGGAACAGGTGCCACAGCACGGACGACGCCGGCGGATCGTCCCGATCGTAAATGATCACCTGGTCGAGCGAGGTGGCGCCGATCGAACGCACCGCCGACTGGAACGCCTGCGCGGTCGGCAGCGCGCGGCCTGTATCCATCAGAGCGCGAACGTCGAGCGCACGTGAATAGGGGATGCACGGCTCGCCCGGCTTTGGCGTGGCGTCGATCAGACAGATGCGTCCGGCGGTCTCGGGTTCCGCCAAGCGCATGCGCAGCCATGGAGCCGTGATGCGCGTTTCGTGACCGTTAATATTTCCCATGCGGTGCGCCAGTTTGAGCCGGTAAGGACAGAAAGGGAGGTTCAAACTTAGGCGCCTATCTTGCGAACAATTGGTTTCTTAGGCAACCTGTGTGATCGACGCATCCGTGTTCTAAAGCGCGCCGAGGAGGATGCCACATGCTCGATCCCCTGCATAACCGAGCGACGAATTGGCCGACTGACGGCCCGAGCCGCGTTCCGCTTTGGATCTACAGCGACCCGGACCTTTATGCGCGCGAGTTGGACGTCATCTTCTACGGCCCGACTTGGAGCTATGTCGGGCTGGCGAGCGAAGTTCCCGAACGCGGTTCGTTCAAGCGGACCTTCATCGGCGAGCGGCCCGTCATTATGACGCGCGACGAAGACGGCAAGATCAACGTCTTCGTCAATCGATGTGCGCACCGCGGCATCGAGTTCTGTCGCGAGCATCACGGCAAGGTCAACGAGTTCGTCTGCCCGTATCACCAGTGGACCTATGATCTGAAGGGAAATTTGCTGGGAGTGCCATTCCGCCGGGGCGTGCGCGGCCAGGGCGGCATGCCGGGCGACTTCAAGAACAGTGAACACGGCCTGCCGAAACTTCAGGTCGCCGAGCGCAACGGCGCGGTCTTCGCAACCTTCGACGAGCGAACGCAGCCATTGGCCGAATACTTCGGCGACGAGATGCTGCCTTATTTTGACCGCGTGTTCGATGGCCGCAGGCTTGTCATCCTGGGCTACTCACGCCAGCTCATTCCTTCCAACTGGAAGCTGATGTTCGAGAACATTAAGGACCCCTATCACGCCAGCCTGTTGCATGTTTTTCTCGTGTCATTCGGCCTGTTCCGTGTCGACCAGCCCGTGAAAGGAATCATGGATTCGACCGGTCGCCACTCGGTCTATGCCTCGATGCGGGGCGAGCAGAAATCGACCGACGCCACGCGTGACATGCGCAACATGCTCAGCGATCTGAAGCTGAACGATGCGCGTATTCTCGATCCGGTGCGCGAGTTCCCGGGCGATGTGACCGTGGCCATGCAGACGCTTTGGCCGAACCTCATCGTGCAACAGCAATCGAACACACTGGCGACGCGCCAGATCATTCCGCGCGGTCCGGGCCAGCACGAGCTTGTTTGGACTTATTTCGGCTACGAGACCGACGATGAAGCGATGCGAGTGAGACGATTGAGTCAGGCGAATCTGATGGGGCCGAGCGGGTTCGTCTCCATGGACGACAGCGAGGTGCTGCAGTTCAATCAGGATGGCGTCAAACGCTATCCGGCCGACCAGGGTGTCATCGAAATGGGCGGACGGGACACCGAGAATACGGACCACGGCGTAACCGAGTCGGCCATCCGCGCCTTCTATAAATATTATGCGCAGGTGATGGAGTTGTGAGCACGTCCAGTCCGACGCAAACGCTGCCATCCGCGGATCGGCGCGACGACTCGGTCCTGCTGCGGGCGCGGATCGACGCGTGGCTCGCCGACTACGTCGATTGTCTTGACGGCAAGCGTATCGACGATTGGCCGGATTTCTTTAACGAGGAATGCTTCTACACGATCGTTCCAAAGGAAAACGACCAGCTCGGCCTAGAGCTTGGGCTGATCCGTTGCGAAAGTCGCGCGATGCTCAAGGATCGCGCCTACGCAATCAAGAAAACCGCCATGTACGGCCCGCGCGACATCCGGCATTTCTTCACTGGACTGGTCGTTCGTGAGGCCGCGCCGGATCTTATTCGCGCAGAATCCAATTTTCTGGTCGTCGAGACCCAAAACGATATGCTGCCGCGCGTGTTCGCGGTCGGCCGCAGCTATGATGAGATCACGCCGGTCGGCGACAGCTTTCGATTCAAGACGCGCCGTTGCGTCTACACCAGCAATCTCATTCCGAACACGCTGATCATCCCGATCTGAGGCCGCCCGACTTAGCCGCGGCCGCGTCGTTTCGCCAGCCGTTGGCTTTCGTCGAGGTGGCGTTGCGTCACCGGGATGCGTCGCGACGAATAGGCCGACTCGATCTCGTCGCGGCCGAGATTTTCCAGCATCGCAAGAAGCGTGAGCCGCGTGGTGGCGACAGCCGCTTCCTTGATGCCGCGCACACCGATGCCGTTGACCTCCTCGGCGAGCGGCACGAGCTTGCTTTTCAAGAGCCGCCCTTTCGGCGTGAGATGGATGTAGACCTTGCGCTTGTTGTCAGGCCGCTGCGCGCGCACCACATAGCCGAGCTTCTCCATCGCCTTGATCGCGGCGAAGGTGGTGGGCTCCATGACGCCGGCCTGGTCGCTCAGCTCGCGCTGCGTTAGCCCGTCGGTTTCCCAGAGCACGCGGAGAAAGGTCCAGTGGCCGAACGTCACGCCGTGTTGCGCGAGGCGCGCCTGCAGTGCACGGACGAAGGCGCGCGTCACGTCCTTGACGAGATGTGCGAGCCGGTCGTTGGGCACCGCCTCCTGCCAATGCGTCAGCATCGACTGGGCCTCGGCTCGGACCTTTCTCGATGGTTTTTTCATCGTTGCGGCTCCTTTGACAGCGCGAGCCCGACCTGATGCCGCAGGCTCACCGGCATTCCCGATCGCGCACTGTCGATGATCGCCAGGCAAACTTCGAGCGTCGCCATGGCCCATGGCCCGTTGTGGAGCGGCGGCCGGCCGTGCGCAAGTGCATCGTAGAGTTCGTCGATGACCTCGGAGCGCGGCACGCCGGGCGGTGGCAGCGGATCGAGCCGCGCGGAATCCTCGCCGTAGATCATGACGCCCGATGGCAGCGGGCGAAGGTCGGCGCGCTCGCAGCTCGCCATCAGGAAACCGAAGTGCTGGTGCTGCAGGCCCGGCACCGGCGCCGCCGGCACGTAACCCGGCCCGCCGAAATTGCGCGCATTCTTCAGCGTTGCCTCGGCGGCAGAGTTGCTTGCGGCCGCGAGCACTTTCCGTGCGGCGCCGTAGCGCGAGGCGTCCTTGGCCTGGCCGAGCTCGCCGATCCAGCCGGTGAGCTCGTCGGAATCGAAACGGCCGTAGCCGTTGTAGCTCGCGGTGGCGAAGGCGCCGCCTTCGAACTGTAAAAGCGCTGAGTACGCGCCCTCGGTCGGTCGCGCCGGATCCCAAGCCCCGGTGCTGGCGGTGACGGTCTTGACCCGGCCGCCGCCGATCAGGCGCACGGTGTCGATCTGGTGCGCGCCCTGGCTGAAGATCACGCCGCCGCCCTCCGCGGTGACAAGCTCCTCCGGCCGGCGCGGGCGATAGAGAAAGTCGGTGTAGTTGAGGGCGTTGATCATCCGCACCGCGCCGACGGCGCCGCTGTCGACGATCTCGCGCAGCCGCCGGATCGGCGCGTCGAAGCTGTGGCTGTGGCCGACGATCAGGTGCACGCCGGCCGCTGTTGCCGCGGCGATTATCGCCTGGCATTCGGCCAGCGTGATCGCCATCGGCTTCTCGACCAGCACGTGCTTGCCGGCTGCCGCGGCGAGCCGCACATGGGCTGCATGCAGCTGGTGAGGCGAGGCGATGTAGATCGCCTCGATCGCGGGATCGGCGCAGAGCGCCTCGGCGCTCTTGTGGGCGCGGCCGAACTCGCGCTGGAACAGCGCCCGCGCCTCGGGGCGCGGATCGGTGGCAGCGACGAGCCGCACGCGCCGATCGGCCACGAAGGTCTGCAGCATCAAGGTGAAGGCGCGGCCAAGGCCGATCACGCCGAGCTGCAGGATGCGTTCGCTCATGCGTTCACCGGTCGATCACAAGGCGGGGCGTCTTCGCCCGCGACACGCAGATCATGATGTTGTCGGCAAGCTCGTCATCGAGTAGCACCAGGTCGCGGTGGTCAGCCTCACCTTCGAGCAGCAGGGTCTTGCAGGTGCCGCTCTCGCAGGAGCTCGGCGCATCGTAGCCCGCGTCGCGGATCGACTCGAGGATGGTCTTATCGGCCGGTACGTCCACGACGGGGCCTGACTGTTTCAGCATCGCCTGGAACGCGGTGTCGGCGGGCTTGTGCGCTTCGCCCTCGGAGAACGCCTCGAAGTGCACCGCCGAAGTGTTCCAGTGGCCGGCCATGTCGCGCACCGAGTCCATCAGCCCGCGCGGGCCGCAGCAGTACAGATGGCCCTTCGGATTTTCCAGCGCGGGCCAGAGATCCAGCGCGTTGTCGAGGTTGCCGCCGTCGTGATGGATCGTCACCTGGCCGCGGAATTCCGGCTTCGAAAATTCCTCGCGGAACGCGGTGGCGTCCTTGCTGCGCGTGCAGTAGTAGAGCTTGAACTTGCCGCCGCCTGTGCGCTTGAGCTGACGGATCATCGACATGATGGGCGTGATGCCGATACCGCCGGCGATGAACGTATAGCCGGCGGGACTCGCGACCAGCGGAAAGTCGTTGCGCGGCGCTGCAGTCATGATCTCGTCGCCGTCCTTGGCCTGATCGACGAAGCTCACCGAGCCGCCGCGGCCCTTCGGCTCGCGCAGCACCGCGATCACATAGCGGTCGCGCTCCGCCGGATCGTTGCAGAGCGAGTATTTGCGGACCATGCCGTTCGGCACGCGGAGCGACAGATGCGAGCCCGCGCTGAACTCCGGCAGTGCGGGGCCGCCGGGCGCGCGCAGCTCGAACAAGCGAATTCCGCTGGCGGCGTTGGCGCTTGCCGCAATGCGAAGAGGAATGTTGGGGTCGCTCGGCATCGGTCCTGCTGGGATTGACAATCAGCTGTCCGGCACAATAAACTTAGGAGGCTAAGTTATCAAGTCCTCGAAGCCGGGAGGCACGCCATGCTGACTGCGGAAGAAAACAATCTGCTGTGCCGCGTGGAGGGGGATGCGCCGATGGGGCAGCTCATGCGGCGGCATTGGATCCCGGCCTGTCTGTCCGAGGAGGTAGCCGAGCCCGACGGCGCCCCGGTGCGCACGCGCCTGCTGGGCGAGGACCTCGTGGTGTTCCGCGACACCGATGGACGGCTCGGCGTGCTCGACGAATATTGCCCGCATCGCCGGGTGTCGCTTGTCTTCGGCCGCAACGAGGAGTGCGGCCTGCGTTGCCTCTATCACGGCTGGAAGATGGACGTGGAAGGCAACGTGCTGGAGATGGCGTCCGAGCCGCCGGAAAGCGGCTTCGTCGCCAAGGTCAAGCACAAGGCTTATCCGGTGAAGGAATGGGGCGGCTTCGTGTGGACCTACATGGGTCCCGCGGAAACCATGCCGGAGTTCGAGCCGCCGGCGTTCGCGCCGACCGAGGACACCCGCGTCTCTATCGTGAAGATCTACGTGCCCTGCAACTGGGCACAGATCCTGGAAGGCCAGATCGATTCCGCGCACTCATCCAGTCTGCATTCGTCCGACATGAGGCCCGCCAAGGGCAGCTCCGCCAGGGCGCTTGACAGCTATTGGGTACGTCCGTCCACCGACAAGGCGCCGCGCATGGAGGTGGAGACCACGAGCTTCGGCTTCCACTACGCGGCGATCCGGCGGCCGATCCAGAACGCCGCCACCCACGACTATGTCCGCAAGACGGTCTATGTCGCGCCGTTCACCGCGCTCATTCCGCCCAACAACACCTACAACATCGCGACCGTGCTCAGCCCGACCGACGACACCCACACCGCCTTCCACTTCATCGCCTGGCATCCGACCGCCGGCATCAACCAGGAGGCGTGGCGCAAGTTCAACGTCGCCCAGGTCGGCATCGACGTGGACGGCAACTACAACAACCTGCGCACCCGGGAGAACAACTATTGGCAGGATCGCAAGGCGATGAAGCTTGGCAACTTCACCGGCATCGACGGCATTCCGAACCAGGACATCTCCATGTGGGTGACAATGGGTCCGATCGCCGACCGCACCCGGGAGCGGGTCGGCGCCAGCGATCGCGCCGTGGTCGAATTCCGGCAGATCATGATCGAGGCCGCTAAGCAGATGCGCGACAGCGGCAAGGTCCTGGGCCGGGCTGAACCGCACATCCCGCATGTGCGGATTTCGTCGTTCGAGGGCGTGGTGCCGAAGTCGAGCGACTGGCGAACGCTCGGCGCGGAACAGGACCAGGCTCAGCGGATGACGGCCGCGGAATAGCATATCGCGCGATCGTTTTGTCGAGGCGTCGGCTGCATGAGCGTGTGGTCCGGTGGCTGAGGATGGCAGGGTAAAATCGTGGAATTTGGCGTTCAATTTTTCCCTTCCGTTGGCCCCGACCGTAAATCGGCCGAGCAGTATTGGGGGGAGGCGCTACAGCTCACGCAGCTCGCCGAGCAACTCGGCTACGCCAACGTGCGGACGGTCGAACACTATTTCCACCCGTACGGCGGCTATAGCCCCGATCCACTGATTTTCCTGAGCGCGGCGGCCGCGATCACGCGTAAGATGCGGCTGATCACCGGTGCGGTGCTTCCGGTGTTTAACAATCCGCTGAAGCTTGCCGGCCAGATCGGCATGGTCGATGCGATCTCCAAGGGCCGCGTCGAGATTGGCTTCGCGCGCGCCTTCCTGCCGCACGAGTTCGCCCGCTTCGGCATCTCGATGGATGAAAGCCGCGACCGCTTCGACGAGGGCGTCGAGCAGATCCGCCGTCTGCTTGAGGAAGAGAACGTCACCGCGCATGGCCGCTTTCATTCCTTCGGGAAGGTGACGTCGCTGCCGCGCCCGACGCAAAAGCCGCGGCCGCCGTTCTGGATCGCCGCGCTGTCGACCAAGGAGTCGTTCGAGAATGCCGGCCGGCTCGGCCACCACCTGATGGGCATCCCGCTGGCCGGCGCGCACATGGCCGAGCTTCTGAAAATCTATCGCGACGCCTGGACTGCGGCGGGCCATCCGGGCCGCGGCCGGGTGATGCTGGCGTTCCACATGTTCTGCGCCGACACGCGCGAGAAGGCTGCGGCCATCGCGCGCGAGCCGCTGAACATTTATCTCAAGTCCATCGTCAACGCCGCGTCGGACTGGATGTCGGGCGTAGCGTCGAAGGACTATCCCAACTACCAGAAGACGATCGAGATCATCTCCAAAGAAACCTACGAATCGCAGGTCGAGAAAGGCTCGGCCTGGATCGGCACACCGGACGATATCCGCAAGGCCGTGGCGCAATACGACAGCGAGGTCGGCGGCTTCGAATCCGCCTCGCTGCAGGTGAATTTTGGTATGATTCCTTATGCCGAAGCCGAGGCGTCGATGAGGTTGTTTGCCCGCGAAGTGATGCCGCATTTCAATCACTGACCGAAAGGGAGACTTTCCATGTCTGCTGCGATGACCGCTGCCGCCGTTACTGCCCCAGCACCCAGCCTGTCGGGCCGCGATATCCCGACGCTCGAGGCGCTCTACGAGGCCGCTGGAGGCGTCAACTTCACGCCCGGCTGGGTGCCGCGCAAGAAGCCGATCCTGTGGGGCGAGCCGCGGCCGGAATTCATGCCCGCGCACTGGACCTATGAAGATGCCAAAGCCGGCTTGGATGCCGCCGGCCAGCTGATCGATGTCTCGCTGGCGGAGCGCCGTAACCTCGTGATGCGCAATCCGGCGCCCGGCACCAGTTTCGAAACCACGCGCACGCTGGTGTGCGCCTATCAGATGATCCTGCCCGGCGAAAAGGCGCCCTCGCACCGGCATTCGTCCCATGCCTTGCGCGTCATCATCGACAGCAAGGGCTCGTTCTCCACCGTCAACGGCGAGAAGATGCCGATGGAGACAGGCGACGTCGTGCTCACCCCGGGTTGGTGCTGGCATGGTCACGGCCATGACGGCGATCGGCCGGCCTATTGGTTCGACGGGCTCGACGTGCCGCTCACCCATCTGCTCGAGCCGATGTTCTTCCAGGAGCATCCGCAGAAGCACGAGAAGGTCGAGCGCGTCGTGCAGACCTCGCCGTTCCGCTTCACGCGCGAGGACATCGCGCGTAGGCTCGATGGAGCGAAGGCCGATCCCGAGGGCTTCCACGGTCCGCGCGTCACGCTGGATGCGCCCGACATGCCGCCGATGGGGCTGACGATGGAGCGGCTCGCGTCGGGCACCAAGACGCGGCGCTATCGCACCACCGCCAACACCATCTTCCATGTCACCGGAGGCTCCGGCGAAACCACAATTGGCGAGAAACATTTTGTCTGGCAGCGCGGCGACACTTTCGTCGCGCCCGGCTGGCACGGCATCAGTCACCGCGCCACGTCGGACGCGCAACTGTTCGTGCTGTCGGATGAGCCGTTACTGCGGTTCTCGAATTACTATCGGTTCGAGGCGATGGACTGAGCCGTTGCCCGCAGGCTTGTGTCTCGGGTGCGGTGCAGCGCGCAGCAGTTTCCAACAATTTGCGCGACGAGGTACTGCGGACTGCGCTGCCTCTATCACGGCTGCAAGATGGACGTAGAAGGCAACGTCGTGGAGATGACCTCGGAGCGCGGACAGCAAGATCGCCGACACGGTCACGCGCAAGGCCTATCCAGCACGTCAAGCCGGCGGCCTCGTGTGAACGTAGGATAGTAGCGCTGCAAAGGAGCAGGTGGCCTGACCATTCTCCAGAGCGCGGCGCAGGTTTCACTCGGAGGCACCATGTCGTCCTTTGCTGATCTAGATCGGAGCAAGGTCGTCGATGTCGACCTCGGCAGCAGCGAATTCAAGCAGAATGCGCGCGGCATTCTCGCCGAATGGGCAAAGCGTTCGCCGTTCTACGTCTTCGCCAAAGGACCGCCCCAGGTGATCTGCGGCCGCTACGCCGATGTCCACGAGGTGTTCTCGGACACCGAGCGTTTCTCGTCGCAGATGCCCAGAGGCCCCGGCTTCGAGCAGTTTGACAAGTTTATGGGCGCGCAGTTCGTGACGCAAATGGACGGCGAGCAGCATGCTCGCATTCGCCGGTTACTCATGCCGGCGTTTTCCTCGCGCAGCCTCGCCCGGATAGAGACACGCATCACCGAGATCATCGACGCAATGCTCGACAGAATCGAAGCCGGCGGCGACGAATTCGATGGCATGCAGGACTATGGTGCACAGTTGGTGGTCGGCGCGTTGCTCACCGCCATGGTGGGAATAAGCGAAGAGCGCAAGGAAATTTTCGTCGCCTTTCATGAGGTCGTGCCGCTGACCACTTACACCAAGCCGGGCGAGCCGTTTCCACCGGAGTGTGTCGCTGCGTTTAGCCGCGCTGCGGAGCTCGTGCACGTGATCATCGCGGAGCGGCGCGCAACGCCCGGATCCGACTTTATCAGCGATCTGATCCAGGCGCGCGACCAGGACGACAAGCTGACCGACCGCGAGCTGTTCGACCAGATCTTCACGATCTGCGGCGCGGCACTCTCTGCCACCAGCCGCGCGGCTGGTGGCGCGCTCTACACGCTCTACACGCATGAGGACCAGCTCGAGCAGCTGATTCGCGACCCCACGCTCATCCGCGGTGCCGTCGAGGAGTGCCTGCGCATCGCCAGCAATGGCTATTTCACCTTCCCGCGCATGGCGACGCACGACACTGAGCTCGGCGGCACGCGGATCTTGAAAGGCATGGTGGTGCGGCCTTCACCGCAGGCCGCCAATTACGATCCCGATGTCTTTCCCGATCCACTGCACTTCGACATCCATCGCAATCCGAAGCGAATCATGGCCTTTGGCGCCGGGCCGCATCATTGCATCGGCAACATCCTCGGCCGCACAGCAATTACGATCGCGATCACGCGCCTGCTGGCGCGGTTCCCGACGGCCCGGCTGATCAATCCGGATTTCACGCCCTTCTACGGCGGCGCCGTGGGCGAATTGCGGTTGCAAAGCCTGCCAATGAAGATCCAATGACCCCGCGATCCGAAACGTTCCGAACCTTCGACCATGGAGGAACCTAGGATGTGCCGACTGCCGCGCACCGCACTCTGGGCCGTTGCCACACTTATCATGTACTCCCTCGCGCCGTGGCCGGCGCAGGCCCAGGCCCCATATCCCAGCCAAGGCATCAAACTCATTGTCCCTTACGCCGCGGGCGGCGTGCCGGACACAGTTGCGCGCTTCGTTGCCCTACGCCTGCAAGACAGAATCGGCCAGTCGGTGGTCGTGGAGAATCGGCCGGGCGGAAACGGCAGCGTCGCGGCGGCCGCGATCGCCAATTCGCCCGCGGACGGCTACACGTTGCTGGTGACCGATAGCGCGATGCTGTCCGTCAATCCTCTCTTCTTCAAGGAGCTCGCTTTCAGTCCGCAGAAGGATTTCGTTCCGGTCGCGTTACTAGCGCGGGCGCCGTTGTTTCTCGCCGTACACGCCGATGTGCCGGTCGGAACGCTGCGCGAGTTCATCGACTACGTGAGAGCGCGACCCGGGCAGATCAACTATGGCTCATCGGGGGTTGGCAGTACGCATCATCTGACAATGGAGGCCATGAAGTCCGCGCTCCAGCTGAATATGACCCACGTGCCCTACCGGGGAACAGGGCAGTCAGTTCCTGCGCTGCTCGGGGGCCACGTCCAGGTCCTGTTTTCCGCATTTCCGTCTCTTCGCGGCGCTGTCGAAAGCCATCGAGTCAAGCTGCTTGCGACCAACGGCCCGCAGCCCTCGCCGCTCTCGCCCGACCTGCCACCTTTGGCCGACGAGATTCCCGGCTTTGATCTTATCACTCTGATCGGCGTGTACGCGCGCACCGGCACGCCGCCGGCAATCGTGCAGAAGATCGCGGCCGAGGCAGTGGCCGTCGTGAGGCAACCTGACGTGGTTCCGCAATTCGCCGCCCTCGGCATGGAACCTGCTGGCGAAGGACCAGAACCGTTTGCGCGCACCATTGCGGGAGAGATCGAACGGGTGACCAAGGTGGTTCATAGCGCCGGCATCAAGCCGCAGTGATGACGCGTAAACTTTGTCCTTTCCGGAGTGTCGTATTCTTTGGATCAATTATTCAAAGCGCAGTTGCTCTAGCGCACGCTAACCTCGAGCGATCTCAACGCCTTCGACTTCAACAAGGACGCAGTTTTTCGGCCGTCCATATTCACGTCAAAGGGCATGGCTCCTGCGAAACCCGCATGAGATCAGAGCGAATCGGCTTGGACGTCGCCGCTGTATCGCGGTATCATGAAACGTCTCGAACGAGGCGCGGCCGCTGTTGCGCGAGTTGCGTGAGAAGGTGAACGAGACCGTACACCTCGCCGTGCTCGACGGCAGCGAGATCATGTACGTCTACAATCTCGAAAGCACACAGGCGATCCGCCTGCATTGAGTTCGTCCGCTCGCGAGGAAAGCGCTTGTTCTACGACAAGTCCGCTTTCCATGAGATTTTGTTACAAAAGTCGCCGAAGAGCAGCTTGCGAGCAAAAATGCGCAACACAATCGAATCGAGATGAGCGGCTTGTTGAATCAACGTTGCACGTTGGCGCCCGATTTTGAATCAGTGTGCTCGCTCGGACGTTCAAAATCTTTCTGCAACAATATCCATCAATAGGCGGACAACATGTTTGACAATCGCAATGTGAGCTTTCAGCTCAAAGCGGACGATCGTCAGGCTCATAGACGTCACGAAACGCCATCGAGCCTGTCCATGGCGAATTCGTAATTACGCTGCGATTGGCATCTGGAACAGACCGCGGCAATGGTACCGCCAAGCGTAATGATCAAGGACGGCATGGGCGGACGGCGGTTCTCCGGATCTTTCTCCTGGAGTGCTGCCACCGAGCGACTGGTGAACGCGATTCCCGTTGTAATAAATTCTGAACTCTTCAAGCTTTCGCCCCAGGTCGACTGCGTTCCAGATTAGCACGTGGTCAAGAAACTCCCGTCGTATCGTCCCGATTAGCCGTTCCACGACGGATGGGACACGGGTACGTACGGGATCGACTTGATCTCTTCGACCTCGAGTATGCGCAAGTTGGGGAGCCAACGGTGAGAACGAAAGAGCGGGTCGTGGTCGGAACTCAGGTGCCGAGGAAGTGACTTTCCGGCGATGATCTGGTTGAACATCCGACAAATCGAGGCGCCACAGGGATCGACGCGCTCAACGCCAAAGCCGATGATCCGGCGTGTGAACACGTCCATCACCACCATGACCCAATGGCTGCGCAGGAGTATCGATTCGCAGCGA
>WNFC01003011.1_pt1 | contig 18177 bp, 20 predicted proteins | sample 5400541 | NCBI WGS metagenome assembly WNFC01 (sample SAMN13153342, study PRJNA577476) | soil metagenome | isolation source: 120 cm saprolite under Douglas fir tree site 2 hole 2 replicate 1 | place: USA:California | collected 2015-04-18
GATCCCGCCGGCGATGGCGGATGTCGGCGCGCTCCTCGGCTTCGTCGAGCGCATGGGCTGGGCGAGACGGGGAGCGGTCGGCTGCCACGGCTATTGCATGAGCGGGCCCTACGCGCTCGCCGCCGCCGCGCGCTTTCCCGATCGCGTCGCCGCCGCCGCCTCGTTCTACGGCACCTGGCTGGTCAGCGACGCCGAGGAGAGCCCGCATCTCTCCTTCGCGAAAGTGGCCGGCGGTAAAATTGGGGGAGAGCTCTACATCGCCTGCGCCGAGCACGACCATTTGGCGCCGCTGCCGATGGTCGAGGAGCTGCGCGCACGGTTTCGCGAAGCCGGCAGTCCGGGCGAGATCGAGCTCTATCCCGGCGTCCATCACGGCTTCGCCTTCCCCGAGCGCCGGGTCTACGACAAGCCGGCGGCGGAGCGCCATTGGGAGCGCCTGATCGCGCTCTACCGGCGACGACTGGGGTGAAATTTCCTCTCCCCCAAATCTCCCTCTCCCCTTGCGGGAGAGGGAGGGACCCGCGTGGCGGGAGGGTGAGGGGTATGGCGCAGCGGCTCGAGCCCCCTCACCTTCCCATTGCTTCGCAATGGGCCCCTCCCTCTCCCGCGAGGGGAGAGGGCTGCTCTCTTGTCTCCGCGGCCGCGATATGGCTTGCTCGGACGCAGTGAATCCGAGGAGAGACTCATGCCTGATCTGACCTTGTGGGGATTGTTCGTCGTTGCGTCCGTCGTGCTGCTGCTGACGCCGGGGCCGGCCGTGCTCTATATCGTCGCGCGCTCGGTCGAGCAGGGGCGGGCGGCGGGGCTGGTCTCGGTGCTCGGCATCCATCTCGGCACCATCGTGCACATCACCGCGGCGGCGGTCGGGCTGTCGGCTCTCCTCGTCTCGTCGGCGCTCGCCTTCGCCATCGTCAAGTATCTCGGCGCCGCCTATCTCATCTGGATCGGCATCCGCACCTTGACGGCCAAGGACCCCGATCCCAAAGCGCCGGCGGTGCCGGCGGAAAAGCTGCGCCGCGTCTTCCGCGACGGCTTCGTGGTCAATCTCTTCAACCCGAAGACGGCGATCTTCTTCCTCGCCTTCCTGCCGCAATTCGTCGATCCCCAGCGCGGCGCGCTGCATTGGCAGATCCTCATTCTCGGGCTCACCTTCATGGGGCTCGGCATCATGAGCGACGGGATGTTCGCGCTGGCGGCCGGCGCCGCCGGCGATTTCCTCCGCCGCAACCGGCGCTTCCTGCGCTTCCAGAGGTGGTTCGCCGGCACCTCGTTCATCGGCCTCGGCGTCACCGCGGCGATGGCGACGCGCAAGTAGGTCTCCCGCATGGCGCGCGTCGAGCTCAGGGAGCTCGGCAAGACCTATGACGGGACGGTGGCGGTGGCGGGCGTCTCGCTCGACATCGCGCAGGGCGAGCTGGTGGCGCTGCTCGGACCCTCCGGCTGCGGCAAGACGACGACCTTGCGGATGATCGCCGGCTTCATCGCGGCGACGACAGGACGCGTCCTCATCGGCGGGCGCGACGTCACCGACCTGCCGCCCTATCGCCGCGACACCGGCATGGTCTTCCAGGGCTATGCGCTCTTCCCGCATATGAGCGTCGCCGAGAACGTCGCCTTCGGCCTCGAGATGCGGCGGGTCGGCAAGGCCGAGATCGCGACGCGGGTCGCCGCGGCGCTGCGCCTGGTGCGGCTCGACGGGCTCGGCGAGCGCATGCCGCGCGCGCTCTCGGGCGGCCAGCAGCAGCGCGTCGCGCTCGCGCGCGCGCTGGTCGTCAACCCGGCCGTCTTCCTGCTCGACGAGCCGCTCTCCAATCTCGACGCCAAATTGCGCCACGAGGTGCGGATCGAGATCCGTCAGCTGCAGCAGCGCCTCGGCCTGACGACGATCTTCGTCACCCACGATCAGGAGGAGGCGCTGACCCTCGCCGACCGGCTGGTGCTGATGAACAAGGGCGCCATCCAGCAGATCGGCAGCCCGGCGGATCTTTACAATCGGCCGGCCAATCTCTTCGTCGCCGATTTCATCGGCAAGGCCAACGTCATCCGCGGCCGGCTCGCCGAGCCCGGAATTTTCGCCAGTGCCGGCGGTATGGCGGTGCGCTGCAACGGTGGTGCGGTGGCGGCTGGCAGCACCGTCGCGCTGGTGCTACGGCCCGAGCGCATCGCGCTGACGCCGTCGCCGGTCGCCGGCCGGGCCAACAATATCGCCGGCCGCGTCGAGCGGCTGAGCTATCTCGGCCCGCTGACCGAATATCTCGTTCGCTGCGAGTCCGGCGAGGCGCTGACAATCCACCGTCTCAGCTTGGGGTCGAATGACGATGTCGACGGGCTCGCCGCCGGCGCCGCGGTGTGGGCCGGCTGGGAGCACGATTCCGGCCTCATTCTCGCGGACAACGCCGCGGTCGACGGGGGCTGAGATCGTGGCCTGACCGGGCTAGCTGCCGGCGATTTGCACGATGCCACGACTTGGACACGGGGCGCCAAGCCGTGGCAATCATTGCGCCAAGCCGCGACATTGCTACCCCAGAAATAGGCAATGCCCTTTTTCCCGGCCGGTGTCATATTCCGAGGCGTTGTCTCTGCAGCTACCCTGTTTTCAAGGGTCGACAATCGTGGCTCACATCGTCGAACGTCAATCGGTCACGCCGCAGGATTCCAAGCGTCGGCGGGCGGGCTCGCGCGATGAGCTGACGGAGCTGCGCCGGCAAAATGCCGAGCTCGCCGAAGGGATCAGCGCCCGCGACCGCTTCATCTCGGTTGCCGCGCATGAGTTGCGCAACCCGATGACCTCGATGTTCCTGCGCGTCCAGCAATTGGTCAATATCGTCCAATCCTCCACCGACGCCGACAAGCACGGGCGCATGAGCCGCGAGCTGGCGCGGCTCGAGCAGTTGATGACGCATTACATAAAGCGGGCGACCATGCTGCTCGAGTTCTCGCGCTTCGCGGCGGGAAAGATCAGGTTGGATCCGGAGCCGATCGATTTCGCCAAATTCCTGCGTAGCGCGATCGAGGAGCTGACGCCGGCGGTGCAGCATACCGGCTCGCCGCTGTCGCTCGACATTCCCGCCGAAGTTCACGGCGTCTGGGATCGCCTCGCCATCGAGCAGATCATCGACAACGTGCTGTCCAACGCGATCAAGTTCGGCGAGGGTCGACCGATCGAAATAGCCCTCCGCAGCACGGAAGAGACGATGTCGTTTCGCGTGCGCGATCATGGCATGGGGATCGCCAAGGCCGACCAGCCGCACATCTTCGAGCGGTTCCGGCGCGGCCAAGGCGCGCAGCCTCACATCGGCTTCGGCGTCGGCCTGTGGCTGGTGCGCCAGCTCGTCCGGGCGATGGGCGGCCGCATCGACCTCGTCAGCGCGAGCGGCGCCGGGTCGACCTTCACCATCACCCTGCCGCTGGCCCCGAATTCGCATGCCGATTTGCCGAAGCGAGCACTTCCCGAAGACCGCCCGCGCCTGAATGACTAGATCGCAGACGCGGCCGGGGCTGGCCCGCGTTCCGAGCGGCATCGCCGGCCTCGACACGGTGCTGCGCGGCGGCTTTCTCAAATCCCGCGTCTACATCATTCAAGGCCGCCCCGGCGTCGGCAAAACCGTCTTGGGCAATCAGGTCTGCTTCAATCACGCCGGCGGCACGGGAGCGAGCAAAGGAACCGCCGTCTACGTGACCTTGCTCGCCGAGACGCATGCCATGATGCTGGAGCATCTGGCCACGTTGAGTTTTTTCGATGCGAGCAAGATCCCGGAGCGGATCTCCTACCTCAATGCCTTCGCCGAACTGCAGGAGAATGGCCTGAAGGGCCTCGCCGAAACGTTGCGCAATGAGGTGCAGCGCCACAATGCGTCCCTGCTCGTGCTCGACGGCCTGTTGCCGGCGCAGCACATGGCCGGCGCGGTCGTCGAGTTCAAACGCTTCATCCATGAGCTGCAGATTCAGGCATCGCTCGTGGGATGCACGGTGCTGCTGCTGACCAGCAGCGCCGAGGAAGCGATCTCGGCCGAGCATACGATGGTCGACGGAATCATCGAGATGCGCGACCAGCTCTACGGCTGGCGATCGGAAAGCGATATTCAGGTGCGCAAATTCCGCGGCAGCGATTTCCTGCGCGGCCGGCATGCCTTCGAGATCACCGATCACGGCATCCTCGTCTATCCGCGCATCGAGGCACTGTTCGCCCAGCCGTCGCGAATCGACCGCACGGGCAGCGGGTTGACGTCGATCGGCATCGCTTCGCTCGACAAGATCCTCGGCGGCGGCATTCCGGAAGCCTCGACCACCGTGATCATGGGGCCATCGGGCAGCGGCAAGACGACGCTGGGCCTGCAATTCCTGGCGAAATCGAGCGCTTCCGAGCGCGGCTTGCTGTTCGGCTTCTACGAGACGCCGGCGCGCGTCGCCGCCAAGGCGAGGGCCGTCGCCGCGCCGTTGACGGCAAAGCTAAAGAATGGCGAGGTGGAGATTGTCTGGCAGCCGTCGACCGCGGGCTTGCTCGATGCGTTCGGCCAGCGCCTGCTCGAGGCCGTTCAGCAACAGGGCGTGCGTCGTCTCTTCATCGACGGGCTCGGCGGCTTCGAGCGGGCGGCGGTCGACCGTGAGCGGCTGCACCACTATTTCAGCGCGCTCGCCAATGAGCTGCGCGCGCTTCGCGTCACCACGATCTATTCGGCCGAGAGCGGGGAGATCATCGGGCCGACGGTCACCGCCCCGCTCGGCGGCATCTCCGGGGTCGCCGAGAATCTGATCATGCTGCGCTTCCAGCACGAGGGTTCGGCGCTGCAGCGGATCATCTCGTTTCTCAAGGTCCGCGACGGCAAGGTCGATCCGTCGCTCTACCGCATTCGGCTGACGCGGGACGGCCTCAAGATCGACGATGCGGAGCGACAAGCGGATTCGGATGCTCCCGCTTCGGTTGTCCCGACGGTGCCCAAGGGAGGGCAGCGCCGGTCATCCCGTAAGCGCTAGTCATGAGCTCGATCCTGATCGTCGATGACGAGCTTGCTATCGCCGAAGTGCTCGCCTCCATTCTCGGCGATGCCGGATATCAGGTCGCCGTCGCCGCCAATGGCAAGCAGGCATTGTCACGGCTGGCCGAAAACAAGCCGCGTCTCATCGTCACCGACTACATGATGCCGGTGATCGGTGGTGCCGAACTGATCGCGGCGGTGAAGAGGGACAGTGCGCTGCGGAACATTCCCATCGTCATCATGACCTCGATTTCGGAACGGAAGGTGAAGGAGCAGTGCAGGGGCTACGATGCCTATCTGCGCAAACCGTTCCAGCTCCGCGAGGTGCTGAGCATCGTGCGGAAATTGGCCGGTCCGAGCACGGCAAGCGTCTAAATTTTCAACTTGCCAAATGGCTGATGTTCTGTTTTTGTTCTCTCTGAAACAGAGGAGGGCAGCATGCGGTGCATCGATCGTGAGGGAATGATCGTTTTGGCTTTCGGATGGCTGGTGGCGCTGGCGGTCACGCTGACGTAACCGTGGTTACCGGCGATCACCGCGGCTACGCTGACGCGGTGTTTCACGATCAACAGATGACAGGGAATTAATGTCGACGCAGGTCGCCCGTTAGCTTCAAGCGATAGACTCCGCCGCGTTTCATTCGAACCGCGACGGAGAGCGGCATGGCCGACCGATCAAGTCCAGACGCTCCGCCGGTCCGGCCGGCGGTCGAGGCGGGGCTTCCCCAGCGGGACTCCGCCGGCTATCGTCTCGCCGGAAATGGCGAGATGAAAATCCTTCTGATCGAGGACGACAAGGAAGCGGCCGAGTACCTGGTCAAGGCGCTCAGCGAGAGCGGCTACGTCGTCGACCACGCCGCGGAGGGGCGCGACGGTCTCTTCATGGCGACCTCGGGTACCTATGATGCGCTCATCGTCGACCGTATGCTGCCGGGCATGGACGGGCTCTCGATCGTCGCCGCCTTGCGCGCGGCCGAGATCCGTACGCCGACCCTCATCCTCAGCGCGCTCGGCGCCGTCGACGATCGGGTCAAGGGTCTGCGCGCCGGCGGCGACGACTACCTCGTCAAACCCTATGCCTTCTCCGAGCTGCTGGCGCGGCTCGAGGCGCTGCTGCGGCGCGGCAGCGCGGCGGCGCCGACGACGACGAAGCTGCGCGTTGCCGAGCTCGAGATGGATCTGCTGTCGCGCGCGGTCAAGCGCGACGGCCAGGCGATCGATCTCTTGCCGCGCGAATTCCGCCTGCTCGAATATCTCATGCGCCATGCCGGCCAGGTGGTGACGCGCACGATGCTGCTGGAAAGCGTCTGGGACTATCATTTCGATCCGCAGACCAATGTCATCGACGTGCATATCTCGCGCCTGCGCCAGAAGATCGACAAGGGCTTCGCCAAGCCCCTGCTGCACACGGTCCGCGGCGCGGGCTACTCGCTGAGAGCCGGTGATTGAAACGCAGCCTGCACCAAGCAAGAAGCTGGCGCTGGCGCGGCTGCTGCGCACCAATGCCTTCCGTCTCGCCGCGATCTACCTCACGCTTTTCGCCACCTCGGTACTGGCGCTGCTCACCTTCATCTATCTTTCGACCGCGAACTTCGTCGAGCAGCAGACCGAGGCGACGCTCGACGCCGAGATAGCCGGCCTCGCCGAGCAGTATAGCCAACGCGGCCTCTCCGGCCTCGTCCAGCTGATCGCCGAGCGCTCCGCCGGCGAGCGCGGCGACGCGATGATCTATCTCATCACCGATCCGATGTCGCACCCGCTCGCCGGCAATCTCTCCGCGTGGCCCGATGGCCAGATCATCCGCCCGGGCTGGATCGGCTTTCCTATCGAGATAAAGCGCGGCACGCAGCGCGAGGTGCATACGGCACGCGGCACGACCTTCAGCATTCCCGGCGGCTATCGCCTGCTGGTCGGCCGCGATCTGCGCGACGCCGCAGCGTTCCGCGAGCGCGTCACGCGAACCCTCGCCTGGGCCGGCGTGCTCACCCTCGGTCTCGGCCTCGTCGGCGGCATCGTCATGAGCCGCAACATGCTGCATCGCGTCGAGGCGGTGAGCAACACCGCCGCCGGCATCATCCATGGCGATCTCGGCCAGCGCGTCCCGCTGACCGGCAGCGGCGACGAGTTCGATCAGCTGGCGACCAATCTCAACGCCATGCTCGATCAGATCGAGCGGCTGATGGAAGGCATGCGGCAGGTCACCGACAACATCGCCCACGATCTGCGCACGCCGTTGTCGCGCCTGCGCTCGCGCCTCGAGGTCAGCCTCTTGGAGAAACCGGATGCCGCGCGCTACGAGGAGGTCGTGCGCGCGACGATCGCCGAGGCGGACCGTCTCCTCGGCACGTTCAACGCGCTGCTCAGCATCGCCGAGGCGGAGGCGGGGTCGAATCGCGCCAGCATGGATTCCGTCGACCTCGCCGAGATCGCCCGTTCGGTCGCCGAGCTCTACGAGCCCTTCGCCGAGGAAAAGGGGCTGACCCTCGCGGTCGACGCGGCACAGCCGGTCACCGTGCGCGGCGACCGCCATCTCCTCGCCCAGGCCGTCGCCAACCTGCTCGACAACGCCATCAAGTACACGCCGACAGGCAGCGTTCAGCTTGTCGTCGCCGAAGGGTCAGGCGGCGCCCGCCTTGAAGTCACCGATAGCGGCCCCGGCATTCCGCCGGATCGCCGCGAGGCCGTCTTCGACCGCTTCGTGCGCCTCGAGGGCAGTCGCTCGACGCCGGGCAACGGCCTCGGCCTCAGCCTGGTGCGCGCAGTGGCGCGGCTGCACGGCGGCAACGTCCTCCTCGCCGACAACGCCGCCGGACCGGGCCTGCGCGCAGTGCTGACGCTGCCGAGCGCCTAGCCGGGCAATTGCATTTGACGACATTGCGCCTTTTCTCCTCCTCTCCCCTCGGGGAGAGGCCCTTCGACAATCGCTCAGGAGGACCCATCGCCTTGGCGATGGGAAGGCGAGGGGGAGCATCGGCAGTCGCGTTTGCTTCAGGCGAATACTCGAAAGCTGCGCGTCCCCCTCACCCTCCCGCGCCTGCGGCGCGGGTCCCTCCCTCTCCCCGTTGGGGCGAGGGGGCTTGGCGCGTCCGTCAAATGCGATAACGGGATTGGGCCGAGCCTGCCGCCTGGCGATTGATGCTGCCTTGGAGCGGCGCTTCCTCGCCAGGCGCCATCGTCCGACATCGGATGCTCGAGGCGGGAAAGCGCGCGGTCGCGGTGGTGCCGGCGCCGGCCACGCTGTCGAGACGCAGCGAGCCGCCATGCAGCGTCATCAACTGCCGGCTGATGGCGAGGCCGAGGCCGATGCCTTCCTCGGGTTGCGCGCGCATGTGATCGCCGCGCCCGAACGGCTCGAAGATGTTGGCCAGCGCCGTCTCGTCGATGCCGATACCATGGTCGGCGACGCGCAGCTCGAGCTCGCCGATAGCGGTCAGCCGCGCAGCGATCGTGATGGCACTTCCCGGCGGCGAGAACTTCACGGCGTTGGACAGGAGGTTCAGGAGCACCTGCTTAACGGCACGCTCGTCGGCCTCGATCGGCGGCAGGCCGGCAGCGAGCTCATTGACAAGCACGACCTTCTTCGCGCTGGCGCGGTCCCGGATGATCGCCAGGCAGCCGGCGATCGTGTTGGCGATATCGATCGTGGCGAGATGGAGCTGGTAGTGCCCGCTCTCTATCTTCGACATGTCGAGGACGTCGTTCACCAAGTCGAGCAGATGCATGCCGCTGGTGTGGATGTCATTCGCATAATCGGCATAGCGCCGCGTCTCCACCGCGCGCGGCAGACGGTCGCGGATCATCTCCGAGAAGCCGAGTATGGCATTGAGCGGGGTGCGCAGCTCGTGGCTCATATTGGCGAGAAAGCTGGTCTTGGCGGCGCTCGCTGCCTCGGCGCGCAGTTTGGCGGCGAGGGTTTCGCGTTCGGCCGTCTCGCGCCGCGCCGCCTGCTGCAGCATGCGGAAGGCAAGAAAGCCGAGCGCCAGCAGGACGATCGCCATGCCCGAGACGAGAAAGATGGTGGCGCGCCACCACGGCGCCAGCACGACATCTTCGTGTTGCGAGACGGTGACATAGATCGGGTAGGCGCCGAGGTAGCGGCCGCTGACGATGCGCCGCTTACCGTCGATTCTGCCGGTCACCCGTGCCACGACCGGCGTGGTCGAGCGGCCGAGCGCGCGCCGGAATTCGGTATCGCCGACCGACCGGCCCATCATCTCCTCGGCGTGCGGATGGCGGGCGAGGAGGACGCCGTCGGCGCGAAACATGGCGATCGTGCCGCCGCGGTCAAGATTGATCGTCGCGTAAACCTGCTCGTAATAGAGCGGCTCGAGCGTCGCCAGCGCAACGCCGGCAAAGCTGCCGTCGGGGTGCGACAGCCGTCGCCCGACATTGATCGTCCACTCGCCGTTGATGCGGTTGAGCGTCGGCACGCCGATATAGAGAGCGTCGGTCTGCTCCGCGCGCAGGGCAATGAAGTAGTCGCGATCCTCGACATGGATCGCGGGTGGCGGATGCCAGCGCGAAAACGCGACGATCTTCCCCTCGGCGTCGAAGACGATGAGCGCGCGCAGTGACGGCACGCCGAGAATGCGTTCGCGCATGACCTCATGGAGGCGCCGCGCCAGCGCCGGATCGGCGAGATCTCCTGTGTCGATCGTTTCGGCAACCGAGTGCAACAGGATATCGACGCTGTCGATCGAGCGCGCCATCAGCTCGGAGAGGGCGACGCTGAGGCCGCGCTCATGCGTCTCTGCCGCTGCGAGCGTCGTCAGCCGCCACTGCCAGGCGAGCAGAAAAGTCGCTGCGAAGACGAAGGCGGCGAAGGCGAAGGCGGCGATGACGATGACACGGCGCTGGCGGCGATGGGCGGAACCGCGCCGGTCGCTGCCGGGCTCGCGAGCCCCCGCGCGCTCTGGCGCATTTGCGGCCAAATATTCGATCAGTGGCGCCATCACCCGGGATACGGGTAGCTCGGTAACGTTAATTCAAGGTTAAGGATTCTGCCATAAGGCCCCCAACTAGAGGCCTTTTTCGACCATATCGAGCAGGCGTTGCCCGATCTCGCTTGTCTGCGCGGGCGGCAGGCGGCGCAGCGGCCCGTCGATAACGAGCATGGCAAGACCATGCACGGCGGACCAGGCGAGGTATTCCGCGCCGGGCCGCCGCGCGGCCGGCAGCACGCCGGCGTCGACCATGCTGTCCAGCGCCGCGCCGAGGAGCTGGAAAGGATTGAGGCCGCTCGTCCCGGCCATTCCCGGATCCGGCGGACGCTGCGCTTCGTCGGGGCCGGCGAAGGCGGTGCGGAAGAGCCCGGTCTCTTCCTGCGCGAAACGCAAGTACCCGACCCCGATCGCACGCAGGCTGGCGCGGGCGAGATCGGCATGCCGGCGGTTGCGGCGCAGTAAGGCAAGCTCGTTCTCCATCGCCACCGCAAGAGCCGCGAGGGCGGCCGCGCGCACCGCCTGCAGCAGTGCCTGCCGGCTGGCGAAATGGCGATAGGCCGCGTTGGGAACGACGCCGGCGCGCCGCGTCGCTTCGCGCAGCACCACCGCATCGGGGCCGCCGCTGCGCGCCAGCGCGATCCCGGCATCGAGCAGCGCTCGTCTGAGATCGCCATGGCGATAGGTGCTGCGCAACGCGCCGGCGATTTTCCCTGCCATCACCGTCTTTCGATGTGGACACTGTCCATTTTTCTATGATAGCCTCTTGTGGACGGTGTACACAAGGCCGCGATGGCAGCGAAACTGTCGTGTCCCTTGCCGTCACCCCCTTGGAAGGAGATGCCAATGCAAGTCCAGCCCTATCTGTTTTTCGACGGACGCTGCGAGGAGGCGATTGCGTATTACCGCCGCACGCTCGGCGCCGAGGTGACGATGCTCATGCGCTTCAAGGACGGGCCGCCGCAGCCCGAAGGCCAATGCATGGTCCCGCCGGGATCCGAGAACAAGGTGATGCATGCGAGCCTCCGCATCGGCGACACGACGGTGCTGGCTTCCGACGGCAGGTGCCTCGGCAAGCCGAGCTTCCAGGGCTTTTCGCTGTCGCTGGACGTGACCACCGATGCCGAGGCCGAGCGGCTGTTCGCGGCGCTCGGCGATGGCGGGCAGGTGCAGATGCCGCTGGGCAAGACGTTCTTCGCCAACAGCTTCGGCATGGTGACCGACCGCTTCGGCGTGTGCTGGATGATCATCCACCCGGCGTCGTGAGGGGCAAAGGGTGATGGCGGAGCGGCAGACGGGGAACGCCACGATAGGCTCGCGGCGGAATTCCCGTCGGCCGCCCGCTCGCGAATGACGCCGCACTCTCGCGGCTGATTGAGTCGCGGCGGCCATTGGAAGGCGGGCCGTCGACCGGGATCAGCTTTCGTCTTCGATCTGCAGCCGCGTCTTCCACTCGCCTTCGCCGGTGCGGCAGGCAATGCCGCGGCGATGCTCGACGTCATCCCCATAGCGGATGACTTCCTCGTACTCCCGGCACCATTGGCCGCCGGCGTCGCGAAAGGTGCGCGTCGGGGTGACGGCGCCGCGCAGTCCGCTCGCTGGGCTCGCCCATTCGATCGAGGCACCGCTCAAGCGCTTCTCGAGCGCCTCGGTGACGGCCGCCTCGATTGTCTTGCGGTCCTCGATCCGGCTCGCCTGGCCGCGTTCGACTGCCTGCTCCACGCGCATTTCCGAGATGAAGTAGCCGCTCGACAGGCCGATAGCGAGCGTCGCCAGAGAAGCGGCGAGTGCCGTCGGCACGCGCCGTCGCGACGTCCCGGCTGCAAGCCCGCGATGCGACACAAGGCGCTGCGGCGCGCGCTGTGTCGACACCGCGCCATTGATGATGGCGATCAGGCGATCCGGCACCGGGGTCGCCGGCTTGTCGCGGAACGCGCCGAGCAACAACGCCGCGCTCTCGCGCAGCTCGCGCACGCATTGACGCGCATCCGGATCGACGGCGAGCCGGGCTTCGACCGTCCGCGTCGCCTCGGCATCGAGCTCGCCATCGACATAGGCGACCAGCAATCCTTCGTCGATTTGCCCGCTCATCGTCCTGCCTCCATGGCCGGTGTCTTCATTTGCCCGCTACCTCTGAACAGGTGAGCCCGCACGGCACTCCGTGCGCGCGAGAGCCGGCTGGTGACCGTACCGATCGGAAGCCCGAGCGCTTCGGAGATCTCCTTGTAGGATAGCCCCTCGACGGAATTGAGCATGAGGACGCTGCGCTGCTCCTCCGGCAATTGCGACACGAAGGCTGCGACCGATGCATAGGTGAGGCGAGCCTCGGCAGCCCCTTCGCCATCGATCGCGACGTGGTCGTCGAGATCGACCGGCGCCCGGTCCTCGCCGCGCACCCGGCGGGCGCGAATATTGTTGAGGTTGAGATTGCGGGCGATGGCGAAGAGCCAGCTATCGAGCCGCGTACCGCGTTGCCATTGGTCGACATGCGTTATAGCCCGTTCGAGCGTCGCCTGGGCGAGATCGTCTCCCCGGTCGACCGATTGCGTCAGCGCATAGGCGAAGCGTCGCAGGCGGGGCAGCAGCGCAACCATTTCCGACGCGACCGTCTCGTCCAAAATCGGTCTCCCCCCGCGACCGGACTTGGCCGCACCCCCCTGCGGTCGGGAGAACACGGCGCTCCGCGCAAGCGGATGCACTTTACGCCATCGGAACACGCGAGAAGGCGACATCTTCCCGCGCATCACGAAAAAGTTCGCGGGATTGATCCGACAGATCGCGTGTTCAGCATCCAGACGCGCCCCAGCCGCTGCGGATTGGCCGTTCGGCGGGATGCTGTCGGGATGACATAGGAGTCAATTCTGATGAATCGCTACTCGAGCTGTCGGATCGCCGCAGCAAGCATCCTGGCTTTGACCCTCGTCGCGGCACCAGTCGGCTTCAAGAGCCTCGACAAGACGATCGCATTCAAGTTCGCTGTCGCCAAGGAGGGCGGCGGTGGGGGTGGCTCGGGTGGGGGTGGCTCGGGCGGCGGCGGCAGCTCGGGCAGCGGTGGTGGCGGTCACGGTGAACACGACAGCGCCGGCGGCCATGGTGGCTCGAGCGGTCCTGGACCGGGAGCGGGGCATGGTGCCGCGAGCGCGGAGCACGCCGAAGAGGCTGCGGAGCACGCCGCAAGGGCTGCTGCCGAGCATGCCGCCGAGCACGCCGCAGAGGCCGCCGAAGAGGCAGCGGAGCACGACGCGAGCGGTCGGAATGGCGCCGTCACGCACAACTAGCTAGACTAAATCAGGATCGATCGGAGCCGAGCGGACGGCGGGAGAAATCGATGGCGCGGCTTGTGGTTAGCCGAAGAACGTTGCGGGTGCTCGCGGCGATCGCTCTCGCCGTTCCCCTCGCTTCGATCCCCCTGACAGCGGATATGGTCGGCAAGCTCGCGGTCAAATCCGCCGCCGCGAAGGATGGCAGCGGTGGAGATGGCGGTGGCGGCGGTGGTGGCGGTGGCGGTGGCGGTGGTGGGGGCGGAGATGGCAGCGGCTCTGGCGGTGGAGGCGGTGGCAAGGATGGCGGCAACGATTCGTCGGGCGGCAAGAGTGGTGCCAATGATTCGTCGAGTGGCGGCCACGGCCCATCCGGCGGCGCCAGTGGCCGCTCGACCGGTGGAAAGGGCGGCCCGTCTGCCGCGCCTGCCAGTGCCTTCGGCGGCGTCCAGCAGGTCGGCAAGGATCTGAGCCGCGCCGAAGAAGCCGATCTCCTCGCGAAAGGCTGGAAGCAATAGCGCCGGCGAATGCACCCAGGCTTCAAGCATCCCCTGTTCCTCATGGGTCTCACGGCCGCTCTCTGTAACTGCGCTGACACCTCGGTACGGGACCAGGACGACGCACCGCGCCTCTATCGCGAGCTCGATGACGGGGACCTTGCGAAGATGACGCCCGTGCTCCAGCGGACGCTCGAGACCGCGCTCAGCGGCGAGACCGGCAGGTGGCACAACGACGCGACCAACCGATCCGGCTTGGTGCAGCCGCTGCGCACATTCCGCACTGCCTCCGGATATTTCTGCCGCGACTTCCAGGAAACCATCGCGACGATTGGAGTCACCGAGTCGCGAGTCTGCACCGCCTGTCGCAATCCCGACGGAGTCTGGATCATCGCTCTCGGTCTCGACGGTTCGTCCCGCCCATGAGCCGAAGGACGCGTCGGCACCGAGGTGATGATGCTCATGCGCTTCAAGGACGGGCCGCGGCAGCCCGACGGTCGATGCATGGTGCCGCCGGGATCCGAGAACAAGGCGATGCATGTGAGCCTCCGCATCGGCGAAACGACGATACTGGCCTCCGACGGCAGAGGCCTCGGCATTCGCTGTCGCTGGACGTGACCACCGATGCCGAGGCCGAGCGGCTGTTCGCCGCGCTCGGCGATGGCGGGCAGGTGCGGATGCCGCTGGCCAAGGCCTTCTTCGCCAACAGCTTCGGCATGGTGACCGACCGCTTCGGCCAATCGGAGGTATGAGCCCGGCTATATTGACCCGGGGCGGTACCGGAGTTGCGCGCTGCCGCGTCAGCACGGCGCGGAGGGAAAGATGAGCGACTTGCTGCTCCTCGGCATCTGGCTCACCGCCGGCGGCGCCGTGACCGGCGTGCTGGCGGGGCTCTTCGGCATCGGCGGCGGCACCGTCATCGTGCCGGTTCTCTATCAGCTCTTCGCCGCCATGGGCGTACCCGAGGCGGTGCGCATGCATCTCTGCATCGGCACCTCGCTCGCGGCGATCATTCCAACATCGTTCCGTTCCTACCGCGCCCATCGCGAGCGCGGCGCCGTCGACCAGACAGTCATCCGTCGCTGGGCGGTCCCGGTGATGATCGGCGCGGTGCTCGGGACGGTGATCGCCGCGTCGATCACCGCGGCCCAGCTGCGCGGCGTCTTCGCCGCGGTCTGCATCTTCAACGGCTTGCGCTTCGTCTTCGGCCGGGAGAGCTGGCGGCTGGCGGACGACCTGCCCGGGCCTCTCGGCATGAGTATCTACGGCATCGTCATCGGCGTCTTCTCGGCGCTCATGGGAATCAGCGGCGGTCAGCTCATCGTCATGATCATGACCCTCCACAATCGCCCGATCCACCAGGCGGTCGCGACCTCGGCGGGCCTCGGCATTCTCACCTCGATTCCGGGCACCATCGGTTTCGCCGTCGCCGGCATCTCGGCCGAGGCGCTGCTGCCGCCACTCTCGATAGGCTACGTCTCGCTGATCGGCGCCGCGCTCCTCGCGCCGATCAGCGTTTGGGCGGCGCCGATCGGCGTGCGCATCGCCCACGCCTTCTCGCGCCGCCGGCTGGAGCTCGTCTGCGGCCTCTATATGCTGCTCATCGGCGGCCGTTTCGTGTGGAGTATTCTCGGCCAGCGATTGTAAGCTCCCCGAGCAACGGACAGTGCGCCCGATCTCGCTAGGCTACCTCGGAACATGCGCCATTTCGCCCTGATGCTCGTCATAGCAGCCGTCCTGGCAGCCTGCGCCAATCCGGTCATCGGCCCGGTCGATCATGCCTGCGTCGCCAGCGCGGCGAGAAGCCAAGGCTCCGGCTGCGGCGATGGCGGCGATGGCCGCGGAATGTGAAGCGCCGCCAGCGGTCGTCCTGCTGATCATCGCCGCCGCCCGGTCTTTTGCTTCAGGCAGCGCGGATATCGGAGAGGAACTGACCGACCTCGGCGCGCAGCGTCTCGCCCTGCTTGGCGAGCTCGCCGGCGGCGCCGAGCACCTCGGTCGAGGCCGAGCCGGTCTCGGCCGCCGCCTCGGTCACGCCCACGATGTTCGACGCGACCTCGATCGTGCCGGACGATGCCTGTTGCACGCTGCGAGCGATCTCGTCGGTTGCCGCCCTTTGCTCCTCCACCGCCGACGCGATGGTGGTGGCGATCTCGTTGATCCGGCTGATCGTCCCGGTGATGGCCTCGATCGCCTGCACGGACTCCCCGGTGGCGCTCTGGATCGCCGTCACCTGCGCGGCGATGTCGCCGGTCGCCTTGGCCGTCTGCGCCGCCAGGTTCTTGACCTCCGAGGCAACGACCGCGAAGCCCTTGCCGGCTTCGCCGGCGCGCGCCGCCTCGATCGTCGCGTTGAGCGCCAGGAGGTTGGTCTGTCCGGCGATATCGTTGATCAGCTTCACCACGTCGCCGATCTTCTGTGCCGCCTCGGCCAGGGTCTTGACCTGGGTATTGGTGCGTCCGGCATCGTCGACCGCCTGGCGGGCGATCTGCACCGATTCCGTGACTTGACGACTGATCTCGGCGATCGACGTGGACAGCTCCTCGGCCGCCGCGGCGACGGTCTGCACGTTGCTCGAGGCGATCTCAGACGCCGACGCCGCGGCCGTCGTTTTGCGGGTCGTCTGCTCCGCCGTCGCCGACATCGATTGGGCGGTATTCTGCAGCCCGCCCGAGGCGGCCGACAGCATCTCCAGCGACGCGGCGACGGTGCGCTCGAAGCTCTTGATGGAGGTGTCGATTACCGTCTGACGCTGCTCCCGCTTGTCCCGCTCGGCCTGTTGCTCGGCCGCGAGCCGGTCACCGGCGATCATGTTCTGCTTGAACACTTCGACGGCGCGCGACATCTCGCCGATCTCGTCGCCGCGATCCGCACCGGGAATTTCGGTCGCGAGATCGTGACCGGCCAGGCGGCGCATCGTCGCCGTCAGGATGCGGATCGGCGAGCTCACGCGACGCTGCGCGATCGCCAAGCCGGCGACCATGAAGGTGAGCGCGGCCAGCAGCAACAGCCCGTCGAGGACCAGGCTTTTCGTCGCGGCGCTGTGCTGGCCGTTGGCGCGCGCCACCATCTCGCCGAGCGCGGTTGTTGCAACCTCGCCGATGAGCCCGAGCGGACCGATGCTGCGATGCAGAAAATCCTGCGCCTCGACATCGGGCTTGCGGCCGGCGCTCAGCGCCTGGGCGATTGCGACGCGCTCGTCGGCGATTGACCCGCTGAAATTCACCGCTGCCGTGGCGGCCGCATCGGCCACTGATTTGGGCGTCGTCGATAGTGAAGCGACGGTGGTCACGATCGCCCAGGCGCCGGCGATCCGGCCACGATCCTCCGCGTGGGCCATGACCTCCGCCTGGCTCCAGCTCTTTCCCGCGGCCATGGCGGAGCCGAGCCGCAATACCATCGCTCCGCCATGGTTTCGCGCCGTCCACGCCGCTTGTTTGACGGTCAGAAGCTGATCGATCACCGGATCGACGAGCAGCAGCGTGGTCTCGAGTTGCAGGCTGGCGGCTTCGAGCGCGTCGAGATAGGCCTGGGTGACACGCGGCCATTCCTGCACCAACTCGGCATCGCGTTGCGACTTCGCAGCATGCATCGCTGCTTCGGCCTTGGGCCGCAGCGCGTCCACCGCCTCATGGGCGGCCTTCAACCGTGCAAGGGGTGCCACCAGCCCCGGCACCTCGACCGCGGCGAGCAGCTTGCCGGCGGCCTCGTAGCTCGCCTCGGCAGCCCGGCGTTGGCGCAGAATATCGGCTTCCACAGTGTGCTCGACCGGCGCGTCGGTGTGCAGCGCTGCGATCGTGTTGCCGCGCTCGAGCCTGGTATCCTGCAACGTCTTGAACAACAGCTGGCTGATCGGGGCGAGCGTGGCGATTTTTTTTGCGCCGGCCTGACGCTCGATGGCGTCGAGCACACCGCCGACGCCCAGCGCGACGAGCAGCAGCCCGGGGATGCCGATGACGAGCCCAAGGACCGTCCGGATCGAAAGCTCAGACAGACGCCGCATCGTTATCCTCCGCCAGTCGCAGCGCCGCTCGACAGGAGCCCGCTCAGCTATTCGCGGGATGACGCTAATCGAGAGCGGCTTAACGAGGCATAAACCGAGATCCCGACTCCGAGTTTACCTGACAAGAATACGGATTTTCCCGACGAGCGGAGAGGCGCGGGGGAGCCCGAGGGCGACCCCGAGAGGCAGGCAAGGACGGCGCAGGAGAGCACTCGGCCCGGCGTTCGGTGACAGCCTCATTGTAGTCCCCCGATATACGGCGCACTACTGGCTCGGAGAACGAGTTGTGAAGGGAAGCCGAAGCTATGGCGTTGGTCCTGAGAGGCTACTCACTGGAGCGTCGACAGTTCGACGTGTTCTGGAGTGACAAGCATATTGGCACCTATCATCCGCACGACCAGCCCAAGAAGATGACGCTCCTGCGCGGTGTGTTAATGGAGGGTGAGTTGGCCAGGACGTGGATCGCCGCCTTCCCGGAGGCAAGCGTGGCCGACTGGCGGCA
>WNFC01007523.1_pt1 | contig 18177 bp, 12 predicted proteins | sample 5400541 | NCBI WGS metagenome assembly WNFC01 (sample SAMN13153342, study PRJNA577476) | soil metagenome | isolation source: 120 cm saprolite under Douglas fir tree site 2 hole 2 replicate 1 | place: USA:California | collected 2015-04-18
AGCCAGTTAATCTTGCGAACTGCTTCTTCCTTGTCTTTCCAACCCTCATTGGCATCGACGCGCAACGGTTTCTTAGTGACGCTGCGTACGGCGCTGATGGTCTCTTCATCCGTATCCAGGCCAACTTTGATCTTCAGTATGGGGAATGGCCCGGCTTCACGCACTTTTTCGCGGGTCACTTCGGGCGTGTCGATGCCAATAGAAAAGGTAGTCAGCGGAGCGTCTTCCGCGCTGAATCCGAATAGGCGATACAACGGGACGCCTAACTTCTTTCCTACCCAATCCATCAGGGCAATATCAATCGCGGATTTGGCAGCAAACTGGCCCGGTAGCTGTCGAAAAACTTGAGTCATCACCTTCTCAAATTGCCATGGGTCAGCCCCGGCGAGCAGTGGGCGCAGGACGTCCACGGCCTGGCGAGCCTGCTCTGCGCTTTCGCGATATCGCACAATGGGCGCGCCTTCCCCCATGCCAATAAGACCATCGCTAGAAAAACGAACGTAAAGAACGTCCCGGTACTCACTGGAGGACATGGTAGTCGTCCAGCTATGGCGCAGCTTCAAACGGGTGATGCTGGACTGCCAAGCGGCACTGTTCTTTCCCGAATCAGTGATTGGCTCGTCCCGAGCTTTTAGAATCGCAAAGGAGCGGGATTGGGAGGCCATTGCGGGTAGAGCAAGCGCAACTCCGGCGTTCTTGAGCCATTGGCGGCGCTTCATTTGACCCTCCGGCATGCGACAAGCAACCGGCTCCAGGGCTGATCCTTAAGACGGCTGATCTGAACTCCGGGATGACCGTAGGTGGTGTCGTGAATGAAACGTCCATGGCCTATAAACATTCCAGTGTGAGTGATGTGATCCGGGGAACTGCCAAAGAAGAGTAAATCGCCTGCGCGCAATTTCTTACGATCCACGGCGACCGCCCCCTGCCACGCTGCTTGCAGGTCAGCGTCTCGCGGCATGGTGATTCCTCGGCTGCGCACTAGCATCTGGGTGAATCCTGAGCAGTCGTAACCTAAGCTCGACCTTCCGCCCCAGGTATAGGTCAGGCCCAGGAAACGACGGCCAAGCGCGATGGATTCATTGATCGTTAGCTTACGGGGTTCCAGAGCGACGTCTCCAGCCTGTATCCAGGCTGAACGCAGGTCGGGCAACCGGACCTGCACCCAACCGGCATCATCTCCTTGGCCTTGGGCAATCACATCGAGCCTCGTCTCGAACGGAACCGCCAAAAGTGGTCGATGAACGGTAACATCTGTTTCTCGGTAGAGATTCGCTAACAAACTGGTCACCTGCGCCACGTGTCCTGAGGTCGCATAGCCGGACTCGGCCACTCCGAGCCGACGCGTCTCCTGGGATTGCATCCACCCGCTGTATTGGTCATTAGTCTGCACTTTGGTCCAGCCAGGTCTCTCGTCCGTGACGGAAACGTTGCTGCCGTAGATGGCTTGTGAGACCACGTCGGAGTCTTCGTTTGCAGCGGAGTACATATTCGCGACCGGAACGATAACAACGGCTGCCGGAAGCTCGGCTGCTGAGGGAACACCGGTTAAGGCCAGGAGCAATAGCAGGGAACCATTCGCCGGTCGCCGAAACAGTGACAGGACGCCGCGCTCCGGCTTTGGTGCCCGGGGAACATCGCGAAACCGGGAGCCACAGTGGAAGGGCGGGACCTCGCCCTTATGGAGCCGGAGCTTCAGCGCCTCTAGCGAGGAACGCCATACAATTCGGATTATTTCGCAGCTGGCCGTCCACGCAATCAAAGTTTCGCATCTCCGTCTCACTGGACACGGTGCTGGAGGGGTAATCGCAGCCCTCCAGTTGAACTGATTAGAAGCTGTATCTCAACGAAATCTGCATCGTGCGTGGATTACTCGAGAGCCCGCGGCCGTCCTCGCTGACCGTGAGAGGATCCACGACACCGAAGTCGGGGTTGTTGTAGCGATTACTCCCTGGCTCGTCATAGTGCACCGAGTTGAGGGCATTCTGCACTTCCAATCTTGCCTCGAGCTCCTGCCCTTCGGTGATGCGGAATTTCTTAGCTATGGACATGCTCAGGTTGGTGTATCCGGCGAGCCGGAAGAAGTTGCGGCCCACATTGCTGAACTGTCCCGCAGCCGGAGTCGAGAACTGTGCGATCTGCGAAGGAGTGAAATAGGTAAGGACTCCCGTACTTGGATCGCGATGGATGTGGAGCATATTTGGCGAGCAACCGGTGCAATCCGCCACCGTACGCACGATACTGCTCAAGGTGTAGTCATGGCTTCGAGAATAGAACGTCGTTGGACGCCCGCTCTCGATAATTCCGAATCCACCAATTTCCCAGCCTCCAACCACGCGATCCAGTACCGGGTTCATGCTAGAGCCCCAATGCTTCCCATGCCCGAACGGAAGTTCGTATGTCCAGATGCTCTGGAACACGTGCGTCCGGTCAAAATCCGACGGCGCATAATTTCGCTTCCGATGGTCCACGTCAAAAGGCGTGCTCGATGCTCCGAAAGGACTGGACTGCACAGCAACCACGGTGAAGGTGGGATCGAAAGACCGTGTGTCGAGCGACTTGGACCACACGTAGCTTGCCTGGAAGGTAAGCCCATTTTCAAAGGAACGTCGAACCACAGTCTGCAGAGAGTTGTAGGTGGAGTAATCGTGACTATCGAGCACAACGAATCCACCCGGGCTGCTGGGGAAAGAACCCGAGAACTGGGGATAGGAAAGGAAGAATGTAGGTGGTAGTCCCGCAGCGACATCCGTCCCATTCTGCTGCAGAAGCGCCGCCATTTCGGCAACCCTGCCGGTCACCAAGTCCGTATTGTATGGGCTTCCGTTGGGGCCGTTGTCGGCAAGCCATGCTGATCCCGTAGGATCCCCACCACAGCATCCAGGCACCGCCTGCATCAGTTGATCCATCAAAGGACTGTCGCCCCCAGCAGCAACTGTATTGAATGCATTCAGAAATCCGTTTTGACGAATTTTCGCTTGGTTAGCATCGTAAGCGCCATATAGATGGACGCCTTTACGTCCCAGGTAATCCATTTCGAAGACAATCTTCTTGGGCAATTCATGCTGGATACCAAAGCTCCACATGTACGTTTGCGGAGGCTTCCAATTGGGATCCACCACAGTAATTGCATTGTTGCTGAATGGCGGTGGCGTGCGCAGTTGAGTCGGGGTTTGGACTAGATTCGAGGTGATAACGCAGTTAAAAACCGAAGGCGTCAGCGTGCTGATCCGGCCGTCAGTGCCACCGCAAGCGCTGGTTCCAGTTCCAAACGAAGTGTCAAAAACCTGGTTACTCAGTCCTGGCATGTTCTGGAAGATCGCCGAGGAGAGTGAAAATGTATTGATTCGATCATAAGCGATGCGGAAGTTGCCGCGAATGGAAGTCTTGCCGTCATTGCGCGGATCCCAGGCAAAACCGATGGATGGGCCAAAGTTCTTCAGCGAATTACGATATAGCTGACCCGGCTGCCAACTCAGGGTGGTGCTGCTCATGCCCCAGCCGAACGGAGTATTGGGCCGGAGTATATTATTTGAGTTTGTAACCCGCGGCGAAAGTTTGACCTCCCAACGCAAGCCCAAATCCACGACAAAATTGGGACGAATCCTCCACGCATCCTGTCCAAAGAAGTCGTATTCCGGCATCCGAAAGTCGGCGTGCAGAATCGTTCCCGGCGTCGCCCATGCGCCCGGGTTCTGGGCAACGATGCCTTGTTGTATGGCGCCAACGCGTCCCAGCATATCGTTGATGAATCCCTGGAGATCGCCGAAATCCTGGCTCTGATCGATGTTCAATGTCCCGTAATGATAGGTACCGGGAAGCGGGGTATTTATGCTTGGATCGAAATTGATTGCTGGCGAAGCATCCAAATTGCCAATGCTCCCCCGCTGGTCAATATGCCGTTGATAGCGAAAATTGATGCCCCATTTGAAGGCATGTGCGCCCCGTTCGTAGGACATGTTATCCACAAGTTGATAGGTTGTCAGAAATCGTGCATTGCCCACATAGTTCTGTAGTGGAACCGACATACACGCAAGGCCGGCTTGGGAGCAGATTGGATCGGCAAAAAAATTAAAGGCCGGATTGCTTCGAAAATTGGAGTCAGGATTGGCGAAGTTGAACGAGAAGCGACTCACGCCGACCACGAACTCATTAAGCATCTTGGGCGTCATGAGCCAGCGCCAATTCACAGCCAGGTTCTTCGGCGTGCGGAACGTATCCACCGTGTTAGGGAAGCCGGGAAATATCGGGAGTCCCCCGTTTGCCGTGTCGCCCAATGTGTTCTGGTGTCCCGCCGACCAGCGGACGAACACACTATGCGCATTATTGAATGTATGGTCCACGCGGATCGTGTAGTCGAGTTGCTTCTCGTGCTCAGCGGCCAGCCAACTGAATCCAGCGACGTTCAGCCCGTCGCCAATGGTGAAATTGTTAGGGGAGGGTATATTCGAGCCATTCACCATTGCCTGCACCTTGGAGTCGAGCCCCAAGCCGAGCGGATCATTCGCGGCAACATCATAGTTAACAAGATTGACACCGGGCAATGAGTTGCCATTGGAATCCACCGTGGCATTTGAGCTTCCAGCGGCAGTGTTGAAACACGCACCTGCGTTCGGCTGGCCAGAGCCACAGATCGGAGAATTCTGATCAATGAATCGCATCAGACCGCCGCGCGCTTGCTGCGTGAAGACTGCCTGGGTATTGATGGTCGTCGATAAGGTCCGTAACCATTGGAAATTTGCAAAGAAAAATGTCTTATTTTTGCGGATCGGCCCGCCTACGTCAAAGCCATAGATTTTTTGGATGAATTGCGGGCGGGAGAGCCCCTGCTCAATGTTTGCCGGATCGTTGGCATCAAATCCCGGTGTCTGATAGTAGAAATAACCTGACCCGTGGAACCGGTTTGTCCCGGATTTGCTCGACATCACCACTTCCGCGCCGCTGTTGCGTCCGTACTCTGCCGTGGCATTGCTGGTGATCACCCGAAACTCCGACAACATGTCGGGATTAGTCCGTAACGGCGCAAAATTGGAGCCGCCGGCGCTCGTCTCGTTGATGTCAATTCCGTCCAAGGTGTAGTTCCAGGCACGGTCGCGTGCACCATTGACATAAACCCCGCCTCCAGCGATATTCACACCTCCCTGATTGAAGCCGCTGCCATCCACCACACCCGGCTCGAGTTCCAAGAGCGCAAGTGGGTTCCGTCCGCGGCTTGTGACGATTGGGAGAGTATTCAGTGCTGCGGTGTCAACAAGCTCTCCCAGGTTTCCCGAAGTCGCTGTTTGCACTTGCTCGGCCGCACCCGAAACAACCACTTGTTCGTTCACGCCTCCGACCGCAAGCTGCGCATTCACCGTCATAGGCAGCCCGATCGTCAGCACATTTCCAGACGAAGTAAATTTCTTGAACCCTGGCGACTCGACTCGCACGGTGTATGTTCCCGGTTGGACGGCGTCGAACACGTAGGTTCCGGCTGAAGTAGTTGTCATCGTGAAGGGAATCCCGGTGCCTTCGTTAGTCAGAGTGACCGTGGCCCCGCTGATAACAGACCCTTGCGGATCGCGGACCACGCCGGTGACCCGCGAGGTTACTTGCGCGAGCACAACCGCGCTGGCCAGAAAAATCCAAATGCAGAGCACGAGCGAGCCGATGAGATGCTTGGTAGTCATAGTGATCTCCATGGAAGCAGCCGGGTTCGGTTGCACGAAGTCTGAATTTGATGAAGTTGGTCGCAGTTTAGTAGGTCCAATGCAATTCGCCTCAACGCAAATGATTGACGGCCTGCTGCAAACAAAGCGACACATCTATATCCCTTCGCAACATACATTGTCAAGCGTTATTTATAACTGTGGTGCAAAAGTGCTACGTTTGTTTCACACCATAAATACCGTGATCTGCCGGCAGTAGCACTAAACTCGCTGAAAGCGATGAACCCCGCACACGCGGCGTTGACCCTGCTCGGAGAGCAGACGCGCAGCCAGCGTGACTAGTGGCGGAAACCCGCCTGCAGTGCTAAGCCTGCGTGATTTAGGCCGGGTACCAGCGGTAGCCGTGTCGCTGTTCTTGATCGACTTTCTTTAGAATGGCAAGGGTTCGCGCCCGGCGATGGTGCGCGCATATGGTAAACAGGATGTTGATAAAGCTGATGGGTGCGACGTAGGAGTTACTGAACGGGGCCTCCACTGAGGTTAAGAAGGACTGATTAGCAAAGCGCGCGATCGGCGAAACAAACGTATCGGTGATTCCGACACAGAAAGCGCCATTGGCCCGTGCCCGCTCTAAACTCTCGACGGTGTAGCGCTGACGGCCGGCAAGCCTAGCAAGGTGAGCTTGTAATCGAGAAACTCGACCAGCCCGATGGCCATGTCCCCTCCTAAAATCACAATTCTCCGCGCCCGGTGAATTTTCTCGACCACTGCGGCCAGTCGATCCATATCCAATGTGTTGCGAAGAGTGTGCAGGTTCTGAAGGTCCCGTTCCAACGCTTTGTGTCCTTGTGAGACTGAGTTGGAATCATTTCGAGTAGTCTCCTGCATGCCCTGGAGCGAAGTTGCGCTCGCGATGGAGAGTTCATGAAGGTACGCTTTGAAATGCCTGTAGCTCTCGAAGCCCAGCCCCCGAACGATGCGCATGACGGTTGCGGGATCGGTTTGCAGCTTCTCCGCCAGCGCCCTAACGCTCATTAGCACAAATTCCCGGGGGTTCTCTTGTACCGGCCGAATGAGTTCCTGCCGTTTCTTGTGGAGCCGGGCAATGCGCTCGCCAAAACTCATTGAGCCGTCGGTGAATCTGTCCGCGATTTGTTTTCTGTTCATCGCAAGAGCTCCCGAGCCACGTGTCATTCTGCAAAACCCTCTATTATTTCTAAGTCACAAAGTGTAACATTTGTTTCCAGTCTCGTACCAGGAGGTTTCGCGCTGATGCGACAAGACGCCCGGCGGCTGGCATTGTTAGTGGTCAGTTGCGCAGTTGTGTTTGCCTCATTCATTCAGGCCCAATCCAAGCCCGCAGCAGATCTACTCATTACAAACGCCAGGATTTGGACGGTGGATAAGGCTCGGCCGACTGCCCAGGCGGTCGCAGTTCTTGGAGATCGAATCGTCGCGGTCGGCTCGAATGTGGATGTCGAGGTTTGGCGCGTTCCTAAAACGCGGGTTATTGATGCTCGCGGCCAACTGCTGTTGCCCGGCTTCAATGACGCTCACGTACATTTCGTGAGTGGCGGACAGCAGCTCGACAATTTGCAGCTGAACGACGCCGCTAGCAAGGAGGAGTTCGCCAGCCGCATCGGCGAACGTGCCAAGATCAGACCCAAAGGCGACTGGATACTAGGTGGTGATTGGGACGAAACGAAGTGGAACCCTGCCACAATTCCCTCAAAAGAGTTGATCGACCCGCTCACTCGGGAAACGCCAGTCTTTGTGAGCCGCTATGACGGTCACATGGTCCTGGCAAATTCAGTTGCCCTGCGGCTCGCTGGAATCACAGCGCAAACACCAGATCCGCCGGGCGGCTTAATCGTCCGGGACGTCCAGGGCAATCCCACAGGCGCGCTGAAGGACTCGGCCATGGACCTTGCCGCTAAGGCAATCCCGCCGCTTTCCCACGACCAACGAATGCACGCAGCGAAACGGGCCTTAGCGCATGCCGCTTCGTTGGGAGTTACCAGCATTCAGCACATGGATCCCGACTACGAGGACGTAGCCGTCTATCGCGAACTGTTACAGCGTGGAGAACTAACCGCCCGCATCTATGCCGCACCTCTGATTACAGATGTAGACGACCAAGTAAAAATCGGAATTGGCCACGCCTTCGGAAGCCCATTTCTGCGTATTGGCGCAGTGAAGGCGTTCGCCGATGGATCTCTCGGTTCCAGAACCGCTTATTTTTATGAGCCATACCTTGATCAACAGAAAAGCGATCAGCCGAGTAATCGCGGGCTGCTCTCCGACGAGATGCATCCGATCTCGCTCATGCGCGATCGCATGTTGAAAGCTGATGCAGCCGGTCTGCAGATATGTACGCACGCCATCGGCGATGAGGGAATCTCGACCATCCTCGACTTGTATTCTGACGTCATAAGAGCAGATGGTGAGGCGGATCGTCGCTTTCGCATCGAGCATGCTCAACACATGGCCGCGAAAGACTTCGATCGATTTGCGCAACTACATGTGATCGCATCGGTCCAGCCTTATCACGCAATTGACGACGGCCGCTTTGCGGAAGGGCGCATCGGTCATGATCGGGCGAGCCGTACCTACGCGTTCCGGACATTTCGCAATCACGGTGTGCGCCTGGCATTTGGAACAGACTGGGACGTAGCTCCGCTCGACCCGTTGCTTACTATCTATGCTGCGGTTACGCGTGCAACCTTGGATGGAAAGAATCCCAACGGCTGGTTTCCCGAGCAAAAGCTGACGGTCGCCGAAGCGGTAGAGGCATATACCATGGGCTCGGCATTCGCAGAATTCCAAGAGAACGAAAAAGGATCGATCAGCCCGGGAAAACTCGCCGACATGGTGCTTCTCAGTCAGGATATCTTTTCGATCGAGCCCGAAGAAATCCGCAACACGAAAGTCCTGAAAACATTTGTCGGAGGCAAAATGATTTGGGACGCGAGTCCTAGCGCCCTCCACAACTGACTGGCCAGCAATTCGCGATCTTGTTTTACGCGACTCTGGGCAGGGATATACTCCAGGCACAAAGATTTGGCTGTCTTAGCAGTAGTAATTGGTCATGACCAGCGCTATGAAGCTCGCTCTTGTAGATGTGCCCCTGGCGATTGGACTTTGCCTGTCAGTCGCAGTTGCGCAGGATGTGGGCGATAACGCACGCCATATTCAAGCTACCGTGCTTGGAGTCGACGGACATAACGACACGATTCAACGCGTGATATATGAAAACGTTGACTTGGGTAACCGGCTGCCGGACGGAATGATTGATATTCCAAGGTTGCAAGAGGGCGGAGTTCATGTCCCGTTCTTCGCTCTTTGGGTGCCGACCTACTACAAAGGTTCGGAAGCCGTGAGGCGGACGTTGGACCTCCGCGATGCCATGCAAGCCGTTCTTGACAAACATCGTGACCAGATTGAACTTGCGACGAGCGCACGGGACATAGAACGCATCGTTGGGCAGAAGAAGATTGCCGCTGTCTTGACCGTCGAGGGCGGACACCAGATCGACAACGATCTGGCTGTCCTACGGATGTACCGGCGGGTAGGCATAGTCTCGATGACGCTCACTCATTTTCGCAGCAATGACTGGGCCGATTCCTCTACGGCAAAGCCGGAGCACAACGGGCTTACCGACTTTGGCAAAGAGGTGGTGCGCGAGATGAATGCCATAGGCATGATTGTCGACATCTCGCACGTCTCGGATAAGACATTTTATGACGTTCTGCAAGTGACGACAAAACCCGTCATTGCTTCTCACTCATCCTGTCGCTCAATGTCCGATGTCCCACGCAATATGACTGACGACATGCTTCGCGCTCTGGCGCGGAATGGCGGCGTCGTGGGGATCAATTTCAGTGCCTCGTTTCTCAACCAACAGGATGCAGAAGAGTTAAGAAAAAAGATTTCCGAAGAGAATGCCATCGAGCCAACTTTTACCGGGGCAGCACTAGACGACTTTGCCGCCAAGGAATACTTCAAGGATAAGGCTGAATTCCACGTCGGCCATGCGACGGTTGAGGATGCCGCCGAGTGCATCGACCATGTAGTAAAGGTTGCGGGTATTGAGCACGTCGGTATCGGCAGCGACTTTGATGGGATTTCGAGCGTTCCGCGAGGGCTTGAAAACGTGGCCATGGTCCCCAATCTCACGGCTGCTTTGCTGAAGCGGGGCTATTCCGAAGACGACATCAAGAAGATCATGGGCGAAAATTTTCTGCGAGTGATACGAGACGTGATTGGGAACTAATAGCAGTCGCGATCTTCGGTTCGCCCACGCATTCTGCAGCGGCAGTGTATTTATCCGTGAACTCTAATCTTCAAGGATGCACATGACTATGAAGCGCCAAATGTCGCTGTTCATCGCTCTTATCTCGTTGTCGTCTACCTCCCTGGTGAGTCAAGGGCAGCGACCCCAATACGATTTTGTGATTAGCGGAGCTCGCATCGTCGATGGTTCCGGAGCGCCCTGGTTTTCTGGAGATATCGCGATCGTTGGTGACCGCATTGCCGCAATCGGCGACCTGCATGAGGCCAGTGCGAGTCGGCGTATTGATGCCACTGGTCTGGTGGCGTCGCCCGGATTTATCGATGTTCAAGGGCAGTCGGAATTCAATGTCTTGGTTGATAATCGCGCTGCTAGCAAGATTACTCAGGGCGTCACCACGGAGATTACGGGGGAAGGGACGTCCATCGCGCCCCTAAACGATCGGCTGCTGGAAGACCTTAAGGATGATGCAAAGAAATATGGTGTCACGCTGGACTGGCGCTCATTAGACGACTACCTTCGGCGTTTTGATCGCGCCAAGCCGGCGATCAACCTCGGGACATTTGTCGGCGCCGGCGGCATACGCACCTATGTGGTCGGGAAAGAGAATCGTTCAGCGACGCCCGCCGAGCTCGACCAGATGCGCCAATTGGTGGCTCAAGCCATGCAACAAGGCGCCTTCGGATTAAGTTCAGCGTTAGAGTACGTGCCCGATACCTTTGCCTCCACCGACGAATTGGTCGAATTGGCCAAAGTTGCCCGAAAGTACAACGGGGTCTACTTCACACACCAACGTTCGGAATCGGACCGGATATTCCCCTCTTTGGACGAAGTGTTTGCCATCGCACAGCGCGCTAACATTTCGACCACCATCTGGCACCTGAAGGCAGCGTACGCAGAGAACTGGGGTAAGATGCCCGAGATTCTCAGCAGGATTGAAGCCGCGCGCGCACGCGGTCTCGACGTCGCCGCCAGCGTCTATCCCTATATGCGCGCCTCGAATGGCCTGGTCGCATGTTTCCCCAGTTGGATAGCGGAGGGCGGCACGGACAAGATGCTGGAGCGACTCAAGGATCCCGCCCAGCGCACCAGCGCCAAGAAGGAAATGGATGAGCCAAGCGCCAGCTGGGAGAACGAGTGGCGCGGATCTGGCGGCGGCAAGGGCGTGACATTAATTCAGGTTCTGAATCCTGATCTTCACAAATATGAGGGTATGAACTTCGGTGAAATCGGCCAACAGATGGGCAAAGATTCAAAAGACGCAGCCATGGATATCGCCATGGCCGATCGTGGCAACAGCCAGGTTGTGATTGCGATCATGCAAGAAACTGATGTCACGGCCGCCGTTTTGAGTCCATTGGTGTCCTACGGTTCGGATTCTCCTGCTCAGGCGGAAGATGGGCCGCTCAGCACAACCAAAGCGCACCCCAGGGCCTTTGGAACATTCCCGCGGGTTTTGGCCGAGTATGTACGGTCCCAGCACACTCTACGACTGGAAGAGGCGGTCCGCAAAATGACATCGCAAGCTGCGAGCCGGGTCGGAATTACCGATCGCGGAATCTTGCGCCCGGGAATGATGGCGGATATTGCCATTTTCGATCCTGCGACCATCCGAGACATTGCGACTTACAACGAACCTCTTCGGTATTCAGTAGGAATGGAGCACGTTTTCGTAAATGGTAGGCCAGTTGTGCTGAATGGCAAAATCACCGACGAACGCCCAGGAAGAGCGTTGCGAGGCCCAGGATATAGACCGGCCTATCGCGAACTCCCAGTCCCTTGAAAGACGCCAGACGCGTCTGAAACTGGACAACGGCACGAAGGGAAAGGAGTAGGTTCTTATGCGGAGAAAGAAACCACGAAAAGTCGCGTCCAAGTTTCGTCCAACTATTGCCAAAACCGCGGCTTTTTTTAACTCTGCACGTACTCTAACTTATTGAAACATATAAAGCGTGGTTGCGACCGAGCGCCGTTTTAAGGCATGGGTCGCAGGTTCGAATCCTGCCGCGCTCACCATAGGTTTCAGCAGTTAGACAACTCGTAGCGCTCGAAGCGAAACATTTGACCCGGCAAGCCGTTCTTTTACGGCGCGCGCGATCGCTGCACAGCCCGGTGTATCTGAATGAATGCAGAGAGTGTCAGCCGAGATTACGAGCGCCGAACCGGAAGTACTGAGCACCGTGCCGCGCGTTACCAATGAGACTGCCTGCGCCGACGCACTCTCCGGCGAGTCAAGCAGCGCTCCAGGGAAAGCGCGATTGCGCAACGTTCCGTCGGGTTCATAGGCACGATCTGCAAAGGCCTCTGCAGCCGTGCGTAGACCCATTTCGCGGTAGACGCCAAGGCATCGATACCCAGCCTGTCCTATAAGGATCATGCCGCGATCGACGGCCAGCACCGCTCGAACTAACGCGCGCGCAATCCCCGCATCGTCGTTGCAAGCGTGATACAGGGCTCCGTGCGGCTTCACATGCACGATTGGGACCTTGAGGCGGCGAGCAATTGAAAGCAATTGGCGGAGCTGATCGGCAATCGAACTCTCGAGCTCGGCAATCGAGATCTTGAGGGCGGTTCTTCCGAAGCCAGCCAGGTCGGGATAACTAGGATGCGCTCCCACCGCAACATGATTTTGACCCGCGAGTTGAAGGGTCTCCTCCATAGTAAGCGCATCGCCCGCATGCCCCCCACACGCTACGCTCGCGGATGTTATGTAACGCATCAATTCGGCATCGCTGCCGTCCGCAAGACGCTCGCGTGATTCTCCCAGATCAGCATTAAGATCGATCGTTAGCAGGCTCATGCAAGTTTCCTCATAAAGCAAAGGCCTCATATAGTGCACGCTCCTGCTGCAGTAACAAATCGATGGCTTCCGGAATCTCCACCCGCTGAAACCTTATCTCATCGCGCGGGCGAAGCTGCCCCACCCGTGGCAGATCGGCGGCAATCACGTTTGCGATCTTCGGGTACCCACCGGTCGTTTGCTGATCCACAAAAAGGATGATCGGCTGACCGTCAGGTGGAACCTGGACCGTTCCCAGCGCAATTCCCTCGGTAAGAAGTTCGCCTCGGTTGGTGCGCAAAATCGGTTCTCCGGCGAGCCGCAATCCCGACCGGTTCGATTGGTCGCTCACAGTGAACGCCTGTTCGTGAAATCGCCCCAACGTCTCCTGGTCGAACCAGCCGGACTGCAGTGAGGCCGTCACCCGGATAGGGCCGTGATCCAGCCGCAAACTTGCGGCCAGTGCCGGAGAGAGTTTGCGACTCCCCACCTCCGTCTGTTTGCCGATAACCAGTTCATCCCCCGCCCGCAACGCGCGCCCTTGAAATCCGCCTATCCCCGCCGGAAGGAAGGTCGAGCAACTGCGCATCACCTCAGGAATCGCCAGGCCTCCGTGAATTGCAAGGTAGGCTCGCGCGCCCGCCGACAGTGGTCCGACGGCGACGGTGGTTCCGGCAGCAACCTCAAACGCCTCGTTGATCGGCAATGACGATGAGTCACCTATGCCATACCCGGAGATCGCGATCGTGGCCGCGACTTCAAATTCGAGCGTCGGCCCCAGCAGCGTAATCTCTAACGCGGCTGCGTTCGCATCATTTCCAACGAGTAGGTTGGCGATTCTGAAAGAAATGCAATCGGCGGCTCCGCCAGGCGACACGCCGAGGTGCGCGAAACCTCGCCGTCCCAGATCTTGGACCGTCGTAAGCAGTCCGGGCTTGATGACTAGGATCATCGGTCTCTCTGCTGTTGCCCAGCCAGACGGTCAAATTCGAAGCGGTCGATGCGACGAAAGCGCACACCATCCCCAGGCTGGAGCAGCGAGGGTGGGCTGGTTGCAGCATCGAACATGCGCAGCGGCGTGCGTCCGATCAACTGCCAGCCTCCTGGAGAAGCGTTGGGATAGATGCCGGTCTGCGCCCCGCCGATCCCCACCGATCCAGCGCTGACCTGTTTCCTGGGTGCGACCAGGCGTGGAACATGCAATTGACTGGCGAGTCCCCCCAAATACGCGAACCCAGGAGAAAATCCGAGAAAGTAGACGAAGTAATCGCCCTCCGCGTGCGTGGCAATCACTTGCTCCTCCGTGAGCGACGAGTGCTGCGCAACGGTTGCGAGATCGGGAGCAAACTCCCGGTCGTAGCAGACTGGGATTTCGATTAGACCCCTGCGCCGGAGATTCGACGGAACAGATTCGACAATCAGTGGCGCGACCAGACTCTCAAGTTGTTCGTGGGTGAGCTGAAGAGGATCGAAATCGATGAGCAGCGAACTGTAGGCGGGATGGAGATTGCGAATCCCCGGATACCGGTCCCGCAGCCCTTCGACAGCATGAAATAACGCAACCACACGCCGATGCGTTTCCAGCGAAATGGAATCGGCAAAGCTGATGAAAAGAGCGGAATCGCTTGCGGCCTCGACACGCATTCGCGTTCGAGTTTACTCCACAGGCTGGAAAGATGATGCCGAGAGCTGCCGCAATTTCTGCACACCGACGGGTGTTGCGCCCCTCCCACAGTGTGCGCGCCCGGCCACAGACAATCTCCGAGTTGAACTGGGTTCATCTCTCTAACCTGCTGAATCGGCAACGACGGAGTCGGGCTTCTCTTCTGGAATCCTCCTTGCACTCCGATAAACGTGGCAATCCCGGTTCTGGAGGCAACGAATGGCACGCTATGCGGAATACTGTTTTACGAAGCGGCTTTACGCCGTCTTCGCGCTAGTCCTTCTCACACTGACAACGTCACTTGCAGCACGGGCGTCCGGTGGCCAGGATGACAGCAAACCCTCTCAGGTGACTGAAGGATGTTTACTCTATCGCTCACCAATTTCAGGCCGCTTCGACCCTGTCCCCCTGATTCATACCGATGTCGTGCTGGATGTGCGCGGCTTGGTAGCCTCAGCCACGGTAACCCAGCAATACGCTAACTCGAGTACCGAACCCATCCAAGCGGTTTACATCTTTCCGCTTCCCCATGACGCCGCCGTGTACGACATGGAAATCCGCATCGGCAATCGGGTGATTCGAAGTACGATCCGCGAACGTGAGGAAGCCAAGCGCGTTTATGAGGCCGCGAAATCCGCCGGTAAACGCGCCGCTTTAGTTGAACAGGAGCGCCCCAACATCTTCACCACCTCGGTGGCAAATAATGCCCGGCGACCATGTGGATGTTCGCTTGCGTTACGTTGAACCCTTACTCTGGGAGGAGGGCCGTATGCGGCTGGTTTTTCCCATGGTCGTCGGTCCTCGATACATTCCCGGAACCAATACGGTTGGGCATGCCGGAACCGGATGGGCGTTAGATACCAACTCCGTGTCCGATGCATCGCGGATCACCCCGCCGGTTCGAAGTCCGGAAAGCCGTTCTGGACACGACATTTCACTCGCCGTCGATCTCGATCCCGGTTTTGAGGCGGCATCCATCAAAAGCGTTTCCCACACCATCAATGTGCAGACCTTGCACGACGGCAGGCAGCGCGTGGAACTCGCCACAGGGACGACCATACCCAACAAGGATTTCGTCCTCGAGGTGCAGCAAGCGAAGAGTCCAAAACCAAAGACTGCGCTGTTTCTGTCTCCAGCCAACGACTCCGGCGAAACTCATTTTCTGTTGGCTGCCTTTCCGCCCACTGTGCAGCCCGCTGAACGTATGCCGGTCGAAATGCTTTACATGATTGACGTATCCGGCTCGATGGCGGGTACCTCCATAGAACAAGCTCGGGAAGCCTTGCTGAAGGCGCTGAACAGACTAGGGCCATGTGATCGTTTCGGAATTCTTGAGTTCAGCAGCGGCTACGGCGAGTTTGCGGCGGAGCCATTGCCCGCCACTTCGGAAAATCTGGCAGCCGCGCGCGACTATGTAAGACATCTGGAAGCGGGCGGGGGTACCGAGATGCTGCCGGCCCTGCTTCACTTAATGCGGAAACCGCAAATCCCCGGCTATCTACGCCATATTGTCCTCTTAACCGACGGCGATCTCGGCAACGAAGACGAAATTTTCGCAGCTCTGGGCAGCGATTTGGGCGATGCGCGCTTGTACACGGTTGCCATCGGTAGCGCGCCGAATCTTTTCCTCGCCACCAAGATGGCGCAATTCGGACGAGGAACTTTCACCCACATCGCCGACATAGGTGAAATTAGTGAGCAGATGGCTCGGCTCTTTGCCAGCATTGAGAGCCCGGTGCTGACCGATGTCAAACTGTCGTTTGAAGGCGTCGAGGTGGCGCAAGTGTATCCCCAGCGGCCGCCAGACCTTTTCCTCCACCAGCCGCTGCTTATCTTCGGACGAATTTCCAAAGGCCGCGCCGGGAAGCTTCATCTGACCGCTCGCTCGGGCAATGAGACTTATCAGACGAGTATTCCGTTTGACGCTTCTAAAGCGACTTTTCATGCCGGGATTACTACTCTCTGGGCGCGGCAGCGGGCCGAAGAGATGATGGACCAATGGCGTCACTCGGACGAGAACGGACAAAAAGAAATTCGCGACAGCGTGATCGCCCATGCGATTCGCTATCGCCTGGTTACACGATTCACTTCGTTGGTTGCAGTGGAACAGATTGTGGCCAATGCCGGCGGGCAATCGAACACGGTTGCAGTGCCGACGGAGCTTCCTTCCGGTTGGCAGATGGAGAAGGTCTTCGGCGCCCCAGCCACGGGAACGGCAGACGCATTCCTCGAGACCTTGGGCGTCACTCTTCTGTTCGCAGGCCTGGCACTGTTGCTCCTCCTGCGGAAAATGAGGCCAGGAGCGCTCTGGTGAAGGCGCTTCGTTTTTTGGCGGCGCTTATTCTGATCATCGGCGCGTCCCTCACTGGCCGCGCCCTATACATGCACGCAAAAGCTCAACTTGCCAGTGTCCTCATCCGCCGGGCCTGGGAACAAAGCTTACAGTCGGGCAAGCCTCATGCGCCGTGGGGTTGGGCTGACACTTATCCGATTGCGCGCCTGAGCATCCCGCACCTGGGTTATGACGAACTTGTTTTGGAGGGGGCATCGCCCCGGACTTTAGCATTCGGTCCGGCTCGCTTGCTGAGCGGAACCAATCCGGGAGAGCCGGGAAACCTTGTCCTCGCCGGGCATCGCACCAGTTGGTTCAAACCGCTTGCAGCGATCGCCCCCGGGGACGCGATCCATCTCGAATGGTTTGATCGACGATCAGGCGCGATCCATGGACGGACTTATACCGTAACCCTAATTCGTATCGTAGAGCCGCAGGATGTGGATTTGCTGGCGCCCACGTCCGAAGACGCGCTTACCCTGATCACCTGCTATCCCTTTGGATATGGCCCGCGTTCTCCTCAGCGCTACATCGTACGTGCCTCGCCGGTTTCCGAGCCGCCGGGCGCAGCCCAGTCAGATTCGAGGAGTCCGGAGAAAACTGGCGGCTGAAAGCTGATGGCCGCTTACCTCCCGAACTTCTTCGCGCCCCTTTGACATCCCGGCGGCCTTGCCCCCGAACTGCTTTCCGACACGATCAGAAGCCCCAGTACAGACAAACCTCCTGCAACGGCTGCCCAAACCAGTCCCGTGCTGTAAGCTCCCAGGCTAAGATGTAAGAAGTCAGTCGTCATAAGCGGGCAATGGACCCTTCTCTGCAGATTCAGCGTCCCATGCCCGCCTCCCCCCAGCAAATTACGCCCGTACTCCGCAGGAGGTTACGTTCAACCAACTGTTTCCAAACGGTGTTCTGAATTGGGTGAGATCGAGGGTGCCCCATGTGTCGCACTCTTGAAGACAAGCGGGGCTTTTTGAGGGTGCCCCATTCTTTCGCGTCCTTTGCGAAAGGGTGGGCCCACCACGAAGTTGAGCAGCGTAGGATGTTTCCGGACCCAAGCCCAACCAAAAATAAAGGCCGCCCAAAGGCGGCCTTGGTTTTTCCCGAAGGCTAACTACTAATCCCCCGCCACCGGCTCCCCAACTTCAGGCTTCACCGGCGCAGAGTTCCCGTTCGCCCTCCCCAGCGCCCCTAGCGGGATAAACCCATTCTCCGCCACAGCCGGCTTTTCCTTCAGCACGATTTCACGATACAGCGCCGACATCCGCGCATCGTAAGCCGCGTCGTTTTTCTTAGGACCACGCGCCTCAGCAGCCTTCTGCTTCGCATCCCGTGCCCGCTTCTTTTCTTCTCCGGCGTTCTTCGCAATCCCCAGCTTGTCCAGATCGTGCTGTATTTCCTGCGTCACAATTCCGTCCCGCAGATACAGCGCGTGCTCTTTCGATTCCATGCCTACGTTCTTCCCGC
>WNFC01008036.1_pt1 | contig 18172 bp, 11 predicted proteins | sample 5400541 | NCBI WGS metagenome assembly WNFC01 (sample SAMN13153342, study PRJNA577476) | soil metagenome | isolation source: 120 cm saprolite under Douglas fir tree site 2 hole 2 replicate 1 | place: USA:California | collected 2015-04-18
TTGCTAAGCTCGGCGGTGTCGGTAGAGGAATCGAGACCACCGGCTGCGGTCACGGCCGAATTATTAGTGACCGTGAGCTGCCTAAAAACAACGGTCCCGTCATGTTGAGAGAAAACAGCCCCGCCTTTTCCATGCGCATGGTTTCCGGTGAACGTTGAGTTTATTACGTACAAGGGGCACCGGTTGATATTAATTGCGCCGCCGTCGCCATCCTGTATACCTCCGCCGGTTGCCGTATTACTGTTGAAGAGCGAGTTCATAACAGTGACCTGACCGAAGTTCCCACAGCGAATGCCACCACTCTCAACGCCCTTGTTGTTACTAAAAGTCGAACCGGAAACTGTTAATGAGCCTCCTGCAACATTAATCGTTCCGCCGAGAGTTGGTCCTGTGGTGGGACCTGAATTATTGCTAAAGACCGAGTTGTTTACGGTGAGGTTTGCCCCATCATCATTATCAATCGCCACTGTGTTGTTATTGTTGAAGACCATATTGCTCAACGTAGCGGAAGCCCCCAGGAGGATCTGAAATCCGCTGCCATTGCCGGAAGAATCCCCGGGATTAGTAATCGTGAGGCCGCTGATTGCAGCGTTCGTTACATTGTTCGATACAGTCAAAACGGGCGCTGCCCCCGTAACAGTGGTTATCGTGATATCGCCAGGTCCGTTGATCGTCAAATTGTTTTGATTAACGGAGACTGTAATTCTCAGTTGAATCGTATGAAACTCGACGCTTGAATCGAAATTTATTGTGTCGCCGGCAGAAGCAAACTCTACCGCGCCCCGCAGACTGCAATCGTTGGGCGCGGCGGTGCAGGCGAAGGGGGTAAGCAGCGGGTCATCGGTTCTGTCAACCTTCCTGATGGCCGCCCTCGCCTGAAGCGAAAACGCGCCCACAAACAACAGCGCGCCGAGAAATGTTGTCGTAGTAATTCTGTTCACTACAATCCATCCTCCCTTCAGGGACTAGAGCGAGGCCGCAATCAGGCAGACGCCGCAAGATCGAGCGCACTTAGACCTGGCTCAGAGCAATCAGGCTACGTCGGGTTCGAAATTTCGAAAACTACTTCGCTTCGTCGTGAAGCGTTGTGAGCCGCCGGATTTCAAAGCGGCGCGAACCTGACGGGATCGTGACTACAACTTCGTCGCCGGCTTCTTTGCCCATCAGGCTGCGGCCAATTGGAGACACGGTCGAGATCAAGCCCTCCGGCGGATCGCTCTCTTCGGGCGTGACCAGACGGTAGGTGACTTCCTCTTCGCGCTCGGCATCATAAAGCACGAGCGTCGAACCATAAGACGCTTTGTCCCGCGGAATTTTCGAGAGGTCGATCGCGGCGACTTCGCTCATGCGCTGGCGCAGTTCGCGGATGCGCGCCTTCACCATGGTCTGGCGTTGCAGCGCGGTTTGATATTCAGAGTTCTCGCGCAGGTCACCAAACTCGAGGGCCCGCTTAATTTCTTTCGGCAGATGAATACGCAGCTCGCTTTCCAGCCCATCAAGCTCGGCTTGAAGTTTCTGTTTGATGTTACTGGTTAAGTCGCTCGACATGACGTTTGCTTTCGTCTGCTCACTGCTTACTGCTCACTGCTCACTGCTTACTGCTCACTGATTCTAGGCTTTGGCTTTGCCGCTAAGCGCCTCCTCGACTGCCTGACGCATCAGCTGCGGCGTGGAATATGGATTGAAGCCCTGAAAATGTTTCATGATGCGGCCGTCGCGCGAGATGACAAAACTCTGTGGTATCACCGATTGACCCTGGACCAGTTGCACCAGCGGCGCGGTCATCGTGCCATCGTCCCAGACAATTCGGTAATTGATGTTCTGCGCGCGAATGAAATCCTTCACGTGCCCTTGATCATTGTGCTCGTTGTAACTCGTCGCCAGTCCCAGCACGATCAAGCCGCGGGCTTTGTACTCGTTGTTCATCTTAACGAGTTCCGGCATCTCCAGCCGGCACGGTCCGCACCATGTCGCCCAGATATTCACTATCAGCACTTTGTCGGTAAAATCCGCAAGCTTCAGTGACTCGCCATCAAGCGTCTGCATCTTCGTATCGCGCAGATTCTGCGGCAGGCTGACGAAAGCCGCTGGCGGCGCGCTCGTCACCGGCGCTTTGGCCCCCGGCGGCGCATTCGTAGGTGGCGCAGTTGTAACCCGATTCGCCGGTGTGTTGTTCGCAACGTCGCTTGAATTGCAACTCGATAAGCCGAGAGCACTGAGCAAGCCGACAGCCACCAGCGTCAGCAGCACGCGCGGAGCCGTCCAGAAATCTTTCTTGGTGCCTCCGTCTTTTGTGGGGCTGTGATTCGACAAAGCCACTTAGTTCTCTCTTTCCCAAAAGATTAACGCGCTGCGCCAGTCACAATACGAAACGTAGCGATGCGCGTCAGGTCATCGCCAATAATCGCATATTCGCCTGCAATCAGCGAACTGCGCGGGCGCAATTCGACGAAGACCTGATCCCCGTCGAGGCGGGCCAGAACGCGTATCGAAGGTTTGATGATTGCCTCGGAATCGATGGCAAAGCCCTGCATTCCCTTTTGGGCGATCGCCGTAACCCGCCGCGCCCGACCGTGCGGGCTGAGCCAAACCAGAAACGGCGGATGTGTGCCCTGCCGGCTGGAAGTGAAGAGAAACAATCGCGGCGCGGTCATCAGGGTCGTAGCAGAATGTTCGCCTTTCAGTTCTATGTAGCTCACTTTCGTACCCTTTGCGACCTGATTTGAATGCAGCGGCGTCTGCCCTTGCTCAAACGGCAGCGGCACGAGTTTGTTTTGATCATCGAGCACATAGATCAGGGCCCGGTCGGCGGGCGGCGAGGGAAGAAACTCCTGGGCACAATCAGTCCGCGCTACGAAAACGACCAGGAATCCCAGAAGAACAATCGCCTGAATGTATCGCATATTCTTGTGCATGCCGTCGGCTCTCCTTGAAAACTTAGGAAACAGTTGTGTCCTACTTTGATAAGCGGTGTTCAGAGTACCGACTTTAGTCGGGTTGTTGTAAGGCGAGAAAAGACCCAACTAAAGTCGGTACTCTATACGCCGTCAAGTCAGGACGCCACCATACGAAGCGGTAGTGATGCACGCAAGCAGTTCAGAGTTCAGCCTTTAGGCTGCGGGTTTCATGGGCAAGCAAAGCCGCAAACTAAAGTTTGAACTCTAAACTGCATCAGTACCTACGAAGCTGCTTACTTGTGGTCAAGCGGTAGCTCACAGTAGACTTTGTAAGAGCTAATCAGAGCTCGACTGCTCCCCCGGCCTTTGGATGTATGTGACCTCGGAGTAGAAAAATGATGACCCAGCCTTCGCTTTATTCATGCGTAGCCGTTTCCCTTTTGGCGCTGGCCCTGTCTGGATTCCTCGACGTTGCTTCCCGCGCGCAGGACATAGCCGGTGGCGCGAGTGTGTTTCTGGCGAGCGCAGAGGTCGAGGCCAAGCTGGGGAAAGGCATCTTTACGAGCCACTGGATCGCGGCCGCTTGAATCAACCAGGCCCTTGGGTGGTCCGGCCCGGCGGGTCATGGGCGCCGAAGATTTCAACAAACAAGGCGATGATTTTTTCGACGCCGGCCAGTACGACAAAGCCGCTGAGTCGTATCAGCAGGCCCTGCGTCTGAAAGCAGATTATTCTGAGGCTTACGTCAATCTCGGCGAAACCTGGTTCAATCTGGGCCGGTATGACGAAGCCATCACGGCCGAGAAGCAGGCAATCCAACTCAAACCGGATCTGGCTGCCGCTTACCACGCTCTGGGAAACGCGTATCTCAAGCTGGATCGATCAGCGGAAGCGATCGACGCTCTGAAGCAAGCTCTGAGCCTCGATGCGAATGATAACGAAGCGCGCAACGCTCTCAGTCTGGCTTATTACGATCAGGGCGTCGCCGCATACAACGCCAACAAGTATGACGATGCGGTCGCTGCCTATCAGCAGGCCGTTGCCCTCAAACCGGATTACGCGGACGCGCAGAACAATCTGGGCGACGCGTATCGCCGGCTCAACAAACTTACCGAGGCGGTCGAGGCGTACAAGCAGGCGGTGCGCCTCAAACCTGACTCAGTTGACGCTTACAGCAATCTCTCTCAGATCTATGACAAGCTGGGCAAATATCCGGAAGCCGCCGAAGCTTACAAGCAGGTGATTCGCCTCAAACCTGATGACGCTGAAGCAAACAACAACATGGGTTATGCGCTGGGCAAAACGAAACGCTGGCCCGAAGCGATTGAAGCCTTCAAGCGCGCCATCCAACTGAAACCGGATTACGCTGAGGCTTACAGCAATCTTGGTTGGGCTTATAACAACAACTTCGGCGTCACTTCTTTCCATCTGCTCAAAAAAGAGGAAGCGCTCGCGGCTTTTCAGAAGACGATTGAATTGAAGCCCGACTGGCCCGCGGCCCAGAACAATCTGGGTGTCGCCTATGGAAATCTGGGAAAGTGGAAACAAGCGATTGCGGCCCATAAGGAAGCCGTCAAACTTAAGCCGGATTACGGCGGAGCCTATTACAATCTGGGCGTTGACTATTTGAGAATCGGCGACAAAAAAGCCGCCATTGAGCAGTATCAGAAGCTGCGGACCCTGAATCCTGGTAACGCAAACATTCTCTATACTCTGATCTACAACAAGCCGCCGCCGAAATAAGCCGTAGGACTCTTCGCATACGACGTGAGCGGCTTGCAGCTCCCCAGTGCGGTAAGGCTTGCCTTGGGTAATTGGATTCTTTGAGGCCCGAAGGATAGCCACGACCGTAAGGTCGTGGATGGAGGTTCCCTACTCATTCGTGAGGCCCGCAGGGCCGGCAAAAATCAATCCCACAAATATCTCTTGTCGTAGTCAATCTTGTATTTATCAAGGAAGTCCAGAAACTCATCTTTAAAGTTTCGTTTGGCATGGTGATGTTCCTGATTGCGAATGTAGCTGATCACCTTCCCTTCCTCAGATTTGCTGACGCTGAACGCACCGTAACCTTCTTGCCACGCAAACGACCGTCGCTTGGGAAAGGATTCATGAACCCATCGCGAGGAGTTGGACTTCACAACGCTCACGAAATCAGCAATCGTGATGGTTGACGGCAAAGACGCATAGAGATGAATGTGGTCATACATTCCGCCCGCACAAATCAATTTGGCATTCTTATTGTTCATTATCCCGCCAATATAACCATGCAGATCGTCTTTCCAATCGGCCCCGATCCACGGTTCCCGTCCTGCGGTGCTCCATATGAAATGCACCAGCAGGCTAATGTGCTTACCAGCCATATTTGGATTTCCTTTCGTGTCGGCCCTTCGGGCCTCAGGTGTGATTGTTGATCCTGATCCACGACCTGACGGTCGTGGCTATTTCATCACGGCCCTTCGGGCCTTTGGATGCGCGGCGCAAAAAGAGCGGGTAAGGTAATCGGTCGGGGAATTGGAATCAAGTAAGGATTTTGGCATCGGGCGAGGCAATTTCAATCTAATAGCCCCACAGTTAAGGGGAAGCGGGGATTAGCAACAACGCGGAAAGAAAGTGACAAGTTAAAGAACGTGCGACCGGCCCTCTCGGTCCAGCGGGCATTAGACCGCCTGCTCGGAGTTAGTCTTCGATTGGCGTTCACAATGGCTCAAGACATCCAGCATGACCGCTCTACTGTCATCAAGATGTTTCTGCAGCAACTTGATGGTGATCACTTCGCTTTGAAACGGCGTCGCGCCGATGCCAGCATTTTCGAGTTGACGCAGAATCACCTCCCTTGTAACAGCACCCGTTCTAAGGCGCGTATGGCAGTGAGGCGTCGATTTGCGCGGAACGAACCAGCAGAAGTTGTAGCCGTCGGTGCCAAGAGCGACGTGATTCTTGTTATAGGTGACGCGCGGTGGCCCAATCTCTCGTTCGACTAAGTCCACAACATGGTCGAGCACTGCGAGTGATGCCATTCCCGCTCGCTGTTCCCAATAACGACGGTCAACTGGATCGCCACCGGCATCCTCGACATCCCCGGCTTCCTCGAATACATCTAGGACTTTCGTGAAATGAAGGACAACGGAGTTATCAAAAGAAAACGCGTTTAGCTGTATTGCTATGAGAGGGACCGCTCGATTCAGAAGTCGGATGATATTAAAGAAGCGGGCGGTAATTTCTTCGGCAACGATAACCGCTCGGTGGTCATAGGCCGGGAATCGTTGACGCTCAATATCCCAGTACTCGATCGTGCGAATAATGTGACTCTCATCGAGGACACCAAGCATGATTTCGACTTCATACCGTAATTCACGGTCAGGGTCATACATCAGGAAATCGAGACGACCTCCGCTCGGTTGCGACTTCTCCCGCCGAACGACGTTGATATCGCCCAATCCGAGTTAGGGACGGATCTTCTTCGATGCGGACCTGTAGCCAGCGCTCGTCAAGACCCAACAAACGAAGCCGCGTCGGCGTTACCTTCTTGAGTTCCAGGGGCATAGTTCTCGAGCTTCTGAAAAAGCAACCCAACTATAAAATATCCTGCGCGCGCAGGGTGATGATCGTTGCAATCACCATAAAGAAAAACATCACGATCAGCACCAGCGGATCGAGTATCCAGTGGCCCCAGGGATGCAGAAAGTTTATGTAGTTACTCAGGTCATCAGGTATCTCCTGCCGCTTTGTAAGTCTTTCACATAATCCTTCATCTTCCGCTCGTATTCCTTCGAATCATTCTCGGCGTCCTTCTTATAATTCCCAACGTCCTTGCGCGCGTCGGCGATGTGTTCGTCGTTGAGGTCTTCGAGATGCTTGTAGAGTCCGCGGCCCTTGTTCTCCCCGTCGGGATTGGAACCCTCTTCATCCAGTGTATCGAGCGTGGAGAACTGCTTGAGGCCATCGAACGCCCAGGTCGCCGGCATCAGCGTGCCGATCGCGCGCGATACGCCCTGGGGCACCCCGACCAAACCACAGAAAAGGATTTGCGGGATCAGGATCAGCGGGACCAGACTGGTGGCCATCTCTGAAGTCTTCACCATTGCCGAAACCAACAGACCGAGCGCGATGCCGACCAGGGCCGTGATCATAATCACGAACAGTTGCGGCAGCGCCCAGCCCGGCAGATTCATCAAGCCGACGTAATGCAGAAATTTCAGTGAGCAATATAATAATAGGCACTGCACGGAAACAATCAGCGACAGCACGAAAAGTTTTGACGCGACGTAGGGCAGCAAACGCAGGTTGACCATGCGCTCGCGCGTATACACGGCGCGCTCGCGAATGATTTCGCGCGAGGCTACGGACGTGCCGAACCAGATCGCCACCAGCGCCAGCATGAAATATGGAAAGTCGCGCGGACTCTTCGCGCCCACGACGAGATAAGTCAGAAACGCGATGATCGGCGCCTGGCCAAACAAAATCATCAGGTTGAATTTGTCGCGGCTCAAAACCGCCAGATAGCGTCGCGTAAGCGTCGCCCATTGCCGCACGGTGTCAACGATGCTCATGTGCCGCCTGGGCGGCGCGGCCGCGCGTCCATCACGCGGCAAACCGCTCAGCGGCTCAACCACGTTGCGACGATATTGCTCAGTCGCCTGGAACTTCCGCTTCCAATCTTCCGCAACCTGTTCGCTGATTTGCTCGCGGCGTTGCTTGAAAGCCTGCTGCTGTGATTTCGCCGCGTTCGCCGGCAGCGTCGCCATCGCCGCGATCTGCTGATCGATGGGCGCTTCGAGTTTGTCGTACAGATCTTTGAAGCTGTCCGCTTTGACGTGGGCGAGCGCTTCCTGTGGCGCGCCGTAAAAGACCAGCTTGCCGCGCATCAGCACTACGATCTTGTCAAACAGCTTGACGTTTTCCATCGCGTGCGTCGTCAGCACAACGGTGCGGCCGCTTTCGGCGATCTGGCGGAAGAGCTTCATGATCTTTTCTTCCGTCGCCGGATCCAGGCCCGAAGTCGGCTCGTCAAGAAAGATCACCGAAGGTTTGGTGATCAGCTCGACCGCAATCGAGACGCGTTTGCGCTGGCCGCCGGACAGTTGGCCCACCGGCACGTCGCGCCGCTCGGACAGTCCGGTCACGTCCATCACTTCGTTGACGATCTGATCGATCTCTTTGGTCGAAACGTCGCGCGATAAACGCAAACGCGCGACGTAGTAAAGCGTGCGATAGACCGTAAGTTCGCGGTGGATGATGTCATCCTGAGGCACGTAGCCAATCGACTGCTTCAGCGAGTCGAGATGGCGGTACAGATCGAGGTTGTTGATGAGCACGTGGCCGCTCGTCGCCGGCCGCATGCCGTTCATCGAATCCATCAGCGTCGATTTGCCGGCGCCGGACGGCCCCAGCAAGCCGACAAATTCGTTGGGCTGAATCGTGAGGCCGACGTCGTCGAGTAGTTTGATCTTGCCGCCACCCGATCGATTCGCGACGACCTTGGCGATATTGATCGCGTCGATGCGCGTCTTTGACCGGGTGTCGTAAACCGCGACGCCCTGTTTTGCGTCGGCCTGCAAAACGAACGGGCCGATCTGGATCACGTCCGAAAGTTGCACGGTGCGCTTGCCGCTGATGCGCTCGCCGTTGACGTATACACCGTTGGTCGAGCCGGCGTCTTCGACCGCGACGCTGCCGCCCGCGAGCATGAAACGCGCGTGACGATTCGAAATCTGCAAGCCGTCGAGGCGAATGTCGTTGTCCGGAGCGCGACCCACAGTGAATTGCGCTTGCTGGTCAAAGGAGCGGCGCGCGAGCAGGTGCGGCTGAGTGCCGGCGAGCGGAGTTGTCGGCGCGATTGAACCCGAAGATGAGCTGACGACGATCGTCTCGCGTTTGGCCATGGCCGCGATTTGACCGAACGCCGGCGGGATAGACTGCGCCATCACCGGAGTCTGAACTCCTGCCGCGGCTGCGTGTCCGGCCGGAGCTGGATGCGCCGGATCGACAACGCGCACCACCGGCCCGCCGGCGCCGAGCTGAATTTGATCATCGCCAAAGATCGTGACGGTTCCCGCGATGCGCTGACCGTTGACCAGCGTGCCGTTGAAGCTTTTCAGATCGGTGATCGCAAATTGTTCGCCGGCCTTACGAATCTCGGCGTGGCGGCGAGAGACGACGGCCGCGTCGGCATCGATCACAACTTCGCCTTCGGGATCGCGACCCAGACGCGTGACTTCCTTATTCAACTCGATGCGCTTTGCCTGTTTCGAGGCCGACTCGATCAGTTCAAGGTAAGCGGGCGCAGCTTCTGGCGGAGGCGGTGCCTTCGGAGTTGGCGGCGGCTGGATCGGCGCAGGGGCGGCGTCGGGCGCTCTCGATTCGCGAACCGTCTCCATGCGGCCAAGCTCAGGCGGCTGCGGCGCGGCATGCGAGATGACCGTTTGTTCAATACTGACGACACGCAGGATTGGGCCACCCGCGCCAAGCTGCACATTCGCGCCGACGCGCACCTCGACCGGCGCGGCGATCTTCTGTCCGTTAACGAACGTGCCAAAGCGCGAGTTGCTGTCAGCCACGAAACATCGGCCTTCGCCCAGGCGAAACTCGGCGTGCTTGCGCGAGACCATCGGCCATTGCTCTGCCGTAAAGAAGTAGTGGCACTCGGCCGGGTCGCGCCCGACGCGGACAACTTCGCTGGTGAACGTGCGCTCGCCCAACAGCTTGCCGCTGCGATCTTCTGCGAGAACAATCTTCATGATTGAGTTCTAGTTTTCGTCGGCGAGATTCTAATTGAACCGGGCGAAATTTGAAACGCAAAGGACGCAAAGAAATCCGCAAAGCTCGCAAAGCGTTTAATACTTCGCGGCCTTTGCGGGGACTTTGCGCTCTTTGCGGTTAATTCTCTTCGATCTGCTAACTGCCGAATCGCTTAGTTCTTTTTCCCGAACCGAAACGATTCCAGAATCATCGGCAACTCGCCCTTTGTTCCCACGTCGTCGATGCTTCGCAGTTCGGGCGCCAGTGAAGTCGCCAGCATCAGGAGCGTGACGCCATTCTTTCCACCGTCAACCGGTGGAATGAAAATCACGCGGCCCCAGACCTTGAGATCACCCTTGGCGGTGTTGCGCGAGGTGCTTTCGAAGCGAAACTCGTAGCCGTCATAGACGCCGGCTTTCGTTTCACCTTCAGAGACCTTACGGTAATCGGGAAAGTTTTTTGCGAACTGGGCGCTGAGATTCTCAGTCAAAGTAGGAAACAAAACGCGGTCGTTGGCCTCAGAGCCCGACGACGAATACCAGCCAACCGCGAAGTTCTCCTGGGTGAAATCGGGTGGCAGACGTCGCTCGACCTTCGCGAAATTGGTCGCGCCCGGCACGCCGGCCTTCGCATCCTTTTCCCATCTTTCGGGATAGTAGAAACTGAAGTCCACAAAATGCTCGGCGAGCTTGCCGTCCAGGTTCTTGTTTGAATTCACAAACTCAACTGCATCGGACGGCGGCGAGTATGGCGGCGGTTCACTCTGCGGAGTTGCACTTGGCGTCTCAGTGTTAGTTGGAGTGGCATCGACTCTCGGAGTTGGTTCAGTCGGCGGACGCGGCGAGTCGGTCGGCACTGCGACAACTCGGCGCGCGAGCATCGGCCTCAGCCAAAACATGTATCCCGCGCCCAGCACTCCGACACCGAGCATCAAGAGCACGGCCAGAATCCCCAAAATCAAAAATACTTTTGACTTCGTCCTGGGTCCCGCCGCGGCCAAAGGCTTAACCTGCTGGGCCTGCGCGGCGCCCGGAAATTGTGGCAACGGAGTTGACGGCGGCGGCAACGGCGCCGACGTCGCGATAGGGCCGGAGCCAGTTTGCGGCGGTGGCAGGGAAGGCAGTGTTCCTGAATTCGGCGCGGATGTCTCTGGCGGCGGAGGCGGCGGCTCAACCGGCGTTAAGTCTTGCGTGATCCGACCGCGCGGTCCCGTAGTCCCCCCGCTTGCCGGCGGAGGCTGCCCGATCGTCGTCTTATAAGGATCGAATTTCTCGGCGCTGTCAGGAACCAGCTCGCGCGATATTGCTTTCGTGGGCGCGTCAAGCTGTGCAGAGTCGATGCGCATCGTGTCCGCCTGCGGACTGTCCACCACCACCAGAATTCCGCCATCGTGGGTGCAGAACTTCTGCGTGTCAGTCGTATAAGTGCGATTACATTTGGGACAGCGTTTCATCTGAGTTCTCTCGATTAATAAATCGCAAATCGCCGGGAGCTGCGCGACGCGGCCTCGGTTATTGCGGACTCTTGGCCCGCGCCGCAGCGGCCTTTTGCTGAACGTCAGAGTTGTTCGGATCAAGTTGCAAAGCTCGATCGTAGGCGCGCACCGCGTCGCGACTTCGGCCGGCCTTCACAAAGCCATCGCCGACTCCGCCAAAGCCGAAACTCCCGCCGAGCTGTCTGCGATCCCCGTCGGAAGCGAGTTCCGCCGCGCGTTCGTAAGTTTTGAAGGCGTCATCATAACGCTCGAGTCCAAGATACGCCCGGCCCAAAAGGTTTTGCACCTGAAAACTTTTCGGGTTTATTTCGCCGGCGCGTTTGAATGCACTTTCTGCTTCCGCGTATCGCTTATTCACCGTCATCACGCGGCCCAGCAAAAACAAAGCGCCCGGATTCTTTGGATCCAACTCCAGCGCCCGGCGCAAGACCGGTTCGGAATCATTCCAGCGTTGCTCGGATTGCATCGCATCGGCGATCAAGACAAGCGTGGGCGCATCTTTGGCCTGCGCGATCGCAGAGTTGTAGAGCGGGTCGGCTTCGCTGAATCGATTCATGTGGCGCAGCACGCGCGCCAGATGAACTTGCGCCACTACAAAGTTCGGATCCAACGCAAGGGCGCGGCGAAACGCAGCTTCGGCGTCACCATTGAAAATGCCGCGCGCCACCATCGCCACGCCCAGCCGGTCGAATGCCACGGCGTTCGTTGGTTGCAAGCTCGTGGCGCGGTGCGCGAAATCTTCGGCGTCGGCAAATCTTTTCGCGTTAATGGCTCCGGTGCGCGGCTGCACCAAAACAAAGCTGAGCGCCAGCAGCGCTTCAACATTTGCCGGGCTGGCATTGATGGCGTCGCGATAAGCTTTCTCGGCTTCGTCCCAGCGCTGCTGATCGGCAAAAACATTCCCCAGCCCGTACGACCCACGCGCATCGCGCGGCTTTAACTTGATCGCGCCTCGGTACGCGGCTTCGGCCGCCGCATACTTGCGCGCGTCGCGCGCATCATTTCCGTCAGACAACGCGTCTTCAAACCTGGCTTCGACTTCTGCTGGATTCGGTCGCGTCGGCCGCGCCACCGGCCGGGTCGTGCTGCGTTTCGACTCGGGGTTCTTTGGGCGAAAGATACCCGCACCTCCGAGCAGATCGCCGCCGGTTTCCTGCGCGCGCGCAGCGCCTGCGCACATCAGAATCAAAATTAGTATGAGGACGCGCTTAGCTCTGTGCCCTTTGCTCTTTGCTCTTACCTGCCTTGCCAATCCGAACATCTGTCTCCTCCGTCTTCGCCGATCGAAGTGGCGCACTCTTGCGGCTTGCCGGCGCACGCCTGAAATTGGTTGGCCGTAAGCCCGAGTGCTGGCCGTCATGCTTGCAACTGATTGTGAGGAATCCCCGCAGTGAAAAGCAAGTCTACAGCGGACGTCGCGGGCTGGGCCGGTACGCCGCGCAAAAATCAGGAGCCGGACTTAACCAAACGAAACCCGAGGACCTGATTCTTGTAATTCGGGGCAAACCAGGTCCGCAGGGTCCCGCTGACCGGCAGCTCGCTCTTGGTCGAACTCGCGTAGCAACCTCCGCGAATTACGATCCAATCCTTGTGCTGGGGCGGAAGCTGCGCCGCGTTACCCTTGTAAAGCGAGGCTTTCGACGACGTCCACTCCCATACGTTGCCAACCAGATCCTCGACGCCCCAGCGATCTATTCCCTGCGCATACGTGCCCACCGGCTGACTCGCCCCGACGCCTGATTCCTGAGTAGCCGCGCGGCCTGCCTGCCAGGTGTTTCCCCAGGGATAGAGATTGTCTTTGTCGCCGTTGCGGGCCGCGTATTCCCACTCCTCTTCAGTCGGTAAGCGATAAGTCACGCCGTCTCGTTTCGATCGCCACTCGGCAAACGCGACCGCGTCGTCATATGAAACATTCGCCACCGGCAGCAGCTCCTGACCCACTGGCGGTTTGATTCCGCCCCAGTGCTCGGGCGGCGCGTGATTGCTCTCGCGCACAAACTGCCCGTACTCCTTGTTGGTTACTTCAGCCTTATCCATCGAGAAATTGTCGATCGTCACCGCGTGCGCCGGCCCTTCAGTCGGGGGCCCGTCGTTTCGGCCCATCTGAAATGTGCCGCCGGAAATTTCAATCAAGTCCGGCTTGACCGGCGCATCGGGTCCGTTCGGGTCCTTCGGCTTCACCGGTCCCGCGGTCGATGTTCTCGATCGAATCAGCAAATAGCCGCCAACTCCGCCGCCGATTACCAGCACCGCCAACACGACCAGGATGAGCGGTAGCAGAGATTTTTTCTTAGCCGGAGTCAGACTGACGTCCATGTGTGGGAACGCCTGTCCCGAAGTTCCGGGAAAGCTGCTATTACCAACCGTCGCCCCGCCGCCGGCCTGGACATGCGTGGCATCCGGATCGATAACCCCAGTCGCTTTGGGCGACATCGTCGACGCCAGTTGCGTGAGCTTGTCTTCGAGCACCTTCGTTTGTTTGGCCACCAACTCTTCCAGGTGCCGGCGCTCTTCATGTCGGCCGCCTTCCTCGCTCTTTCGTTTCTGCTCCTCGTCGTCGACCAGCCGCCGCCGGGCTTCCGCTTCGCGCGCCAGCTCTTCCTGGGCCGCGCGAATCTTCGCGTCATCTTCCAGCAACGACTGGCTGCTGATGGTTCCGGCCAACGGATCGAACGCCGTCTGCGATCCTTTCACGCCAAACGTGGATTGCCCGGGCGAGGCCGGGCTGACGATCGTCTTTGAAGGATCCTCTTCGGCCGAGTCACCGGTGCGCTTCAAAGCCGCGCTGGCCGACTGCATGGCCTCGGTCAACTCGCGGGCAAACTCATCCGCCGACGGGGTGCGATACTTCGGGTCCTTCTCGAGCGCATGGCGCACGACCGCTTCGATCTGCGGCGGCACCTCGACGCCCTTCGAAGCGAACGTGGGCACGTCGGCCGTGATGTGCTTCTTCATGATCGAAGGGATCGAGCTGCCCTTGAACGGCACCTCGCCGGCGAGCATTTGATAGAACATGACGCCGAGACTGTAGACATCCGCGCGCGCGTCTGGTGGTTCATCGCCCCACTGCTCCGGCGCCATATAAAAAGGCGAGCCCATCAAGCCCGTCGTTTGCGCCGCGATAAACGATCCGAGCAGCTCGCCGGATTTGATCTTAGCCAGGCCGAAGTCGAGGATCTTCGAGCCTTCGCTGATCGGCACGCCTTCCTGAATCATCACGTTCAGCGGCTTGAGATCGCGATGCACGATCTTTTGGCGGTGCGCGGCGGCGATGCCCGCGCAAATCGGCTGCATCAACTCAAAAGCGCGTGTCGGCGACATTGCGCCTTCTTCGCTCATGATGTCCTGCAAGGATTTGCCGTGCACGAACTCCATCACCAGAAACGGCATCGTGCCCCGCACCACGCCGAAATCCGAGACGGAAATAATGTTTTGATGGCGAATCGCGGCGGCGGCCATTGCTTCCTGGCGAAAGCGCGTGACCAGATTAGGATCGTTGCCGACTAAATCCGGGAGAATGATTTTGATGGCGTGCTGAGTTTTTAGAAAGATGTGCCGCGCTTTGAAGACGACGCCCATCCCGCCCTGGCCCAGACGCTTCTCAAGCTGAAAGCGGCCGTCGAGAATCGGCTCGCCCATAATCGACGGCTGTGTCTCAACGCCGTCGTCAGGACAATGATTGACGTCGTCAGAGAAACAGTTGCGACAGGTTGGGCACTCTTTCATTCGTTGATTCTAATACTGCGTAAACCCCGCGCGGGTTCCGGATGTTCGCGTCTTGGATTTTAACGGCTGGAGGCGCAGTCAAGCAAGCAGATGGCTATTTGGAGTAATAGGTCAGTTTGAGTTTAGGGGCTCGACCCATCACTGGGAGCGCGGGCGCCCTCGCCCGCATTGAGCGCGCAGCGCGAACACGATTTTCTCGAACCGTCGAATACGTTTTGAAGAAATTGAGCGCGCTCCGCACGCTGTGCGGGCGAGGGCGCCCGCGCTCCCAGTTAACAACTGGCCCTCTCCTTTCAGGATGTTGAAACTGACCCACTTTCCTATTTGGGTAGACTCGATTCGGGCTTTTTCTCTGCGCGATCTCTGTGGGCCTCTGGCCTCTGTGGTGAATAAGCCATTCAAAAGACCTACCACAGAGACCGGTAAAGCTTCACAGAGAAATCCGCGATCTACTTCACTACCACGTTCACCAGCCTTTGCGGCACGACGATTACCTTGACGACTTCGTGGCCGTCGACGAAGCTCCGCACCTTGCTGTCGGCGAGAACCATCGCCCGCAGGTCAGCTTCGGCAATGTCGGGTGCCACGATCACCTTCGAACGGAGCTTGCCGTTGACCTGCACCGGAATTTCCAGCTCGTCCTTGCGCGCCAGCTCGGCATCCGCGACCGGCCACTTGGCGGACTTCAATAATCCGCCCGCGTGGCCGAGTCCTTCCCACATCTCTTCCGCGACGTGCGGAGAAAACGGCGCCAGCATGATGACCAGCGCCTCGATCGCTTCGCGAGCGGCGAACGCCTCGGCGGTGGATGCCGCGGCCGGTTCGACAGCGAACTCGCCAAGCGCATTCGACAACTCCATCAGCGCCGAGACGTTAGTATTCAAGTCGAGCTTTTCGAAATCATCCGTCACCCGCGCGATCGTCTGATGGGTCTTGCGCCGCAGAGCGCGCGCCGCATCACTGAACTCGCCCTGCGAAGCAGTATCGAATCGCTCGCGCCAACGGTGAACCACCACCCACACGCGGCGCAGGAATCGCACCGCGCCTTCGATACCGGTTTCCGACCAGCGCAATTCGTTTTCGACCGGCGCCGCAAACAGCACGAACAAACGCGTCGCATCCGCGCCATAGGCCTCGATCATCTCGTCGGGATCGACGCCGTTGCCCAGAGACTTCGACATCGCTTTCCATTCGTTCGTGCCTGCGACCAGATTCGTCACCATGCCCTGCGTCAGCAAACGCTTCACCGGTTCGTTGAATTTCACCAGGCCGAGGTCGCGCATCACCTTGGTCCAGAAGCGTGTGTAAATCAGATGCATCACTGCGTGCGAGTCGCCGCCGATGTACTGATCGACCGGGGTCCATTTTGCGGCAATCGCCGGATCAAAGGCCGCGGTCTCGTTGTGCGGGTCGCAATAACGAAAGAAGTACCAGGACGAATCGACAAACGTATCCATCGTGTCAGTCTCGCGCGTGGCCGGCCGCCCGCATTTCGGGCAAGTCGTGTTCACAAACTCAGGCACGCTCTTCAAAGGCGATTCACCGGTCCCGGTGAATTCGGCTTTGTCGGGCAACATCACCGGCAAATCTTTTTCGGGCACCGGAACCATGCCGCAAGTTTCGCAGTAAACAACCGGAATCGGCGCGCCCCAAAAGCGCTGGCGCGAGATGCCCCAGTCGCGTATGCGATAGGTGACCGCACCGCCGCCGAAGCCTTTCGCCTCAGCACTCTTGGCCATTTCGCGAATCGCGTCCTGCGACAGCCGCCCGCTCCATTCGCCGCTGTTCACCAGCACGCCATAGTCGGTGAAGGCGGCGCCGGGGTCTATCTCGACGACTGCGCCTGGCTGACCGTGTTCGATCCGCGCGATCACCTGACGAATCGGCAGGGTATATTTTCTGGCGAACTCGAAATCGCGTTCGTCATGCGCGGGCACACTCATCACCGCGCCGGAGCCATAATCGATCAGCACGTAATTCGCGACCCAGATTGGCAGTACTTCGCTACTGAACGGATTAACGGCCAGCTGCCCCGTGTTGATTCCTAACTTTTCTTCCTCTTCCGAGGCATCCTGCGTCTTGATGGCGCGGGAGTGTTTCACGCTTTCGGCAAACTGCATCACTTCATCTTTGAGCGACGAACCTTCCAGCAGCTTCGGCAACAGCGAGTGCTCGGCAGAGAGCACAATCGCGGTCGCGCCAAAGATTGTGTCAATGCGCGTGGTGAACACGCGAATCTTCTCGTCGTGATCTTTGACGCGGAAATCTACATACGCGCCTTCGCTGCGACCGACCCAGTCGCGCTGGCGCTTCAAGACTTTTTCCGGCCAGCCAGCTTCAATCTCTTTGATGTCGGCGACCAATTCTTCGGCGTATTTCGTTGTGCGCAGAAACCACTGCTCGATTTCCTTCTTCACCACCGCCGCGCCGCAACGCCAGCACACGCCGCCCGATGATTGCTCATTCGACAAAACGGTTTCTTCATTCGGACACCAGTTGACCGCCGACGTGCGTTTGTACGCGAGACCGAGTTCCAGCATCTTCAGAAAAAACCACTGATCCCATTTGTAATAGTCAGGCCGGTGCGCGGCAATCTCGCGTCGCCAGTCGTAGCTCGCCCCGAGGCGCTGCATTTGACCGCGCATGTGCGCGATGTTTTCTTCGGTCCATTCGCGCGGTTGAATGCCGCGTTTGATTGCGGCCTGCTCGGCGGGCTGGCCGAAACTATCCCAACCAATCGGATGTAGGACGTTGAATCCGCGCAGACGTTTGTACCAGGCCAGCGCGTCGCCAATTGCGTAGTTGCGCACGTGCCCCATGTGCAGAAAGCCCGACGGGTACGGCAGCATCTCGAGGGCGTAAAACTTCGGCCGCGGATCGTCGTCGTGCGCCTCGAACGCGCCCGCGTCACGCCAGTGTTTCTGCCACTTCTCTTCTATCTTTTCCGGAAAGTATTTTTCGTCCATGACTCGGAATCCTACGATAACTTGAGGAAATCACTACGGCCGATCGCGCGAAGCTTCATTAAAGCATTTCCGCGCCCGGGCCACCTAACTCTTGATTTGATGATTGAGTTCTCGCCGCTTCAACGGACCGTGGGCTTACGCCCGGCGCAGAAGCGGCGTGGTAAGGAGGAGTTTGGTAAGTGACAGGTGGCGAAACATCCGATTCGATCCAATCAGGTTCGCTATGACAGGAGTCGCAGAACTCAAACAGAGAGCAATCGCCGAAAGAATGAGTGCGCAAGTAAGCACGGCGCGCTATTCGATCAGTCCGGCGATTTCGCGGCCCGTTCGCGTCGTCGTTCCGATTCGAG
>WNFC01003013.1_pt1 | contig 18171 bp, 20 predicted proteins | sample 5400541 | NCBI WGS metagenome assembly WNFC01 (sample SAMN13153342, study PRJNA577476) | soil metagenome | isolation source: 120 cm saprolite under Douglas fir tree site 2 hole 2 replicate 1 | place: USA:California | collected 2015-04-18
GACTAGCCCCATGCCGAAGGCGCGCCCGAAACCCGCGCCCTTCATCGAGTCGAGCTTCTGCTGTACCGAGAATGGAAGCGCGATGTCGAACGCGCCGAACATGCTCGCCGCCAGCGCCAAGAGAAAGAGGGCCAGCAGCGCGATGACCGGCGGCGAGGACAGCGCTGACCCGAAGGCCTTCCCCGAGAGGGCGGCAAAAAGGCCTAGCGCCGAGTACGTCAGCGCGATGCCCCCGACGTAGGTGCCGGAGAGCAGCGCGGACCGCCCACGATGCTCCGCCTGACGCGCGCCGAAGATGCTCACGGTGATGGGTATGAGGGGGTACACGCACGGGGTGAGGCTCGTCAGGACCCCCGCGACGAACAGCACCGCGAACGTGCCGGCCGTGACGCCGCCGGCGAGCCCCAACCTGCCCGACAGGTCCGTCTCGACGCCCTGCGTCAAAAGGTGGGGCAGGAAGGGGATCGCGAGCCCGACCAAGAGGGCGAGCACAAGGTGAGGGATCCACTTCTTCATGGCGCGAGAATCCTAACCGCCGAGGCGAAAGAACGCAGGAGGAAGCCTTGACCACTCGCCGTGTGCGTTATAATAGACCAATCCAGTCCACATTCAAGGACGGCCATGCCGATCAAACTCCCCATCTACTTCGACAACAACGCGACCACCCCGCTCGATCCCCGCGTGCTGGAAGCAATGATGCCGTACCTCACCACGGAGTTCGGCAACGCGGCTTCGCGCAGCCACCCCTTCGGGTGGAAAGCTGAAGAGGCAGTCGACTACGGGCGCGAGCAGATCGGCGCGCTCATCGGCGCATCCGAGAAGGAGATCGTCTTCACCTCGGGCGCCACCGAGTCGATCAACCTCGCCATGAAGGGCGTGGCCGAGTTCTACCAGGAAAAAGGCAACCACATCATCACCGCCCGCACCGAGCACAAGGCCACGCTCGACACCGCCAAGCGGCTCGAGCGTCAGGGCTGCACGGTCACCTACCTCGACACCGACAAGGACGGCCGCGTCAGCGGCGAGCAGGTCCGGCAGGCCATCACCGACAAGACCATCCTCGTCTCCATCATGCTGGCCAACAACGAGATCGGGACCATCCAGCCCATCGCCGAGATCGGCGCGGTCTGCCGCGAGAAGGGCGTGCTCTTCCACTGCGACGCCGTGCAGGGCGTGGGGAAGATCCCCTTCGACGTGGAGCAGATGAAGGTCGACCTGGCCTCGCTCTCGGGGCACAAGATCTACGGGCCCAAGGGCATCGGCGCGCTCTACGTGCGCCGCAAGCCGCGCGTGCGCATCGCCCCCATCATCGACGGCGGCGGGCACGAGCGCGGCATGCGCTCCGGGACGCTGAACGTCCCCGGCATCGTCGGGTTCGGCAGGGCGAGCGAGTTGTGCAGGACCGAGATGGCCGAGGAAGCCAAGCGCACCTTCCAGCTGCGCAAGCGGCTCCAGGATTATCTCTTCTCGCACCTCGACCATCTCGAGCTCAACGGCCATCCCGAGCACCGGCTCCCGGGCAACCTGAACGTGAGCTTCGCCTACGTCGAGGGAGAGGCGCTGATGATGGCCATCAAGAACGTGGCCGTCTCCTCGGGGAGCGCGTGCACCAGCGCCAGCCTGGAGCCCAGCTACGTGCTGCGCGCCTGCGGCGTTTCGGAGGATCTGGCGCACACATCCATCCGCTTCGGCATCGGAAGGTTCAACACCGAAGAGGAAGTAGATTTCGTCAAGAAGTACGTGGTGGATCAGGTGCAGCGGCTGAGGGAGATGTCGCCTCTGTACGAGATGGCCAAGGAAGGGATCGACCTTTCCAAGATCGAGTGGGCAGCGCACTAAGGAGACTCACATGGCATATGGCGACAAGGTCCTGGATCACTACGAGAACCCGCGCAACGTGGGGACGATGGACAAGAACGACCCCAACGTCGGCACCGGCCTCGTCGGCGCGCCGGCCTGCGGCGACGTCATGCGCCTTCAAGTCCATATCGGCGACGACGGCAAGATCATCGACGCCAAGTTCAAGACGTTCGGATGCGGGTCGGCCATCGCCTCCAGCTCGCTCGTCACCGAGTGGGTGAAGGGCAAGTCGGTCGACGAGGCGCTCACCATCAAGAACACGCACATCGCCAAGGAGCTGGCGCTGCCGCCGGTGAAGATCCACTGCTCGGTCCTGGCCGAGGACGCCATCAAGGCGGCCATCGCCGACTGGAAGAAGAAGAAGGGCCTCTCCGAGAAGCCCGCCGAGCACGCCGCGCCGCAGGAGAAGAGAGCCGATGGCTGAGCCGGTCGTCCACGTCACGCCCCGCGCCGCCGCGCAGATCAAGGCGCAGCTCGGCAAACGCACGCAGAGCAAGCCGGAGAGCGGCGTGCGGCTGGGCGTGAAGGGGGGCGGGTGCTCGGGGATGAGCTACGTGATCGAGTTCTGCGACCAGCCGCGGGCCCGCGACAAGATCTTCGAGGTCGAAGGAGCGAAGGTCTACGTCGATCCCAAGAGCCTCATCTACCTGAACGGCACCACCTTCGATTATCTCGACACTTTTCAGCAGAAGGGCTTCAAGTTCGTCAATCCGCAGGTGAAGAGCGAGTGCGGGTGCGGCGAGTCCTTCTCGGTCTGAGACCGCTATGAGGAAGTGCTGGCAATGCGGCGGGGAGGTCGCGCCGGCGGATGCGCTTTGTCCGTCGTGCGGGAAGGTCCAGCCGCCAATTCCCGCCGGAACCCAGGTCGACAAGTTCGCGCTCCTCGGGTTCGGGCAGTCGCTCGATCTCGACGAGGCGGCCCTCGACGAGAAGTTTCGCGGACTCTCGCGCAAGCTGCACCCGGACCGATTCGCGCGCGCCTCGGCGCAGGAGCGCCGCTACTCGCTAGAGCAGACGACGTTGCTCAACGACGCCTACAAGACGCTCAAGGACCCGGCGCGGCGCGCCGAGCACTTGCTGGAGCTGCGCGGTGTGAAAGGCGAGCCGAAGATGTCGCCCGAGTTCCTCGAGCAGACGCTGGAGGATCGGGAGAGGCTGATGGAGGCCAAGGCTTCCGGCCAGCCGCTCGACGAGCTGGCCCGCGGCGTGCGCGAGAAGCGCGACGCCACCCTGGCGGAGGCGCGCGCGCTGTTGGGGAACGGCGGCGACCTGTCGCGCGCGGCGGAGCTCATCGCCCGCATGCGCTATTACGCTCGCTACCTCGACGAGGTCGAGGGCCGCGGGGCGGAGATCTGATGGCTGCCCTTTTCGAAATCAGCGAGCCCGGCGCGTCGCACGCCAAGGAAGCGTGCACCACCGGCGCTGTCGGCATCGATCTGGGCACCACCAACTCCCTGGTGGCCATCGTGCTGGGCGACGGCAAGCCGCACGCGCTGGCCGTGGACGAAGGCTCGACGCTGCTGCCCAGCGTGGTGCACTACGCGCCGCAGGGCGGACCCGGCTCGGTCGTGGTGGGCCGCGAGGCGCGGCGGCGCGCGGCCGACTACCCGCGCGACACCATCGTCAGCGTCAAGCGCTTCATGGGGCGCTCGTCGGCCGACCCCGAGACGCGCCGGCTCAGCCCGTACCAGTTCGCCGCGGGCCAGTCGGGCGTGGTGCGGTTCGAGGTGAACGGCGGCCGCGTGGTCAATCCCGTCGAGATATCGGCGGAGATTTTGCGCGCGCTGCGCTCGCGCGCCGAGGAGCGGTTGGGCATCAAGGTCCAGCAGGCCGTCATCACCGTGCCGGCGTACTTCGACGACGCCCAGCGGCAAGCCACCAAGGAGGCGGGCAGGCTGGCGGGGCTGGAAGTGCTGCGGCTCTTGAACGAGCCCACCGCGGCGGCGCTGGCGTACGGGCTCGACAAGCGATCGCAAGGGACGTTCGCGGTCTACGATCTGGGCGGGGGGACGTTCGACATTTCCATTCTCAAGCTGGTCGAGGGCCTCTTCGAAGTGAAGGCCGTGGGCGGCGATTCGGCCCTCGGCGGCGACGACTTCGATCGCGCCCTCGCCGAAATCCTCCTCGGCAGCGAGGAGCGCACCCCGCGGCGCGTGCGCGAGGCCATCGACGCCGCCAAGCAGGCCAAGGAAGACCTGACGCGCGCCGAGTCGGTCGAGGTGTGGGGCCGCAAGATCACCCGCGCCCGGCTCGAGGAAGCGATCAAGCCTTTGATCGAGAAGACCGGCCCGGCTTGCCGGCGCGCCCTGCGCGACGCCGGCGTTCCCGAGGGCAAGGGCCTCGACGGCGTCATCCTCGTCGGCGGGTCGACGCGCGTCCCGGCAGTGCGGCGGTTCGTGCGCGAGCTGTTCGGGATGGAGCCCTTGGCGGACATCGATCCCGACGAGGTGGTCGCGCTGGGCGCCGCCGTGCAGGCCGACCTGCTCACTTCCGAATCTCCCCAGCACGACGTGTTGCTGCTCGACGTGACGCCCCTCTCGCTCGGCCTCGAGACCATGGGCGGCCTGGTCGAGAAGCTCATCCTGCGCAACACGACCATCCCGACGAACGCCGCGCAGGAGTTCACCACTTTCGCCGACGGCCAGACCGGCATGGACATCCACGTCCTGCAGGGAGAGCGCGAGCTGGTGACGGACTGCCGCTCGCTGGCCAAGTTCACGCTGGGCGGCATTCCCGTTCTGCCGGCGGGCCTCGCGCGCGTAGCCGTCACCTTCCAGGTCGACGCCGACGGGATTCTCTCCGTGACGGCGCGCGAGCAGCTCACCGGCGTGTCGCAGACCATCACCGTGAAGCCTTCGCACGGCCTGACCGACGAGGAGATCGAGCGCATGCTGCTCTCGTCGATCGAGCACGCCGAGGAGGACGTGCAGGCGCGCCTGTTGATCGACAACCGCGTCGAGGCGCAGCGCATCTTGAAAGCGGCCGAGACGCAGCTGGAGTCGAACGGCGATCTGCTCTCCCCCGAGGAGCGCGCCCAGATCGAGTCGCAGATGGCGGCGCTGGTGCTCGCCACGCAGGGCAGCGATCACCACCAGATCAAGGAGCAGATCGAGCGCCTCGACCACGCCAGCGCCGAATTTGCCCGGCGCGTGATGGACCGCGGCATCGAGCGCGCGCTCAAGGGCCACTCCGTGGGCGAATTCGACCAGGGCGAGATGTCCCCCCACGCCAAGAAGGCATACGAGGCGCTGGAGCGGCAGGAAAAGTAGATTCATGCCCAAGCTCACCATCTACGACCCGCGCGGCGAAAAGGTGGCCGAGGGCGAGGTCCCCGCGGGGAAGAGCCTGCTCGAGGCGTCCAGCGAGCTGGGGGCAAAACACGGGTCGGCGTGCGGCGGCGTCTGCGCCTGCTCGACCTGCCACTGCTGGGTGAAGAAGGGCTTCGAATCGCTCAGCGACATGAACGACGACGAGTCGGACATCCTCGACCGCGCCTACGACGTGAAGCCCGCCTCCCGGCTCGGGTGCCAGGCGACCCTCGACTCGCAGGACGTCGTCTACCAGATCACCGAAGAGTCGGAGAAGACGTGGTACGACGAGCACCCCAAGGAGCGCCACGAGGCGGAGGCCAAGGGACTCTGGCCGCCGAAATAGACATGGCCCAAAAGCTGACCTGGCACGACGTGCAGGAGATCGCCATCGCCTTGCACGAGAAGTTCCCCGGCACCGATCCGCTCTCGGTGCGATTCACCGACCTGCACCGCTGGGTGCGCGAGCTGCCCGGCTTCGACGACGATCCGGGCAAGAGCAACGAGAAGATCCTCGAGGCCATCCAGATGGCCTGGCTCGACGAGCGGGATGAATGAAGCCTGCCGCGGCGGGGAAAGCTTTGCAGAAAGCCGCCGCAGCGTATCCCGGCGCCTGGGAGGACCATCCCTGGGGAGAGACGGTCTACAAGGTGGGCAAGAAAATCTTCGTCTTCCTGGGGGTGGATCGCGGCGACGGCAGCTTCGGCCTCTCCTGCAAGCTGCCTCATTCGAGCGAGGCGGCCATCACCATGCTCTCCTTTGCCACTCCCACGGCTTACGGCCTGGGCAAGAGCGGCTGGGTGAGCGCGCACTTCGAGATGAAGGACGACGTGCCGGTCGAGCTGCTCCTGCAATGGCTGGAAGAGAGCTATCAGGCCATCGCGCCCAAGCGAGCGGCCAAGACTCCTCCTGCCGCAAGGAAACGGGTCCGTTAGGGCCAAAGGCCCGCTAGTCCAGGCGCCCGCAAGTTCGTTCCGGGCTCGCCAGCATTGGGCGTGCTTTCGCAGCTTCTGGAGCCCCCGGCTGAAGCTGGCTGAAGCCGGGGGCTAGAAGTGCACGAAGCCTCCTGCGGAGGCTGGAAAGCTAACGCTCGTCGGCAAAGCTCCAGAGTTGGCTCAAGAACCCGATTCGAGCGAGCCCCCGGAGTCGATGGGTGAAGACGCGCCAACAGGTGATCATCGGTGCGGTGCGAGCAGGGCAAGCCTACCGGCGAGGACCCGTCTAGCGTCCATCGTGAATCACGGAGTTGAACGTTTCAACATCCTGCCCGAGGCCTGAGGTCCGAGGTCTGAGGCCCAGCGCAAGCGGAGCGCGCGCTAGGCCAAGGGCCCGATGAGGAGCGCATCGATCTCCGCGTCTTCCTCGATACGGCCCTCGCCGGGGGGAATGACGGCCACGGCGTTGGCGCCCGCCCAACTCGCGATCTGCATGCTGCTCTGCTGGCCCCCGGGGGTGAAGACGAGGTCCGCGCTCAGCCGGCCGCGTGGAAAGTACGTCAGGCCCTTGATGCGCGAGAGCGAGCCGCGCAGGCGCGCCCGGACGCGGGGGCGATCGGGCCGCGGATCGCCCGAGAGCAGCCGGATGGCGAGTCGCACGAAGAGCTCGAAACCCAGCGTCGCGGCGGCGGGATTGCCGGGCAGCCCGAAGATGAGGCGAGATGCCGAGGCGGTGCCGAAGAGCACCGGCTTTCCCGGCCGGATGGCGACGGTGTGGAAGATGAGCGAGCCGGAGAGCCGCTCCAGCGCATCCTGGGCGTGATCGTGATCGCCGACGCTCGCGCCGCCGGTGGTGACGAGAATGTCGGCCGCCGCCTCGCGCAGCCGCGCCGCGATGGTCTGCGCGTCGTCGGGCGCGATGCCGAGCGCCAGCGGCTCGGCGCCCGCCTCACGGGCGAGCGCGGCCAGCGCCACACCGTTGGTCTCGATCAGCTTTCCGGGCGGCGGCTCGGTTCCCACCGGGACCAATTCGTTCCCCGTCACCAACACCGCGACTCGCGGCCGGCGGTAAACGCTGAGCCGCGCAACGCCGCACGCCGCCGCCAGCGACAACTCGGCCGCGCCCAGCACCGTCCCGGCAGCCACTCCTTCGCGCCCTTCGGTCAGCTCCTCGCCCCGCCGGCGGATGTGCTGGCCCGCCTTGACGGGCTCCTCGACGCGCACCGACGTGCCTTCGCGCGCGCAGTGCTCCTGCATCACCACCGAGTCGGCGCCCGGCGGCAGCGGCGCGCCCGTGAAGATGCGCGCCGCCTCTCCTGGAGCGAGCGCTCGCGGCCACGGCGCATCGCCCGCCGCCAACTCCCCCACCACGCGCAGAGGGCCGGGCGCATCGGCGGCGCGCAACGCATAGCCGTCCATCATCGAGATATCGGTCAGCGGCTGGTCGCGCCGCGCCCGCACCGGCGCCGCCAGCACCCTGCCCTGGGCGTCGGCGAGCGCCACCTCCTCCGGCGGCAGCGGCCGGCAGCGCGCCCTCACCTCGGCGATGGCCTGCTCGAGCGCGATCACGGCTGCCCCAAACAGAAAAGCCCCGTCCGAAGAGACGGGGCCTCGCTGTCCAGAGACGGGCGCAAAAGGCGCTCAGGGAACCGCCGCCGGAGCGTCGGTGGTGCCGAAGAGAGGACTCGAACCTCCACGGGGTTGCCCCCACCAGACCCTGAATCTGGCGTGTCTGCCAATTCCACCACTTCGGCTCGACGCCAGAGAGAAAGCCGAGGCGATCTAACGGAGTACCAAATCCAAGTCAAGAAGCGAGTCCGGCGTGGACACGCCCCCTTCACATGTGGTGCGATATATAGTTACAACCTCAACTTCCCGAGGAAGCTGGAACAGTGAAGGGGCAGCAGGAGACCCAAACGCGGCGCGTGCTCATCGTCGACGACGAGGAGGGCTTCCGCGACGGCGTGGCCGATCTGCTCGGAATGGAAGGCTATTCCGTCTCGGTGGCGCGCGACGCCGTCGATGCCGTGAGGCTGTTGCCGGAGTTCCGGCCCGACGTCATCCTGCTCGACCTGCGCATGCCCCAGCTCGACGGCGAGGGTTTCTTGCGCGGGATGAGCGGTCTGCCCGTCGGCAGCCAGGTCCCGGTGGTGCTCATCTCGGCCAAGGAGGAACTGCCCACCATCGCCAGCCGCCTCGGCGTTGCCGGTTATCTGCACAAGCCGTTCGAGGCGCCGGAGCTGCTCTCGCTGCTGGAGAAGGTCCTCCCGTAGCGTCGGTGGATGCCCCACCCCTGTCGGGCCCGAAACGGACTTCTAAAAGTCCGTTTACGATTTTAGTTCTCGTTCTGGTTCTAGTTTCGCGTTCGCGCCAATGGGGTGACGCTATTCCTTCACGACGCCATTTTCCGGCGGCCCCCTTTGCATCGGCGCGACGCCTTCGGGGGTTGGGGTTCCTTCGTCGGCAGGTTGTGAGGACGCTGCTTCCCCTGCGCCGATGGGCTCACCTGCCGCAGCCGCTTCGGGCGATGCTCCCGCGGTCGCCTCGGGCGTCGCCGGGGCCGCCTCGCGTGGCTTGTCCGCCGCGGCCGGGCCGATGGCCTTGGGGCGCTCTTTCGCCGGCGGCGGGGCCAGGGGAATTCCGGCTTGCCAGAGCTTGTGCTCGGCCTGCGCGAGGCGCTCCTTGGTCAGCTCCAGTTCGCCTTTCGTGACCAGGTAGACGCGGTTGTTCGTCTCGGCCCGCCCCTTGGCCTTCTTGATCTCGTCGCGCAGCTCCTGCTCACGCTTGCGCGCGTCGCGCGCGGCGTACTCGGCCTGCTTCACCTGGCGGTCCAATTCCGCCTTGGCCGCCTCGAGCTGCGTGCGCAGCGCCTCGACCTCAGGCATCGCGGCCGCAGGGGCCGGGGCTGGCGCGGCGGCCGGCTTGGCGGACAGCTCGCGCACCCGCGCCTGCGCCTTCTCCAGCTCCGACCTGGCCTGCTGCTCAGCCGCCTTGGCGGCCATGAGATCGCGCCGCGCCAGCTTCTCGGAGGCGTGCGCCTCCTCCATCAGCTTGCGCGCGTGGGCCAGGTCCTCCTCCAGTTCGGCCTCGCGCGCCCCGCGCGTCTGCGTCTTGCCGGTCTTTCCCTCCTGCGCCTTCTTGCGCGTGTCGATCAGCTTCTCGCGCGTCTCCTGCAACTGCGCGGAGCGGGCCTTGAGCTCCTCGGCGATCTTCTTCTGCTCCGCCCGGGCCGCCTCGACGTCCTTGCGCGCGCCGTCCGCCTCGGCGCGCAGCCCGCTCACGGCCGACGCCGCGGTCTGCCACTGGAGCCAGAGAAAGACCGCCACTACGACGGCGACGACGGCGACGAGGAACGCGAAACCGAGCATTCGCTTCTCCGCAGAAAGGCGGCGGAGAGTACCTGATCTGACCGTTCGGGATCGAGCCAAAAACCTAGATGGTGGGCGGAGGCCCCTTCAGCTCACGGAAAATCGCGTCCTCGACTCCCGCGCGGTGCTCCTTGCCCGGACGGAAGCTGTATCGAGGACCGACGAATCTCACGCCCGCCGCCCCGTGGTCCCGCACTTCCTCGATGTGCACGGCCACCAGGGTGCAGGGAAAGGGCGTCGACGACATGGTTTCCTTCTCGATCACCGCCGTCCCGCGCAGCCCGTAACAGAGATCGTCGCCCAGAACCTCGACCGCCACGCGCGGGTTGACGCGCATGGCCGTCAGCGAGTGGCTGCGCACATCGACGGCGAGCGTCAGCAGATGCTGGTTTCGCGCCACCACCCACGTCATCAGGGTCGTCTGCGGGTAGCCCCGCTCGTCGATGGTGGCCACGACGCAGGTCTGGCCGCCGAACAGGAACTGCACCAGCCGCGGCGGCATCTCTTTCAGCGCGGTGTCCGGCATCTGCCTACGGGCAGGCCGGAATGTCGCTGGCGTGCAGCCGCGCGCGGAAGACGGCGCAGGCCTGATCGCGCTCGGCGCCGACGAGTTGGTCAGCGACGAGCGAGAGCACCGCGGCCGGACCGGACGGCCCGTTGCCCAACGCGCGGGCAGCGGCGAGCGCGGCGCGGGAGGCGCCGAGCAGATCGCCGCTCGCGTCGGCCCAGGCCCAGAGCGCCGAAGCCAGGACGGCCGAGGCCGGCGCTCCGGCAGCGAGCGGGCGCGAGAGATCGAGATTTCCGACCGGGTCGCCGCCCGGCTCGGAAGCGGCCAGGTAACCCGGGTCGGCCGAGGCCGTCGCGCCGAGGAAGAGCGCGATCCCCTCGCCTTCCGCCTCGGACAGCGCGCGCAGGTGCCGGCGGGCCAGCTCGCGCGCGACGGCGCCGGGGTTGAGCGCGGCGGGAACACGCGCGCCCTGCGGCCCATCGCCCAGCGTGAAAGCGTCCGCGGCGGGCACGTAGTGCAGGCCGGGTGCCATCTCCTCACCGGTGTGCACCGGGGCCGGCAAAAGCGCCTCCGCCCCCGCCGCGAGCAGGAACTGCCGCGCCCGCTCGAGGGCCGCGTAGTAGCCCATCAAGGTCACGCAGCGGACCGTCCGGGCGACCAGCGCCCCGGAAACCTTGCGGCGCACGCCGCACTCGGGCGACGCCCCTCCCTGCACGAACATGCCGGCGGGCCCTCGCAAGGCCGCCAGGTCGGTCCCGGGAAGCTCGACCTCCTGGCCGGAAAGCTCGCCGCTCAACCGGTCGACGCCCATCACCGCGACGCGCTCCGCCGTCGCTGGCCCGCAGGCCGCAACGAGCAGCACCGCCGCGATGAGGATCGACCGACGCATGGGGAACCCTTTGTACACAACAATCGAGGTAGACAAGCTCTCGCAAGCTAGAATGTACGACGATGCGACTGTCGATCGCCACTAAAGTCTTTCTCGGGTTCGTCGCCGTCCTGGCCTGCAGCGCGGCGGTGTCGGTTTACGGAATCGCACACTTGCAACGGATTGGACGCGGGCTGTCGTTGCTTTCCCGACCTTACATGCCGCTCACCCGCGCCGTCTCGACGCTGGAGGCCTTCCAGAAGGAACGCGAGCGGAGCAGCGACCGCCTCCTCGAGGAGCAGGACCCGGCGGCGCGGCGAAACCTGATTGCCCTCGATCGAACATATTTCGCTCGGGTGGTCGGCGAGCGGCTGGCCTTCGCCCAGGACCTGGTGCGCGGCGCGCCGCCGGGCGCGGACCTGGAGCGCATCGCCGCCCGGCTCGCCGCCGTCGCCGGACGCATCGAGGACGAGGAGAAGGCGGCCGCCGCGTTGACCGCCCGGCTCGAGGGCGCCGCGGTGCGGAAGGCGCCCGCCGAGGTGCCTGAGCTGCAGGACTTGATCGCGCGGCTCAAGACGGCCGAGCGGCGCGTCGACCACGAGCTGAAGACGCTCGGGCAGGTGCTACAGGACCAGATGAACGCCGGCGTAGAAGAGGCCGGGCGCCAGGAGCGCGCGGCGCGCTGGGCGGTGCTGGCCCTGTCGGTGCTGGCGCTGGCGGTGGGGCTCTTCGTCATGTGGCTCTCGCAGCGGGCGCTGCGGCCCATCCGCACCCTGACCGAGGCGGCCCAGCGGCTGGGCCGCGGCAGCCCCGAGTCGGTAGCCGTGCCCGAGCAGGGCGGCGACGAGCTGGCGGTGCTGGCGCGCGAGTTCAACGCCATGGCGCAGCGCCTCGCGGCGCGCGAACGCGAGCTGCGCGCGCAAGGGGAGGCGCTGCTGCGCTCGGAGCGGCTGGCGGCCATCGGGCGCATCGCCGCGCAGATCACGCACGAGATCCGGAATCCCTTGTCGAGCATTTCCTTGAACGCCGAGGAGCTGGGCGAGCGAGCCCCCGCGGCGCGCGACCTGTGCGACGCCATCGTGCGCGAGGTGGATCGCCTCGCGGCCATCACCGAGGAATACCTGCGCTTCGCGCGTCTCCCCAAGCCGCAGATGGCGCGCGCCGACTTGAACGACCTGGTGCGGGACCTGCTCGAGTTCGTGCGGCCCGAGCTGGACGCGGCCGGCGTGCAGGTCGACCAACGGCTCTCCCCCGAGCTGCCGCGCGTGCTGGCCGACGCGGGGCAGTTGCGCCAGCTGCTGCTCAACCTGGTGCGCAATGCGCGCGAGGCCATGCCGGGGGGCGGCATCGTCCGCATCGCCACGCGCGGGTCCGACGGGTCGGTGGAGATCGAGGTGCGCGACAACGGCCCGGGCATCCCCCCCGAGCGGCTACAGCGCATTTTCGACCCCTTCTTCACCACCAAGGAGCGGGGCACGGGCCTCGGCCTGGCGCTGGCGCAGGAGGTGGCCCAGGAGCACGGCGGCCAGCTCACCTGCGAGAGCGCGCCCGGCGCGGGGACCACCTTCACGCTGCGGCTGCCCGCGGCGCCCATGGTCGAGCGCGCCGGCGCCGCCGCCGTTGCACAGGCATGACCCGGACCTTATTCTCCGCCGCCCCGCGATGAACGATCCCGTCCACAAGAGCACGCTCGGAAGCGGCCTCCGCGTCGTCACCGTGGAACTGCCGCACCTGCACACCGGCATGGTGGCGGCCTACGTCCGCTCCGGCTCACGCCACGAGGACGAGCGCCGCAACGGCGTCTCGCACTTCCTCGAGCACCTCTTCTTCCGCGGCAGCCAGGGCTACCCGGACGGCCGCGGCCTGAACGCCCTGGTCGAGGACTGCGGCGGCTCGCTCAACGGCGTCACCACCCGCGACCACGGGTACTACTTCTCGCCCATCCATCCCGCGCGCCTGGAGGTGCCCTTCGCCGTGCTGGGCGACATGCTGGCGCGGCCGCTCTTCAAGGAGATCGAGCTGGAGCGCGAGGTGATCCTCGAGGAGATCCTCGACGAGGTGGACGAGAATGGCCGCGACATCGACGTCGACAACCTCTCCAAGCGCGCGCTCTTCGGAGACCACCCGTTGGCCCTGAAGATCGCCGGCACGCGCGAGACGGTCGCTTCGCTGCGCGAGGACGACCTGCGCGCGCAGCACGAGCGCGCCTATGGCGCGCGCAACATGGTGGTCTGCTGCGCCGGACCGGTGAAGCACTCTGACGTGCTGCGGCTCGCCGAGAAGAGTTTCGCTCTCCTGCGGCCCGGCCGGCCCGTGCTCGACACGCCTTTGAACGGCGCGCTTCCGCAGGGACCGCAGCTGGTGGCGGTGCAGCACGTCGAGTCGCAGATGGAACTTCAAGTGTCGTTCCGCGGCCCGCCCGAGGAGCACCCCGACTTTCCCGTGCTGCGCGTCATCAAGCGCATCCTCGACGACGGCCTCGCCTCGCGGCTGCAGCTCGAGCTGGTCGAGCGCAAAGCGCTGGCGTACGCGGTGGGCGCGGGGATGGACGGGTTCACCGACTGCTCGGTGTTCGAGGCGGGCTGCGCCTGCGCCCCCAGGAAGTCCCCCGCCGCGCTGGAGGAACTGCTGCGGATCCTCGGCGACTTGCGCGCCACCGACGTGCCCGACGACGAGCTTCTGCGCGCCAAGAAGAAGACGCGCATCTGGCTGGAGTTCTCGCTCGACTCGCCGGCGGAGATGATCGGCTGGTTCGGCGGCAGCGAGCTGCTCCATCCGCCGGCGGAGAGCTTCGAGAGCTGGATCGACCGCATCGAGAGCGTCACCGCGCAGGACGTGCGGCGCGTCGCGGGGCAGATCTTCCGGCGCGAGAACCTGGTGGCTTGCGCGGTGGGCCCGCTCGCCGGCGTGGAAAAGAAGCTCCGCGCCGCTGTGGACGACGCGCTGTGAGCGATCCGCTCGGCGGCCTCGAGCCGATCCATGAGCCGGCGCCGCAGCCCGAGCCCACACCGCAGCCGCTGCAGAGGCGGCGCACGCCCACCACCTTCGCTCTGCTCCTCGTCTTCGGCGCCTGCTTCGTCGCCGAGGCGCTGGTCGGGCACGACTGGTCGGTGCAGAGCTACGCGGCGCTCATCCGACTGGGCGCGCTCTACGGCCCGGCGGTGCGCGACGGCGATTGGTGGCGAATCGGGTCGTACGCGTTCCTCCACATCGGGTGGCCGCACATCCTCGCCAACAGCTGGTCGCTGTGGGTGCTCGCGCCGCAGTTGGAGATGACCTTCGGGTCGAACATCACGCTGGGACTCTTCGCCGCCACGGCGCTGGCCGGGGGCGGCGCGAGCGCGCTGTGGAGCCTGCACCTCGGCCGCGACGTGCTGGCGGCGGGCGCGTCGGGCGGCGTGATGGGGCTCTTCGGCGCCACCATCGCGCTTTTCTGGCGAGTGCGCGAGCGCATTCCGCCCGAGGCGCGGCGGCGGATCGTGCGCACCGTCGGGCTCAACGTGCTGCTCATCGTGGCCATCGCGTACACCGCGCCGGTGGACAACGCGGCACACGCGGGCGGCGCGGCCGTGGGCCTCCTGCTCGGGCTGCTCGCGCCGCTGCCCATGCGCGAGCGCAGGCCGTGGGAGACGCCGGCGCAGTGGCTGATCATCGGCTGCGCCTTGGTGCTGGCCGGCATGGAGGGCGCAGCGGTGGCGTGGGCCGTGCACCCCAAGCCGCGCACGCTGCGCGGCAACGGCGTCGAGGCGCAGGTGCCGGGCCTGCTCCTGCCCGCCGAGCCGGGGGTGGCGCTTCTGCCGGGCGCGGCGGCAGTGGAAATCTCGCGCAGCGACGAGCCGCTGCGGATCGAGCCGGGCGAGACGGCTGCGCGCATCGGCGATCGCACCTGGCTCGTGCAGCACCCCAACGCCGAAGGCGAGGAGGTCACCGAGCTGGCAGCCGCCGACGGTGGCGGCCGCGTCACCATCCGCTTCCAGTGCGGCGCGCCGTTCTGCCGCGGGGCGGAGGGCGAAAAAATCTATCGTTTGGTGGCCGGTAGCTTGAAAACTACCCGCTGAGACGGCGTGCAGCGTGCTAGATTTCAGTGATGCGCGAGTTCTTCTACCGGCTCGTCCAGCGCCTCCACGAGGAGACCCGGCCGCTCTCGCGCAACAAGCACTTCCACGCTTTCACCGGCGAGTCCGGCGGCGCGCTGCGGATCGATCGCCACCTGCGCGACCTGGAGCGCAACCTCGAGGCGCTGCGCATCCGCGGCGAGCGGCCCCGGGTGCGAGCGCTGCCCAACGGCAGCGTGCAGATCGTGCTCATCGACTCGCGTCTCGCGCTGGTGCGCACCGCGATGCTCCGCCCCGAGGAAGTCGCGCTGCTCGCACGCAATCCCGCCGGCGCCTGGGCCTTGGGCGGGCCGGCCGCCGAGCCCTCGGTCAAAGAAGGCTGAACGTCGCGTACGGCGGTGTAGGAGTGCGGCCCTTGAATCGGCCCGCGCCGTGTCTCTATCCTCGTAGACGGTCTAAAAGGCTTCCCGGAGGGAGCCGCTTGCGAAAGGCAGAACGGAATGGCGACAGGCACTGTGAAGTGGTTCAACGACGCGAAGGGCTACGGTTTCATCACTCCCGACGGGGGCGGCAAGGATGTGTTCGTCCATCACACCGCCATCCAGATGGAGGGGTTCCGGTCCCTCGCGGAAGGACAGAAGGTAGAGTACGAGGTTACCGAGGGTCCGAAGGGCCCGCAGGCGGCGAATGTACGGAAGGTCTGACGACGAAACCAGAACCAGAACCAGGACCCAGGACCAGGACCGGGACCCGCACCAGGACCAGGACGCAAACCCAAACCCAAACGCGATCCCCAACGGAAATTTTGGTTTCGTCAGTACAAATACCAAAGGAGATTCAGTCTCAATCCGTAGGCTGTGGCGTGCCCCTGGTAGCCCGGGCGATCGGGATAGTTGTGCCAGGTGGCGAAGAACTCCGGGCTGAGCGCGAAGAAGTGCCCAAGGCGCGCGTCGTACGAGAGGCCGCCCGCCACCGCCAGCCCCGACGGCGAGCTGCTGCTGGCATAAGAGTTGTCGTAGGAGTGCGTCACGCCTCCCAGGCCGACGCCGAGGTTCACGTTGAGGCCGTTGCCGTCGCGATCGCCCACCAGCACGGTCTGGCCGCGCATGGTCAAGGTCCACGAGGCGACGTTCTGGCCGCTCACGTAGTTGGCCGCGTCGAGGCTGACGTCGCCGAAGAGCTGGAAGCGATCGCTGAAGCCGTAGCCGAGCCGGAAATCCACGTCGTACGCGCCGGTGCGGCCGTCGCCCGTGACGAACATCGAGCCGCCGCCGAACCCGAACGAGAGCAGGAGCCCTTGCCGCGCGTCGTGCCTCGGGCGCACGCGTTGCGTCCAGCTCGGCGGCGCGTAGTCGTCGTCGTCCATGACGCGCTGCTCGATGCGGCGACCCCACGAGTCCTCGAGCGGCGCGACCGGCGCGTGGGAGAGCGCCTCGTCGTAGGCCGCGGCTTGCACCCCGATGGCGAGCATGTTGAGGAAGATGTCGAAGAAGAGCAGGCCGGAGTCGACGCTGGAATACCCGCCCGACCAGTGCGAACTGCCCGCTGACGACGAGCTGGAAGAATTCGCGGAGGGGGAGGGCGAGCCCGAGGCGCGCGCTTTGGGGGCGTCTTCCGCGCGAACGCCCAGCGCCGCCGCCAGAACCAGGGCCGTCGCTTTGTGGAGGTGCTTCACCGGCTTCACCTGTATCGCCCGACTCGCCGCCGCACCGCGCGGCCACCGGCTTATAACATCCGGGCGCCGCGGGATCGTCCCGTCCCCGCCAGTTGCCCGCAGCCCGCCGCCACCTCCTGGCCGCCCGAGTAGCGGATGGCGAAAGGGATGCGCGCCGCGGCCAGCACGTCCAGGAACGCCGAGCGCGCCTCGCGGGTGGCGCGCCGGAAGCCGCCCGTCGTGCCGTTCACGTCGATGAGGTCCACCTTGACGAGGCGCGCATCGAGCAGGTCCGCGAGCGCCCGCGCGTCGTCGGGCGAGTCGTTGACGCCGCCCAGGAGCACGTACTCGACCAGCACCCGCGTGCGGCGCGCGCGGGCGTGGTCGTGCAGCGCGGCCACCAACTCGGCGGTGGGGTGCACGCGTTCGATGGGCATCAGACGCAGCCTCTTGCGCGGCACGGCGTGCGTGAGCGAGACGGCGAGGCGGTACTTGTGGCCCTCGGCCGTGAAGCGGCGGATCTGCGGCACGATGCCGGCGGTGGAGATGGTGATGGCGCGCGCGTCGATCTGGCCGCCGCAGGGGTGGCTCAAGATTCGCGCGGCCTGGATGACGCTGCCGTAATTGAGGAACGGCTCGCCCATCCCCATGAAGACGACGCCGCGCACCGGCCGGTCGGCCTCGGCGCGGATCGCCAGCACCTGCCCGACGATCTCCGCCGCCTCGAGGTTGCGCAAAAAGCCCATCTCCCCCGTGGCGCAGAACGAGCAGGCCAGCGCGCAGCCGACCTGGGAAGAGACGCAGACGATGTATTTCTTCTCGCGCCCCTCGAACGCGCTCAGGTCCGCGCCGGGCGCTTCGCACGGGACGGGGATGCGCACCGCCTCGACGCCGATGTCGAAGAGGTACTTGACGAAGCCGTCGGACGCCGTCTCGCGCTTGACGACCCGCAGCGGCTCTGCACTCGTCTCCGCCTCGATCCTGCGCAGGACCTCGCGCGAAACGCCGCGCACTTCGGGCTCGCCGCGCATCGTGGCGGCGAGCTGCTTGCGGCCAATCTCGATGGACAGCCCGCGCGCGGCCCAGTCCTCGGGCAGCAGTCCAGCCCGGTGCGGCCTCACGTACAGCAACAGAGCGTCCCCTGCGCGAAACCGAAATTAGTGGCGCCACTCGACGTCGAACAGGCTCCCAAGAACTGCGCCGACGTCGTATCGAGACCGCACGAGGTCTGTTGGCAGGCTCCGCCGTTCGGGCAAACAAGCGCGGCGCCGTTCGACGTGCCGCCGACCGCAGTCGTACAGACATTCTGTGTGCAGGAGGGGGAGGTGCACGTCGCGGATACGGTGCAGGAGCCCGTGGTGCCCGAGATAAAGAAGAGTGGATTATCGCCCGTCCAGTAGTTCGAGACCGGCGCAACTCCTCCACGGTGGGCGTTCCATTCCAACGCAGTGCAGGCATGGCAGCCGCTCGGGCAGAGCGACGCGCGGCTGCTGTAGGCTATCGCAGCCGGAGTGCCCGAAGCTCCACACCCGACCATGACATTATCGAAGTTTTGCGTCGATACCGCGGTCAAGGAGCACGCCACGGGGCACGGCTTCGGCGACTGCGAACTGCC
>WNFC01004545.1_pt1 | contig 18171 bp, 19 predicted proteins | sample 5400541 | NCBI WGS metagenome assembly WNFC01 (sample SAMN13153342, study PRJNA577476) | soil metagenome | isolation source: 120 cm saprolite under Douglas fir tree site 2 hole 2 replicate 1 | place: USA:California | collected 2015-04-18
GCAGCAAGATGATCCTGCAGGCAGGAGAAGAAGGATCAGGCCATAGGCGTGCCCGATCGACGTGAGTGACGCCGAGGCCGGTGGTGAGAGATGCGCCGGGCGCCCAGTCTTATCTCGGTGCTCGGGCACGGGGCCCGGCGACACGATGGTTGATGGGGGCGGTCCCCAGGCACAACTGCGCCCGCTCGATCTTTGGAGGTCGCCGAGGGTCGAGACCCTGGCGGCAGAAACGTTGCAGGAGCCAGGCAGCAGATCATCGTCTTGGCTGTGGGCCGGAGTCGCACACTCACCGAGGTGACCTCAGGCAGCCTTGGGGCCGTGGGAAGCCGAGGGCTCGGGAGGGGCCATGGCGGCGTCCCCGAGATCCTTCAGGATGTGGCACGCCCGGCGGCAGATCTTGCGGGCCACCGACAGGCAGGCCCGGTTGTGGTCGATGCGGTCCCTCACCTTGACGTAGTAGTCGTGGTCGGGCGAGCTCTTCCGGGCTGCGCACAGGGCGGCCTCGAACAGCGCCCAGCGCAGCACCTGGGGACCCTGCCGGGCAAGGTGGCCTCCCGGTCGCTTGCCGTTGGACTCGTAGACCGTGATGTCCAGGCCCGAGGCCCGGACCGCCTGGTCCGCGCTGTGGAAGCGCCGGCAGTCCCCGAGCTCACTCAGGATCGCCACCGAGGTGAGCCACCCGACCCCGAAGAGGTTGTGCTCCAGGGCCCGGCACCCCGGCTGGGTCTTGGCGAGGCCGACGAGCTGGGTGCCCAACGGCTGGAGCTGGCTGTCGAAGGCGTCGACCATGAGCAGGCCCGTCTGCATCGTCTGGCGGCCGGCCGCCGACATCTGCATCTTCAAGAGACGCCGGCGGTCCTCTTCCCGGAGGAGGTGAAGACCCGGGACAACCCCCTGGTGGAACACCTGGGCCTGAAGCCGCTGCTGCCACTCGATGCGCTGGTCGACCAGAGTCTTGCGCAGCCGCACCAGGGTGCGCAGCTCCAGGATGTGTGCCGGCGGGATCCAGCTCTCCGGAAGACGGCCCTCGAGGAGCAGGTTCACCATCAGCTCGCAGTCGGCGTGGTCGGTCTTGGCCCGGCGCTTGGGGCCTCGCAGGGTGCTGAGCTCGGCGGGATCGGCGAGGTGAGCGGTGAAGCCCCCGCGCTCGATCTCCTCAACCACGAAGCGCCAGCCGGTGGTCCCCTCGAGCGCGAAGTGGGCATCGCTGTCCGGCTCGAACCGCTCCAGCCATTCCCGGACCGCCTCTCGGGCTCCGGGGTAGATCTTGCCTCGCTGCACCTCGCCGGTGCGAAGGTCAACTGTCCTGAACGTGATCTGACTCCTGTGCAGGTCCAACCCGACTACGATTTCCATGTGGGGCCTCCTCGAGCTCCGTCATTGACACCGCGTGCCTAACACGCTTGTGCCGTGGAGGCCCCTCTACATGTCATCTTTGAGTATGGAATGGCGTAGAGCGCCGCTTTGTACTCAAAGAATGCCAGCGGGTCGTCGCTCAGGCTGGGAAGCCACCACGCACAGTGGCGACGTCCGGGAAGCCTTTAAGGTGTCAGTCTCGAAGGGTGACTGCATGAGGAGAGAGCCTCGGTCTCGGCGAGGGGATTGGCGGCCCAGGTGTCGAGCTGTCGACCGTGGGCCCTATGGCTCCGGTCGCTGCCGCTTAGGAATGGCTCACCGGCAGCGGAGTGGTGGGCGAGGAGGATTGGCTCACCGGCGGCAAGCCACCTCCACCGTCGAGTTGGCGGCCACCGACCTGGAGCTGTTCGTCGCCGTGACGGAGGAGTTCTCCGCCCGTCGGCGTGCTGGGTCGGGCCATCCGGGGGCCCGTAGGGTACCCCATGGCCTTCAGCACCCGCAGCAGGCCGGAGCGGTCCCGCCACCGCGCTCAGCCTCCCACGGTTTGTCCCGCTCTCGGAGCAGGGATGCCACCACCCCTCTTGGAGGAGGCCTGCTAGCACGATTGTGGCCAACCATGTTCTCTGAGAGGCTTAGGGCAATTAGTCGGGAGGCGAGGTGTTGGAGGCATCGCCGATCTCGAGGAGTGACAGTGCCCAAGGAACGGTCTGACGCCGGATTTGCGGAGCGAAGGGCCGGTAGGTACGGGATCCCAGTCGCAGCTACAGGTTAGGAGACGATCGTGGCCTTGTTCATGACTTCTGCCCAAAGGCGCCCGTGCACAGACAGCAACGCTGGCAGTCTCTCAGGATGCTCGGGAAACAGTAGGAAGTCCCCCCGAGTGTTCCTGGCGGCGATTGTCGCCGCAGCGCTCCTCGGACTGGTCGTTCCGCCCGCTCTCGCCGCCGCGCCAGGAAACGACCTTTTCACCGGCGCCACCGCGGTGGGCCTGGGGTTCAGCCAGGAACTCGATACCACGCAGGCCACGACCGATGCCGATGATGTCTCGATGAACCGGTTCTGCGGCGCACCGGCGACCGACGCCAGCGTGTGGTACTCGTACTCGCCAGCCAGCGACGGCGGCGTCATCGTGGACGTTTCGACCTCCACCTACAGCGCAGGGGTCATCGTCGCCACGGGGTCCCCCGGCAATTTCGCTCTGCAGGTGTGCGGGCCAAGAACGGTGGAGTTCAGGGCCAGCGCTGGCTCCACCTACTACATCCTCGCGTTCGACGATCAGCTGGACGGCTCAGGCACCGGCGGTCTGCTGCGGATCTCGTTCAACGCAGCTCCGCCGCCCCCCACGGTCAATGTCTCTGTCGATCCGGTCGCCCGGTTCAATTCGAGCACGGGCGGCGCCACGCTGACCGGAACGTTCACCTGCACGAACGCCAACTTCGTCACGGTCTTCGGCGATCTGAGGCAACCAGTGGGACGGTTCACCATTCACGGGTCCTTCTTCTTCTTCTCATCTGGCTGCAACGGGGCTCCCCAGGCTTGGACGGCGCAGGTGGTGGCTGATAATGGCAAGTTTGCTGGCGGCAAGTCGGCTGCAGTAACCTTCAGCTTCGCCTGCGGTCCCTTTGAGTGCGCCACCGGCTTCACCGAGCAGCAGGTGCAGCTGCGGGGAGGAAAATGACCGGCCCGACGGGGCTGACCGCGGCTTCCCTGCGCGTGAAAGCCCTGGCCGCATGGAGGTTGCCTGCCGCGTTGGGAGACCGGGACAAAGCTGGGAGCCGGGCGGGGCGAGATGAGCAGGCGCGGGATCGCGAGATGCCGGATTCTCCTCCGGCTTCAGTCTCACCGGGTCCCCAGCTCTGCGTGGTGGCGTCAGCTCACTGATCGTCGGCGGTCTGGTACTCCGGGCTTTTGTTCGGCCACCGAGCGCGGGGCGACTGACCCAGAGACCGTGCCCGCCGTGGAACTTTTGGCTGGGCTCCTTCCAGAGCCGGTTCGCCGCGCTGAGGCGCGCACGACTTAATTTAATTAACAAATTCGTCGGCTCTCCAGGCGTTGACAAAGCCTACATACGAAGAGCTTGTTACGGCTCTGCAGTACATGCGCACTCCTCGCTCCCAGGGTCTTGACATACCGGTAGAACGGCAGGATTATCCCAGGTGGTGTAAGCGGCTGGCAAATCCTACATAATGGCCCTTATTATGGGTTAAGGTCAACGGTCTTCAGCCGGCGGGTTCCGGGGTGAAGAGTCGCCGCCAGCTTGTCCATGGAATCGAGAGTGTCGGCCTGACACTCTCGAGCGTGGCCCCAAGGGGAGACCCCAAATTAAGCGAACCGGGGGGGGAGTGGGAACTGACTGATGAGCCCTCGGCACCTTGGGAGCCTGCAGTCTCTGAAGGTGTCGGCAGTTTTCTTTCGCAACCTCCGGCGAGACCGTTGTCGCATCCCTCATGTATCAGGATTCTCCGTCCTACGGCAGCCGACAGAATGCACGTTATGTTGGCTCTCTCAGGGCCTCGCATTGCGGTCGGCAAGCGTAGCCCGCAGCGCAGGTGCGAGGTGATCGACCGGCTCTGCTGGCCAAGAACGAGGGTGCGCCTCGGTACCGCGCTCTCGGGCACATCCTTACCCAAGCGAAGTACCCAAGCGAAGTCCTCACGTCCTCAAGGAATGCGGGCCCTGGGTCGATACCAGCTATGACCAGTCACTTGTCCCAGCGTCTACGAACGGGCAAACCTGCCGGAAGGCGGGGACGCAAAGCTCCAGACCCAGAACGGGTGGCTGAGCTGCCGAACAGATGTGGCTGAAGCATGCCTTCGCCTCCTCTCCGGTTTGCCCAGAAAGGGAGTGAAGCATGTCGTCTGCCTGGTTCAAGGCGCGCACCCTGCTCGCCGCGGCTTCGATTGCAACTCTGACGATCGCCGGCTCGGCCGCGCTCGCGCTCAATGCGTACGCGGCGAAGCCGGCGCCGTATTCCCCCACATTGTCCGTCACCTGGCCGACGGCGGCGGGCACGGGCGCCGCGTCGGGCACACCGTACGTCGTATCCGGCTGCGGCTATGACAGCAGCTACGGCGGCGTCACCATCGTGGTGCAGTCCCCGCAGGCCGTCGCGTTCGCGGGCCAGATGCCCGACTCGACCGGGTGCATCTCGCTCTCGAACTTCTCCACGCAGGGCCCCGGCCACTACGAGATCGACGCGTGGCAGGCACTGCGCAACAAGTCGGTCATCGTCGCCTCGACGAGCTTCGACCTCTAGACACGCGAGCCTTCATCCGCAAGAAAGAGGCGGCCCCGAAGGGCCGCCACTTTGTCGTTCGGACCTTTGTCCTCCTTGGTTACGGATCGATGACGACGGTGCAGCTGTAGGTGCCCGGAACGAGGTTGTCGAGCAGCCGCCCGGTGGTGTTGTCGGGCAGGGGCTGGGTCGTCGTGTCGTTGCCGCCAGGCAGGGCGGGGGTTCCAGTGCACTGGATGGTCGCCGTCGTGACGCCGACGCCGGCCTTCGAGTGGAACGTCACCGTGATCTGCGACAGCGGGGTGTCGGTGGCGGCGAACGTTGCCTCGGTCCCCGACCCGCACGTCGCGTTCGCGTTTACGACGACGTTGTGCGCCGTCGAGTCGTCGATGCTGTATCCAGTCGGAGCAGCGGTCTCCTGGACCGAATATGTGCCGAACGGCAGGTGATCGACGCAGATGACCCCGCCGCCGCTGGTCGTGAACGGGCTGCCCGCGATCGGTGCGCCGCCGGAACTGATCGTGAACACGGCGCCGTCGAGGCCCGGGTGTTGCCCCTTGCTCGACGTCTTGGTGATCTTGATCGCTCCCAGCTGTTGCTTGTTCACGTAGACGCACGTGACCACGCTGTCTGGAACGAGCGTGATGTTGGCCTTTGCGGGGTTCACGCTGTCTTGGGCCCCGCTGCTCCCGCCCGTCGCCGTGCAGGTGAGGCTTTCCAGCGCGAAGTTGGCGGGTGGGCCGCCCTCGGTGACGTTGTAGCTGCCGGCTGGCACATTGACGCAGTCCTCGGTGTTGGTTGAGTTGTCCACTCCGGCACTGTCGTTCAACGTGAAGGCAGACGGCGTCGTGTCGGACGTACAGCTCGGGGTGGTCGAGGCTCCCACCGGGTCAGGAATGTTCGACGTGAAGCTGAAGTTCTGGTTGACGCCACGCGGGTCGGTGTGCTTGATGATCTTGATCTCGCCGCAGTTGCTGATGTTCACCGGAATCGGCGCGATGAAGTCCTTCAGCGTCGAGGTGAACGACTGGCCCGACGAGCGGCTCTTCAGGTCCGCCGCGCCGAAATGCTGGCACACGTTCTGCGAGAAGACGCCCGCGCCGGTCAGGTTGATGCCCGCCTCGCCAAACGTCGACGATATGGATCCGTTCTTCGACGTGCTTCCGCTCAGCGTCCTGGGGTTCCCTGGCGGGTTGTTGTCCAGAACGTCGGCGGAGTTCACCGAACCATCCGCGAAGCCTCCCGTGGTCAGGTTGACGAGCGCGCCCCAGCAAGGCACGCCGTCCGCGGGCACCTCGCATTGGCTCGCCGCCCCGCTGGTGACCCACCTGGACAGACTCAGCGTCGGCACACCGCTGCCGCCGAAGTCGAAGGTGACCAGCATGTCGCCGGCCGTACGCAGCTTGGTCACGCCGTTCGCGCTGGCCGTGTTGCTTTGGTTGAACTCGAAGTCGAGGTGCGCCGAGCCGAGCGTGTTCGTCCGCTCCCAGGCCAGGTACAGGTAATCGTTGCCGCCTGCCTTCTCCTGGTTCACGTAGAACCGGGACAGATCGTCCTTGTTCGGCGGGATCGAGCCCGTCCCGACCGCTGGGGCCGCATCGTCTTCCTTGGGGCCCATCGAGAACGAGTCATCTGATGAGCTCCCTGTCAGATCGAGCCCACAATTCGTCCCCGCCCCCGGCGCGGTGGCCGGGCAGGTGATCGCCTGCAGCGGCCCGACGTTGCCCGCTGGCGACCCTGGCGGGTTCCAGTCGTGGAGGCTCGTGTCGGTGAGGCTTCCGTTGGTCGTGTCGAACGAGCTGCCGCTGAGCGTCGCGCCCGCGGCATTCACAAAGAGCAGAGCAACCAATGCGAGCACCGACGTTACTGCCCCAGACAACCAGAGCCGGCGTGTGCGCCCGCTGCGATATCGAGACCCATCCATATGGCTCCTCCTTCAACTAAGCAGACGTCTGTGAGACCCGGCTCGCGGTCCCCCGGGTCGACGCCGCATGTAGGCCCGCGCGCGAATTACCTTTCTAGCCCTTGTATCCTGTTTCTCCTGATCAACTCAAACCAAAACAAGCCGACTCCAATTGGCCACTCGCTAGCCACCCCTCCTTCCTTCCTCAAGCCCCGCGTCAACTCGGGGAGAAAGGGCATGGGAGACTCGCGCTCGGCGGCGCTTGGGCGCCGGTCGCGCATCGCCGCCTCTCACGGCGCGACCGCCCGCCGACCGTTGATCAAATACCCCCGTCCCCCCGGACTGTTCCTGCTGAAGGTAGCACCGGAACGAGTCGACGGCGAGACCATTAACGTTCTCTAACGTTTGCGCCGGCGGAACGTATGGAATAGAAAAGGTTCGCCCTTTTCCTACCAAATTTGGGCTCCTCGCTGTTTGGAGCGGGCGGCGCCCGGAAGCGCTCCGCCCGCTCCTGCCGGGAGCCGGATTTGCGGTCCCTTGGCCACCTTGAGTAGTCGGCTTGGCCTGAGAGCCCCGCACTTTGGCGGGTCGTTGTACTGATTCCCCTTAAGAAAAGCCGCCAACCGGCGACACGCACCCATCCGATAGGAAACGCCAGCCACCACTAAATAAATAGGTGGTCGGCTGCTTCCGGCCTTGATTGCTGGCCCGTTGGGGCCCTATTGTCGGGATGAGCACCTATAGGTTAATGTCTGAGATTGAGCGAAAGACCTCCCGGGGTTCGACTGGTCTTCGGTCCTCGTCCGCTTCGTCCGAGAAGACCGGTGAGAAGGTGAGCCGGAAGGGGGGTGGCGGCTTGCGCCGACGAGGTCCCTGGCAAGCCGGCCCTGTGTCGAGACCTTTCGGTCACTGTGACAGGTGCCCGGTGGTGGATGGTGGCTGTCTCGGGGCCGATCCTGACTCACGCTAAGGTCGCCATTGGTCGACAGCGTCGACCTCGACGAACTCCAGGTGCCTATCCATGCCCGTGAGATCAAAGATGCGATGGACGGCCCAGGAGGGCCAGGCGCCTCCCTGCGTTGTTGGCGCGGGCGTGGGCCTCGAGGATGCAACCAAGCCCGGACGAGTCCAGAAACTCCAGTCGGGACAGGTCAAGAACGAGCGTCTCCGGGCACAGCGCCTCGGCCTCGGCGAGGGGTCCGCGGCCACCGGCCGCGACATCGATACTGGAGCGCACGGCCGGAGAGGGTGTTGGTCGGGGCGAAGGACTTCCCAGCTACAAGAAGCGGCCCTTCCGCCGGACGCCCGACGCCCCAAGGCCACTTGCAAGCGCCGCGTGGGCCAGGCTCGTGCTTCAAACAGGGCTGCCGGACCGCGAAGACGGCGGTAGGGTTGTCGGCCGTGCAACGAGTTCTGATCCATGGCCTCACCTACACAACCATTGGCCTCTCGGTCCTGTTGGCGGCGTGGTTGGTGCTTCCGCACGGGCAGCGCCGGCTACCGCAGCTCCCGGTCCTCCGTTGACTTCGGACGTGGCCCGGGACTCGATTGCGGTTCCACCGGATCGTCCGCCTCAGGCGACTCCCGGCGTGGCGATTGGTGGATCCGGGCACCGGACTCTGGCCGCACCACGGAGTTGGGCAGAGGGGCTATCCCCTTTGATGCACTAGACGGACCTCGACGTCGACGACGCCGATCCGGGCCAGCGCAAGCTCCGCAAGGGGGTCGAGTTCGGCGGCTACATCCGGGCCAACACCTCCTGGATCCCCAACTACGGCGAGCGCTACCGCGCTGGCGAGGCGATCTCCAATGCGTTCGTGGAGTCGTCGGTCAACCAGGTGGTGAGCAAGCGGATGGTCAAAAAGCAGAGATGCGCTGGACACCGAAGGGTGCCCACCTCCTGCTCCAGGTCCGGACACGCGTCCTCAACGACGAGCTTGGCGACGCCTTCCGCCGCTGGTATCCGGAGGTCGTGTCCGCGCCCAAGGCAGCGCTGGCGGCATGACCTCCCACGGATTGTTCCGGTCTCCTCATACCGTTGTTCCGTGTTCCGTTGCTACAAGCACCTCGGGCACCGCGACCCGATGCCGGGGCGTGATCGGAGGACCACGCCGCCATCCCCGCCTCGAGGGCGGCGGAGTCGACCATAGGGGCGCAGCCCGGCGGCATCGTCCAGGTCGTGAGCCGCAGCCATCCGGTTGGCGACGCCCAGGAGGTCCCGGCGGTAGGCACCGATGGTGTGCACCGAGGCACCGCATGTCGGCTCTCTTCAAGGCCTCGCAGATCCAGGGATCACCGCCCTTTCTGGAGGCTCAGGGGTAACGCGCCTGGAGGGCCTCGGGCGAGATCGAACCAGCCGCAAGTCGCTCGGCCAGCTCCCTGATGGCCGCTCCGGGAAACCGGCGGTGCCCGCCAAGGGTCATAACGTAGGGCAACCTGCCCTCTTTGGCCCACCGCGACACGGTCTTCGGCGACACATGGAGCAGCCGCCCGACCTGAGCTGCAAGCAGGTACTCCGAACCTTCGGTCTCCCCCATTGTCGACCCTCCCGGGATACAACGGTCCGGCGACGTGGGCGCTCAGCTCCTTCTACGGAATAGTAACCCCGGTAGCACGATGATCAAAGCGTTCTCGGGGCGCGAACCGACGCGCAGAACCGGGAACTGGCCACGGTCCGGAGAATGAGTTCGGAGCCGAGCTGGTAATGACGAGCCTGATGTCGGTTCCGCAGAACCTGGTCAGATCCCGTCCCCGAAGGGGTCCGGGCCTCCCGGGAAGGGGCGGAACCAGTCGGGAACCTTGAGGTTGGCGAGACCCAGCTGCGCGACGAGGTCGGGGTCCTCGCCGGCGCCGTCGTTGAGGGCGTCGATGCCCTGGTGTGGCCGGCGTCGTGGCGAGCCCAGGGCACCGAGGCCACCACCACACCGTGGGTGGGGCAGGCAACCCGTGGTGCGTCCGCCTCCAGGTACGCCGGGATGGTCCCCAGGTCCAGCGTGCGCCACCGTCGGCGGCCGTCCCCCTGGTCGTAGCCGGGGCAGCGGCGCTGGCAGATCCCGCATCGTCGGGTCGCACCCGGGGTCGCACCGAGGCCACGATGACCTCCTCGTCCTCGTCGAAGACAACCCCCTCCACCACCGTCGCCTCGACACCGAGCAGCTTTTCCCATAGCTTCGCGAACCGCACGCCGTTTCTCCTTCGTCCGTAACCAGCCTCGACAGCCGGAAACGTATACGGGAGAAGCGGCGTGCGTCGTCGAGGGCTACTCAGGCACCCACGGATGTGTCAGAAGAGCCGTATTTGACCCATGGCTCTGCGCGGTCTGCGGGGAGATCCGGCCGATCTGGCTCAGCGATCGCTGCCAGCGATGCAAGGCGCGGGCATCCCGCTGGCGCTCCCCCAAGGCCTGTCCGCTCTGCGGGCGCGCGGTCAGCGTCCACGTGCGCGGCAGGTGCAAAGCGTGCGACCGCAGGATCCGCGACTGCCCGCCGGCCGGCTCGTGCTCCGACTAAATTTTGTTGGACAAGCCAACTCCTCGGAGGGCGATGCCTGGCGTGCCGACTTCAGGCGGAGAAACGCCGAGGGCCGCTGCCGATGCTGCTCCCGTGAGGTTCCGATCGGGAAGGGGGGACGCTGCCGGCTGTGCCGGTCGGCCAGGGAAGAAGGTGGCGTGACGGACACCTTCTGCACGGAGTGCCTGCTTCCGACCCGACACGGCGAGGTCTGCGGCAACTGCAGGTCGTTCAAACACAACAACCCCACGGCCCTGTGCGTCGGGAGCGGCCGCCGCACCGTCGTCGGACGGAGGAGTCGGTGCCGCCGGTGCATCGTGGCTGCGACCATGCGGGCCTCGGAGCAGGCCGTGGCAATCGAGCCGATGGGCGTGCCGCTCTTCTTCGGCGGCATCTGGCTGTTCCGCCCGGCAAATGTCCCGAGGACCCCGCCCAAGCCGGCGCTCCCGGGCGGGAACGGCAGCGCGCCACAGCTCGGCGCCGTCCATCATCCGGGGCAGCTGAAGCTCCTGCCTGCTGACCTCCGCCGCGCGCGTTGGCAGACCCACCAAGACTGAGGATCCCGCAGTCGCTTCGCTCCTCGCTGCTATCACCAGTTCGGCGAGGCTCGGGGCTGGGGACCCGCGACTCTGGGCCGCATCCGCAACCAGCTCCGCGTCTTGGCCCTCCACCGGCCGGGAGAGATCGAGGCCGACGCCATCGCCGGGATGGACTCCGCCAACAGGATCGCCGAGCTCCTCGCCGACCAAGGACTGATCACGATCGACGCCGAGGAACCCTGAAGCGGTGGTTCGCCGTGCGCCTTGACCCGCTGGCGGCCGGGATCCGGTCCGAAGCCTGGGCCCGGGTCGAGGTGCTGCGCGGCCGGGCCCACCGCGGAGGCCGCGCCCGGGGGGGGTCCCACCATCCAGACATACGTGAGGCAGCTGCGCCCGGTGCTCACGACCTGGTCCGGGCGCGGCTCCAGGTCCGAACGCGCGTGCTCAACGACGACCTGGGCGGAGACTTCCGCCGCTGGTACCCAGCCTTCATGCCGGCGTCGGAACGGCAGGACGTGGCGGCGTGACCTCCCACACTTTGTCCCGCCCTCCCTGCTGGCAGGCGTCGCCGTGGTGGCGCTTCGGGGCTTCGGCGGGTCCGGGTCACTCGGTGCGGCATGCGGCTCCGTCACCCACCCCGACGGCACCCCCGCTACGGCCGGGCTGGACTTCGGACTCCCGCAACCCCGGGAGCGGCGTGGGATCCCCCAAGGAAGTGGGGACCCCACCGCTCCCGGTATCATTCAATGTAACGCGCGCCCCATTGGCGGCGAGGGTACGGATGAAAAGATTCTCATGTGTATCCTCACGAGCCAAGGGTTACAATCCAGACCTCAGGCTGCATCCGAAGGAACGGCGGTTCTTGGGGGGATCATCCACACTCTTCCGATGTGCCTGCATCCGCGTCCACCACCGCGGCGCTCTCGGCACCGCATGGAGGGCTGCACACAAGGAAGGCAGCTTTCTTCTGTCGTTCGGTGGCCATCCGCCGGAAATCTACCAAGGAGGCTTTCCACTCATGAAGAGCATGTTGACGCGCCTTGCGGCGTCCGCGACCATTTCGATCCTGATGCTGGCCGGCATCTTCGCCGGCGCCCCCGCACAGGCCGGCGGGTCGACGCACGCCAGTTGCTCTAACGTCTTCGTTCAGGTCATCTGTATCGGAACCATCAACAATAACCCGATCACCATCACCATTGGCGACATCAATATCCTCAACGGCAACCAGATAAACATCCTCAACGTCCAGGAGAACAACCTTCTCAACAACGTCGCCAGCGAGAACGACATCCAGACGCAGGTCAACGACATCGCGTCGGGCAACGTCGTCATCTTGAAGGACGTGCTGAACATCTTCATCTGCCAAGTGAAGGTGGTAGAGATCGGCGTTATCAACACGAATATCGCCAAATGCAACTAGGCGGGAGCTAAGGAGGGCCGAGGCGGCGGGGGTTTGGGACGTACCCCGCCGCCTCGCCTCGCGGCCGTGGTCGGGGCGTCGCCGAGCCCAAGGCTGTCAGGTCTACCCGACCCCTTAGGAGCTGGGCGAACACCAGCAGCGGCTCGATGTCGCGGCCGTCAGCGTCCACCGGGAGGAACGGCGGGGGGGCTGGAGGCTCCACCCGGCGGGGTCTGATTGCGAACGGCTCGGATCCACTCGCGAGCCGTCAGTCAGCGCAGAAGCGGGGGGAGTTGGTGTCTCCCTCCTGGGCGGGTTCGTCTCCCAGCTGCCCGAGCCAGGCGGCTGGTCAGCTGTTCCGGTGGATCACCATCACCGCGCAGGAGAGGCTCCCGCCGGTCGGCTTGATCTTCGTGGCTTTGCCTTTGACGATGGCCTCGGTCACGGTTACGGTCACCTCGACCGTGATCGTCTCGTCGGCGCGCTGGTCGTACATTCTCGATCGCGCGCAGACCTGCCTACGCTCACTTCGCTCAACCCGCCTGATGGCCATCGTCTCAGGGATGGATCCGAAGCCAGCGGCCTTGCATGTGTTGGGTCGAACATGCGCGCTTTGAAGAAGAAAGAGCTGGCGGATCCTTTGCCAACAGGAAAGGAGTGGGCAGCCCAAGGGCAAGCCCGAGCGGGTGCGGCCCGTCGGAACCTACGCTACCGCCTCAGCCATCTCCCAGGCATCAACGCAGAATGCCTCTGTGCACTCCTCACAGAGCGGTCCCCCGCAGCCGCAGACGCCATCTCTGCCCTCCTGACCGCAGCAGGCGCATTCCTCAAGCAAACTGTGGCATTCGTCGCAGTTCATTGCCCCTCCTGGAAAGTACATCGGTGTAATTTTGGACCCTATCACTCAACGAATGCAAGCTCTCGCCCGCCGTGCAGCCTCACGCGACCAGACTGCCTGCACGAGGCAAGGCGATAGGAGGGGTACAGCCAAGATAAGCCTAAAAGGGGCAGTAGCCATCGGAGTGGGGGGTGATGGGCGGACTCGGGGACCGTTTTGATACGGTTCGCTGGGGAGCAGGCCGACACTGAGTGGCCGGGGAAGCAGCACAAGGCAGTCCCGTTCTGGGTGGGTCGGTGAGCTCCTGGCCGGCGATCACCTTGCGGACCATGAAGTAGCCCAGGAACTCGCCCAGGTTCTCGACGATGTGCTCGGCTCCGAAGAGCCGGCGGAAGGCATCCTCGTCGCCGCCGTCGAAGGCCTTGCGCCAGCGCTTGAGGTCCAGCCCGGTGAGGCTCTGGTAGGCGTAGCCGTTCAGGCAGTGGCCGAGGAGCTCGACCACGTACCCGTAGTTGCGGTAGGTGCGCGCCGAGAGGCGAGCACGCTGTTCCGCCAGGAACGCTGCGAGGAGGTCATCGATGCTGGGCTGGGCTCTACCCACGGGGTGTTCATTCTCGCAGCCCGGGGCGGGGCTGCTCGATCGGCGTGGCGAGGAGCTGGCGGGCAGCCGCCGCGTAGCGGATGGCTGACTTCTCGCTGACGCCAAACACGCTGGCGAGATGCAGTGGATCCGGGCCGTGGACGAGGGCTTCCTCGAGCTGGCGGTCGATCCTCAGGCGTTCCAGCGTCGCCTCCTGGCCGCGTAGCGCCTTCTTGGCCCAGAAGGTGCTGACGGGGCCCGTTTCCGAGGCGGTTTGCTGGTTGATGATCAGGTGCGGGTTGGCCGTGTTCGGCCAGCGCTCCCGCCGGTAGGCAAGCCACTCCAGGAGCGTGCGCCTCGTGAGATCGTCCAGCGGCCGGATGCGGGCGGCGATGACGAGTTGACGGTTGCCGAGATCAACGTCGTCGAGTCGCATCCCACGGATCGCGCCCGTGCGGGCGGCGTGCACGGCAGCAAGAGCCAGGACGAGGCGAGCCCCCGGGGTCGTGGCCGTGGTGATCGCCTCTCCGACCTCGCCGGGGCGGAGGGGTTGGATGACGAAACCTGCGCGCTCGCCAACCGGGAGGCGGCTGGTGGGATTGCGGAAGACCAGTCCCTCCTTCTTGCAGTTGGCGAACAACGACCTGAGGCCGATCAAGGTGTTGTCACGCCGGCTTGCCTGCAGGGGCCCGATCATGCGACGACGTCGTCGCGGGTGACCTCTCGCAGATGTTGGTAGCACCCCGACCAGACCGCCAGGGCCGGACGGACGGCGTTCAGGTAGTTCCAAACCGTGCCCTGGTTGCGGGCACGCGTCCTGGGCCCTCCGTCGTGCAGGGTGCGCAGCCACGCCTCGACTTCGCAGCCGATCCCCGGGGCCAGGCCGCCGAGCTTGCGCTCAAGCCAGTCCTCGAATGATGGGCGCCGGTCGTCGACCAGCAGGCCCATCTCATCGAGCACCTCGGCGACACGCTCCACGCTGATGTACAGCCCGCGCAGGACCGGGAACAGCTCTGAGTAGCGGACGGTGTCGCCTTCAACGTGGCCCGACAGCAGGATGACCAAGCCGCGTTGGACGGCGAAGCGCACCCCACGAGCCCAGCCCCGGGCCTCCCCCCGGCGGTAAGCAAGGTAGTGCCCCCAGAGGAGCCAGGGGTTGGCGGCGTCCATGTGATCCCGTTCATCAAAGCGGGTGAAATCCCTGCGGGCCTCGAACAGCCGGAGCTGGATGCGCCCCGTGGCCGGGCACGGCCTGGCACCAGCACAGCCGGCAGTAGCCCCGCTTCACGGGGAGCACCCGGCTGCAACCGCTGCATACCGCCTCCTCGGGTGTTGGTGCTTGAAGACGCCGCAGGCCGAGCAGAACCGGCCGGAGAGGACGCCCCACGCCAAGCAGGCGGTGCAGCTCCTCGCCGGACCGCCCGACGAGGTCCGGTTCATTCAGATCGGCGGGAGAGAGCGTCCGTCGCGGCGCTTGGGCTTGACGCCCGGCGGACCGGCGACAGCCTCCTTGGGTGACTGCTCGTCCGCCGGGCGCTGCACCTTGTCGGGTTCGGGGATCAGGATCTCCTCAACGCCACAGCCGAGGACCGCGCAGATGACGTCGAGGTCGTCGAGCTTGATGCTGGCGGGGTTGCCGGACCACAGCCCGGACATCTTGCCGGCGCTGATGACGAGGCCGTGCTCGGCCAAGCGGCGTTGAAGCTCGCTTGCCTTCCAGATCCCCCGGCTTGCGGCCGCCAGCCGCAGGTTCCATCTCACGTCATGAGTCCTTCCAGTCGTTTGGCCGCCCGAACGCTGCCGGCGATCCAGGCCTCTTCGATCCAGGTGCGCTGCACATGGACGTACTGCATCGTGGTCGCTACCCAGGCGTGCCCCAGGAGTTCCTGGATGGCCAGCAGATCCATCCCGGTCAGGTAGAGCTGTGAGGCGCAGTAGTGGCGGAGGACGTGCGGGGTCAGCCGGTCGCTCCACGCCGGCAGGTGCGCTGCGGCCGCCTCGGCCAGCCCGACGCGCAGCGCCTCGGTGCCCACCCGCCCGCAGGTGCCGTCCCCGTTCTTTCGCTCGGAGGGCAGCAGGGGGGCACCTGGTCGGGAGTCATCACCGTCGAAGTGGCACCAGACGTCCTCGATGAACCAGCGCAGGGTCCGGCCGGCGTCGTTGATGAGGGGGACCATCCTTGCCCGAGGACCGCTGCCGGGACCGGCGAGTCCCGCCGGCTGCGTTTCGCAGCACCTTGCCGAAGTAGGCGTCGGCGTCGGCTGGCTCCATCTCCCACAGCGGCCGGCCGAACCAGGCCCGGACCTGCTCGAGATTGCCGACGTCACCGCGGATCGTGGCATCGGCCAAACCGGCGGAAGCCCGGGCCAGCACGAATCCGGCCAGCACGTCGGTCTCGAACTCGGCCAGCTCCTGAGGAGTAGCCGCCGCTGCCGCAGATCCCTGACGACCGCCAGCTCCACGCGACCTCCACTTCAGCTGGGATGGTAGTTTCTCATCCTAGATGAAGAAGTGTCAGAAGCGACGGATTTCCTTCATAACCTGCCGGCCGTGACCCTGAACACGAGAATGCCCTGCTCATTGGAACTATTGGGCTTGACGGGCTCTACCGGGGAGACCGGGAACCCAAGGCATATCTCATACCTGGACGGCGTCGCCGACCACTTGGCTGGTGTCCTGGACGGGGGCCATTGTGCCCGGCACCGATCGTGACCAGCTGGCTCAAGGCCTCCAGCGACTCGGCTATGTGTCGCACGCGGCGTGCGTACGAGGGCGGACCGGTCTCCGGGCCCGTTTTCTCGGGCGCCTGCCCGTGCATCGAGCCACGACCCGGAAGGCCCCGTTTACTTCTGCTTCGCCTTGGCCGCCGTCTTTGCAGTCTTGGCCACCGTTGACTTGCCCTTGGGGGCCGCATTCTTCTTCGGAGCTTCCTTGGGCGTCGCTTTTTTCGGCATCGGGTTCTCTTTCTCCTCGACAGACCGGAAATCCCATTGCACCCGGACGCTTCCTACTTGCGGCAGGGTAATGGAAATAGTGGCAGTCACGGACTCCGCGAGCTGCCTTACCCCTAACTCGGCTTCCCCCGCTAGAGCCTCGGGCTCCTCAACCGGCTCCTCACCGGGCTCACCTTCGGCTTCGGTCCCGGGCTCCTCGGCCGCTTCCTCGGCGGGCTCTTCCTCGGGCTGCTCTGCTGCTGGGGCCTCGGCGGGCCCCTCACCGGGCTCAGCGGCTTCGATCCCGGGCTGCTCTGCTGCTGGGGCCTCGGCGGGCTCCTCACCGGGCTCAGCTTCGGCTTCGGTCCCGGGCTCCTCGGCCGCTTCCTCGGCGGGCTCCTCACCGGGCTCAGCTTCGGCTTCGATTCCGGGCTGCTCTGCTGCTGGGGCCTCGGCGGGCCCCTCACCGGGCTCAGCGGCTTCGATCCCGGGCTGCTCTGCTGCTGGGGCCTCGGCGGGCCCCTCACCAGGCTCAGCGGCTTCGGTCCCGGGCTGCTCTGCTGCTGGGGCCTCGGCGGGCCCCTCACCGGGCTCAGCGGCTTCGATCCCGGGCTCCTCGGCCGCTTCCTCGGCGGGCTCCTCACCGGGCTCACCTTCGGCTTCGGTCCCGGGCTCCTCGGCCGCTGGGGCCTCGGCGGGCTCCTCACCGGGCTCACCTTCGGCTTCGGTCCCGGGCTCCTCGGCCGCTTCCTCGGCGGGCTCTTCCTCGGGCTGCTCTGCTGCTGGGGCCTCGGCGGGCCCCTCACCGGGCTCAGCGGCTTCGATCCCGGGCTCCTCGGCCGCTTCCTCGGCGAGCTCCTCACCGGGCTCACCTTCGGCTTCGGTCCCGGGCTGCTCTGTCGCTGGGGCCTCGGCGGGCCCCTCACCGGTCCTCGTGTATCTGGAGCGGACGTACAATCCGGACGAGCCGATGATGTTCGGAACGCTCGAGGGGGTCATTGCCGCGGCTGCTGCGGCCTCGCCAGGCTCCCCTTCGGCCTTGGCCTCGGGCTCCTTGACTGCTCGGGCGTGCTCGATCTCCAACTGCCGGCAGAGATCGGCCCGTTCGACTTCCAGCCTTCCGACTAGGCGGCGAAGCTCATCAGCCTCGGCTTGCAGGGCGGTTAATCGAGCCTCGGCACCTGCTGCGCGGCGCTCAGCCTCTGCCAGGGCGCTCGCTACCTGCTCTCGGGGCCGGGAGAGTTCCTGGTCCATGGTGCTGGACGTGGCAGCGTAGCCAGGGGCGACTTCCTCGCTGGCTGAAGCAAGTGGCTTGAGGGCGGTGAACTTTATGCTCGCCACCTTCCCCTGCACCGCAGCCAGGTCGTCGTTCGAAGGGGACGGGGTGAACCTTTCGCCGGGACAGCGGGCCATGGCTTGCAGCTCATCTGGGGAAAACGGGTGGCAAGCCACAACCTGAATCTCACCAAAGCCCGCCTGCCCTACGGTCTCGAGGTACTTCTCTTCCGGAATGGCCCCGCCGAGACATCCCGACCAGGTCGACCGGAGGCGCGCTCGGAGCTCTGTGGCGAGGTCCTCGGTGAGGACGACGTCGGAGATCGCCAGCCGCCCCCCCGGGCGCAGGAGCCGAAAGGCTTCTCGGTACACCGCGTCCTTGTCGGGGCACAGGTTGATCACGCAGTTCGAGATCACGACATCCGCTGATCCGTCGGGGAGCTTGGTCTCGGCCATGTCCTCAACTAGTCGCAGTTCGATGTTGCGGTCCTGGAGGCCGGCGCTGGCCACGGTCTCCTTGGCTCGCCCGATCATCTGGGGGGTGAAATCGATGCCGACCACCCCGCCCTGCGGTCCGACCTTGTGAGCAGCCAGGATGACGTCG
>WNFC01004864.1_pt1 | contig 18167 bp, 17 predicted proteins | sample 5400541 | NCBI WGS metagenome assembly WNFC01 (sample SAMN13153342, study PRJNA577476) | soil metagenome | isolation source: 120 cm saprolite under Douglas fir tree site 2 hole 2 replicate 1 | place: USA:California | collected 2015-04-18
TAGTGGCCGGTCTTCCGCGTTCTGAGCGTCCCGGTTCGACCGGGAAGACCGGTGAGGCTCAGGCTCCACAGCTTGCCCCCGCCCCGTCTCCAGCTTCAGCCAACGCTCCCCAAACGCCTGCCGCCCACACCGCACCCTCTTCCCCCGTCTGTCATCCTGACCGAAGGTTCCGACCCTGTCGGAAAGGATCTCATCCCATCCCTGCGACTCAATCCGCTCGGTCGGTCACGCCAGCCGTTCAGCCCAACAGCCCCCCGCAGACCAGCCCACCCACTCCGCAACCTGCCCCAAACAGGGACGCCCGCGCACTCCACTTCGACGACAATTACCGCCTCCGCATAGACGGCAAACCCTTTTAGAATCAACACTTACACAACCGTCCGCAGCTGTTCATTCTAAACCACTTACACCGACACTAAGTCCTTTATCTGCAACACTTACAAAAAACTAGGAGGGGGCAATCAAGCCCGCGGAAGAAGCAACGTTCACATTTAGCCGAGAATCACTGGTACCCTCACGAGTGTCGAAGAACCGCGGCCCACAACTCATGGCCATGTTTCTACTGCGCCGGCGCTGTCGCCGCTACCAATCGCTCTTAGGATTTCTCTTCTCTGACTGAACACTGAAAACTGACCACTGAAGACCGTTTCAACGTGCTGAAGCTGGTGCTATTGCAACGACTTTCCGTATTTCTCTTCTCTGACTGAGAACTGAAAACTGACCACTGGAAACCGCATCACTTCGCCGGCGCCACAGCCGTCGCAAGGCCCAGCGTCTGCATCACGGCATCGTGCAGCGCCGGGCGCACCTGCTGAATCTTGGTGTTTTCCCGTGTCGGATGCACACGGTTCGTCAGCAGTACGACAAAAAGCTGGCGGTCCGGATCGATCCAAATCGAAGTTCCGGTAAATCCGGTATGCCCAAAACTGTGCGCCGAAAAATAATGTCCGCTCGAGCCGCCTTCGGTGGGCACCGCCCAGCCCAGCGTCCGCGTCCCGCCGGAAAGTTGCTGCGGCATCGTGAACTGCGAAATCGTCGCGCGCCGCAAAATCCTTTGGTGCGCGTAAATGCCGCCATTCAGCAGCATCTGGCAAAACGCCGCCAGGTCCGGCGCCGTGCTGAAAACTCCCGCATGCCCCGAAACGCCGCCAATGGCAAACGCGTTTTCGTCGTGTACTTCGCCCTGCACCAAACGGTGCCGCAAATTGTTGTCGATTTCCGTCGGCGCAATCTGCGGCCACAATTTTTTCGGCGGCCGGTACATGGTGTCCTTCATTCCCAGCGGCAAAAAAATGTAGCTCTTCGCTAAATCGTCCAGCGTCCTGCCCGTCAACCGCTCGATGATTTCCGCCATCAAAATTATCCCGAGGTCGGAATAAATTTCCTTCGTCCCAGGCTCGTACTCCAGCGGCTCGGCGAAAATCTTCGCGAGCGTATCCTGCTTGTTTTTCGAGGTCCGCCAATATTCCTTGAACGGCGGCAATCCCGAAGTGTGCGTCAGCAAATGCCGCACCGTCACGCGGTGCCGCCATTCGGGGTTCGGCCCGCTGGCCCACTCCGGCAAATACCGTTCGATTTTCGCATCAAGATCCAACGGAACCGCGAAGTCCCCTTCCGCTAATTTCGCCACCAGCGTTGTCGTCGCCACCACTTTCGTAAGCGACGCGATGTCGTACATCGTCGCTGGCGTAGTCGCCGGGGCCTTCGCGTCGTAGCTCAATTTTCCAAAAGCGTGAATGGCCACTTTCCCGCGAATTCCAACCGCCAGCGTCGCGCCGGGAAATGCCTTGTCCGCGATGGCTTTTTCGATGACGTCGTAAGCAGGTTTTAGCTGCGCTTCGCCGCGCGCATCCATCGCTTGCAACGCCATCGCATTTGCAGGCACTTCCATTCCAAACCCCGCCTTTAGATTCACTCCCGGAATCGTCACTGGCAATTTCCCGCGCACGGGAATTTCTGCAAACAGCGCGCGCGCCACCGAAATTTGCGCCACGTCGCTGATCCCAAAAGCCGCCAGCCAGGTTTCCGCTTGCGGAAATCTCTCGATCAAATACGGGCTCCCGAATCCCACGGTGATTACTGGCTTCCCGGTTTTGTAAATCTGCTCCGCCAGCGCGGCCTGCTCCGCGGGAACGTCGACGTTTCCTTTTCGGTCGCTCACTCGCACAAACAGCGCGAGAATCGCGACGTCGTAATTTTCCAGCGGCGGCAATTTCAGAGTGGAGGCATTCACGAATCGCGTGTCCGCGCGCAGCGTCGTCAGCGAGTCGAATTTTGAACGCAATTCGCGTTCGAGGTCTTCGCCCGGATACGGCTCGGGATCGGCGTAAAGGGCGAGCAGCAGCGCGCGCGAAGATTTTGAACTGTCCAACGGCAAGCGGTGCGGTGTGTCGCGCAGCAGCGTCACGCCGCGATCGGAAATTTCCTGGGCTTCTTTCTGCCAGGCAGCGCTGCCTAATTTATGATTGATCGCATTCACATCCACGAGGCGATTCGATTGCAAGCCCAGCCGCGCTTTTGCTTGCAGGATGCGGCGCACCGAGGCGTCGAGGCGCTCTTTCGAAATGCGCCCGGATTTCACCGCTGCTTGCAGCGCTTCGAACGCCGCGTCGGGCACAGGCGGCATCAGCACGCAATCCGCGCCCGCGGCGACCGCGCGCACCGCCGCTTCTCCGGGCGCGAAACGCACGGTAATTCCGCCCATGTCCATCGCGTCGGTGATGACCAATCCTTCGAATGCAAGCTCTTTTCGCAGCAGCCCCGTCAAAATATTCGAAGACAACGTTGCGGGTGTGTTTGCGTCCGGCTCCAGCGCCGGAATCGAGAGGTGTCCCGTCATGATGCTGCCGACGCCGGAGGCAATCGCCGCGCGGAAGGGAATGAGTTCCAGGTTTTCGAGCCGCTCGCGGTTCGCGGGAATCACCGGCAAATCAATGTGCGAATCCGCGGCGGTGTCACCGTGCCCTGGAAAATGTTTCGCCGTCGCGAGCCCGCCGTTTTCCTCGACGCCGCGCACAAACGCGGATACGAATTCAGCGACGCGCGCGGGGTTTTCTCCAAACGAACGGGTGTTGATGATGGGATTTCCCGGATTATTGTTTACATCCGCCACCGGCGCATACACCCAGTGAACTCCGACGGCGCGCGCTTCCAGCGCGGTGACTCTTCCCATGGTGTAGGCGTCTTTCGAATCGCCGCCAGCGGCCACGGCCATGGCGGTGGGGAACGAGGCGCCCTCGTCCAGTCGCATGGCGACGCCGCGTTCGAAATCGGCGCCGACCAGCAGCGGCAGCTTCGACTTGGCCTGGAGCTGATTGTTTAGCACCGCGGTGGGATAGGCCTGGCTCTTCACGATGCCCAGCGGCGATCCCTGGGTAATGTTAATGAACCCTCCGACGTGTAGATCGTTTACATCGTGCATAATTTGATGGTAAGCCGCGGTGTCCGTGGGAGTAAAACTTCCATGATAAGTGGTGAAAAGAAGCTGCCCGACCTTTTCGTCCGTGCTCATCTTGCGCAGCGTAGATTCCACCCAGGCGTTTGCGGCGGGTGACAGTTTTTTCAGGGCGCTTTTGGAAGGAGCCCTGCTTTTTTCAGCAGCGGCTTTCTTCATGGAGGCGCTGCGGTCCTGGGTGCGTGCGTTATATGCCATAAGGAAAGGGATCGAGACGGGAATCAAAAGCAAAAAGCGGACGCGGCGTCCTTGCATCAGTTAGAATCCCCCATCGGCCGCCGGCAGTCTGCATTTATAGCGGTTGTGGATAGAGAGCATGTAAACATTCAGTGATTGCAACACTTGAAGTTGAGATTCTTCGGGCATCCTCGCCGGATGCCCTCAGAATGACAGTGTTGGCTTTTTTTAGCAGGCTGTTGCAGGAGGGCTTTTGACCGGACGCAAGCGTGCGCTTTTGAAGTTCAACAATATGACGATCGTTTTGGCGCTGCTCTCGCTTGGAGCCGCGCCGGCGGATGCGAAGACAAAACATTCAAGCCATATTGCGCGCGTGCAAACTGGCCTGGACGTTCTGGAAGCGCAAAAGTTCGCGCCGCTTCGCGGCAAGCACATCGGCGTGATCACCAACCACACCGGGCTTGATTCGCAGGGGCGCAGTACGGTTGACGTCTTATCTCATGCCACGGGCGTCCAAGTGGTGGCGCTTTTCAGCCCGGAACATGGGCTTGCGGGCCGCAATGATGAAAATGTCGCCTCCAGCAAAGATCCTTCGACTGGCCTTCCGGTCTACAGCCTCTACGGGGAAACCCGGCGTCCCACCGAGGAAATGCTCAAAGGCATCGACGCACTGGTCTTTGATGTTCAGGACGCCGGAGTGCGCTTCTATACCTACACGGCGACGATGGGGTATTGCATGGAGGAAGCCGCCAAACACAACATCGCTTTCTTCGTGCTCGACCACCCCAATCCGCTGGGTGGAGAAATCGTCGAGGGCCCGATGCTGGATGCCGACAAAACCAATTTCGTGGGATATTTCCCGATGCCCGTGCGTTACAGCCTGACGATCGGAGAGCTGGCGCAGCTTTTCAACGGCGAGAATCACATTGGGGCGGACCTGCATGTCATTTCAATGAGGAACTGGCATCGTAATTATTTTTTCGAGAGCACGGGCGTCAAATGGATTCCACCGTCACCAAATCTTCGAACGATAAAGGGATCCATTGTGTATCCCGGCATCGAAATCCTGCAAAGCGCTGGTGTCTCCGTGGGCCGCGGGACGCAAACGCCCTTCGAGGAATTTGGAGCGCCCTGGCTCAACGGAGACGAGGTTGCCGCCGAGCTGAACCTGCGTCATTTGCCCGGATTGCATTTTGCCGGGCAGCCGTTCATCCCGGTCGTGGGGCTGTACAGCGGGCAGCGCTGTGGGGGTGTAGCGATCCGCATCATCGATCGCTTTGCGGTGCGTTCCATGCGCCTGGGCCTGGAAATCGCCGCAATCCTGCAAAAGCTCTATCCGAAGCAGTTTAATTCCGCGAAGCTGATTGAGCTTGTTGGGAACGCCGACACCATGCAGCAATTGCAGGCGGGGACGGCTCCCGAAAGAATTGTTGCGAGCTGGTCAGAAAGTCTCTCAGCATTTGACAAAGTGCGCCGGAAATATTTTCTATACAAATAATGTCTGTAGTCAGTTGTCAGTTTTCAGTGTTCAGTGGGAAAAGAAAGAGTAAGGGTGCCACCATTTTATTCTCCAGTGGAAGAAGCGAAAAGTAAGGTGGCACGATTTGATTTTCCAGTTCCGGTGAATTGTCTAAGCGCGAGAATTGTCTGAGGTGGTATGATTGAAAAACTAAGGGCGCTAGCATGAGCAACGCATCTGGTAATCCGAAAACTTATGAAGGCCGCATCATCCGTGATGCCGGAATATGCGGTGGGGAGCCCGTCTTCAAAGGCACGCGAGTGACTCTGCGCACTGTGCTTGCCAGCCTTGCCGAAGGCGATTCCGCTGAAGAAATTCTGGCCGATTTTCCCAGCCTGAAAGCGGAGGATGTTCAAGCCGCGATCGCGTTTGCTGCCGCGTCCGCTGAAGAAGATCTGCCCGTTCCAGTGATTCCGCATATTCGATGAAGATTAAGCTGGACGAAAACCTGCCTTTCAGGCTTGCGGCCCGGCTTAATAAGCTTGGTCACGACGCTCATACTACATATGAAGAACGGCTCGTGGGCCATCCCGACAAAGAAATCTGGGACGCGGCGCAAAAGGAGTCGAGATTTCTAATTACCCAGGACTTGAATTTCTCGGATTTGAGGCGATTCGCTCCTGGTTCCCACTGCGGGATATTGCTCGTACGTCTGCGCTCACCGAATCGGCTAACCTAACCGCGCGAATCTGCGAATTGTTCCAACAAGAGAACATGAGCGAATGGGCTGGCTGTTTTGTTGTTGCTTCTGAGCGCAAGACGCGAGTGCTCAAGCCCGAGACCAAATAGACTTCCGCTGCGGGTTTTTGCTTGTTTCCAAAAGTTTATCTGCAAATCTTTCCTCGATTGAATTCCAGTGATAGAGTCTCGGCATGCGGATTGTGTCGTTGCTGCCATCGGCCACGGAGATTCTGTTCGCCCTGGGATTCGACCGCGAAATCGTGGGCGTGAGCCACGAGTGCGATTTTCCGGCGCGGGCGCGGACGAAAACGGTGGTCATTCGTTCACGGATTCCGCACGATGCTCCGCCGGCGGAAATTGACCGACTGGTGAGCGAGTACGTGCACCGCGGCGAGAGTTTATACGCGGTCGACGCGGAAGTGCTGGAGGCGCTGGCACCGGACCTGATCATTACCCAAGACTTGTGCCACGTGTGCGCGGCTTCTCCGGACGATCTGGCGACCGCGCTTGCGCGCTTCGACCGGCGCCCCGAAGTGCTTTGCCTGAATCCGCAGGATTTGGGTGACGTTTGGCGCGACATTCTTTGGGTGGGAGAAGAATCGTGCCGCGGCCCTCAGGGCGAATCGCTGGTAGCGAAGATTGGTGTGCATCTTGGCGCACTAGAGCAACAGTTACCGCAAACGGCGGAGCGGCCTCGCGTGGCTTTTCTCGAATGGCTGCAGCCGTTTTACGTCGGCGGTCATTGGGTTCCGGAGATGATTCAGGTGGCAGGCGGAGAAGATGTTTTGGGCAAAGTCCGCACGCCTTCCTTCCGCGTGCACTTGCAGGATATCGTCGAGGCAGCGCCGGAGATTCTCCTGATCGCGCCTTGTGGATACAGCGCGCAACGAGCACGCGACGAATACCTTTCGATCGATCTTCCCGAGCAGTGGAATGCCATGCCCGCCGTTCGCAACGGGCGCGTCTACGCGCTCGAAGCCAACAGTTATTTTTCGCGGCCGGGCCCGCGGCTTATCACGGGCATCGAAGCGCTCGCCAAACTTTTCCATCCAGCGGTTGAAGTCTCTGGCGAAGCGGAAGCTGCCATTTCGCCAGTCAGGGCTGGCACGCATACTCGCGCGGCCTCCGTTTAATCCGGGCTCCGCCGCCGTTTACCTTTGGACACCTGACCTTCAGCACCGTTGACAATGCGCGTTTGATATATAAGAATCTTATATGTAAGGGAGAGCTCTATGATTGGAGCAGGAATCAAGCGTGGCACCGCGGAACTGGCGGTCCTCAGTATTCTTGAAGAGGGCGCGCTCCATGGTTATGAAATGGCGCGACGCATCGAGGAGCAAACCAAGGGCGCACTGCGGTTCACGCTCGCGGCGCTCTACCCCATGCTTTACCGCATGGAGAAACGCGGGTGGATTCGCGGAAGCTGGGAAACGAGCGGCAGCGGCCGACGGCGCCGATGCTACCGCCTGACTCCTGCGGGGAAGAAAAAGCTTTCGCCGCTGCGCAAGGAATGGGCAGAACTCTTCAGCGCTTTGCGCCAACTTGGGAAGGTGGCCAGTGCCTGATTGGCAAGAACTTGTTCGCCAGCGCCTCTCCGGACTCGCCCTTGATACTGCGGAGAAGGACGAAGTCCAAGCGGAACTCGCCGCACACTTGGAAGAATCGTATGGGTCGCTGCGAACAAAGGGCCTGCCCGAAGAAGCGGCAATGCAGCAAACGCTAGCGCAAGTTGCCGATTGGGATGATTTACAGCGGAGAATTCACTCCGCACGGATGGAAAAGGACACCATGACAAATCGCGTTAAGCAATTCTGGCTCCCCGGCTTGCTCACCTTCACGCTTTCAATGGGTTTGCTTGAGCTGGTGCAGAAGTTCTTCCCGCAGCCGTTCATACTCCGCTTAGATCACCCTCCTGTGCTCCTGTTTTATCTACCGTGGTTGCTAACATTGCCTTTGGCCGGTGCCATAGGGGCTTGTTTATCGAAGCGAGCGGGCGGCACGAGGCGCATGACACTTTTGTCGAGCATATTTCCTGTGTTGCCGTTTGCCGCCGTTTTTCTGATAGCTATTCCCGTGGGCTTGGTGCTTTCTCATACGCTTTCACACGGAATCGTTGCTGCTGCTTTTCTGACACTTGGGATTGCATGGGTTGCTGTTCCTGGATTAATTCTTCTGGTGGGTGGCTTCCTGACGAGGTTTCTTTTTTCGCGACGGTTAGATTCCCGGGGAACCGTGAGCAACTGAGATCGACCGGCTCCAGCGGCGGTAGAAGGGACGGCAAAGGCGAGGCCAAAGTTACCATCGTCCACATTCGTGACCCCTGCGAACACCCGCGCCACTACTTGATTTCCCTGTGCGAGGGACTATCTAGCGAACGGAACAACCAATCCGGGACTTTCCTGGGGACCAGTAAATGAGCAGCGCCTTCCCTTGCACCTGATCTCGTCGCACAAAGCCGTAACCCTCATATCTGCTGTCCAGACTTTGATTCAGATTATCGCCAACGACAAAAAACGAATCCTGCGGAACGGTCAAGGGGAGAAACGCGATTGGTTCGGCAGAGGGCGCAACATTCTGGACGGGCTCGCCGCACACCTCAGGCCAAGCCACCACTTTTCCGTTTACCAGGATCGTATTTGCAGGTCCCGGCGCGATCTTGTCACCACCTACCGCGATTACCCGCTTCAAGAATCTTTGTCCGCCAGGCGGGTGGGTAAAGAGGATCACCTCTCCTCTCTCCGGAGCCCGCGCGTTGAACGCATCCATTCCCGCGATGATTCGCTCGTTCAGGCAAATTGCCGGGCACATCGAATTGCTTGGAACTCGAAAGGCCCGCGGCTCAAACGTCTTTATGGTGCGGAAGAGTATTATGACGCCGGCAACCATCAGGAGCCCAACGGCAGCTCCCAAGTAAATTAGGACCGTGATGAGAGTGCGGCCAGCGGGAGGCTTCCCTGTTGATGAGACACTAGACCCGAGAATCAATTCTGCCATTTGAAGATATTCCTTTTGACCATTTCCGGTAAAACGGGAGCCCGGCGAGAATCAAGAGCAAGCCGATGGAGGAGCGGCCGGGGCGTTCGAGCCAGATATTGAAGGTGAGAGCGAGGGCGCCTGCGACGAAGAGGCCGGGGACCCAGGGGTAGCCCCAGCAGCGATAGGGGCGCGGCAAATCGGGTTCCGTCTTGCGCATGCGAAAGAGCGCGACCACGGCGGAGGCATAGAAGATCCACGCGGCAAAAATAAAAAGATTGGTCAACTCTTCGAATGTGCCAGTCAGCGCCATCAAACCTGCCAGAACGCCTTGAAAGAGCAGCGAGCGCCCCGGTGTGCGGAATTTTGGATGGATACCCCCGACGATCTTGAAAAAGATTCCGTCGCGGGCCATGGCGTAGCCGACGCGCGCCCCGCTGAGCACGGAGGAATTCATCGAGCCCAGGGCGGAGATGACCATGGCGAAGGTGATCCAACCGGCGGCGGTGGCCCCTTTGATGTGTGCAACGACATCGGAGGCGATGTGCTGCGATGCGGCGACAGTTTCAAACGGCAAGACTTTCAAGCACGCCGCACTGAACAGCAGATAGATCACGGCGACGAATCCGACTCCGCCGACGAGGGCGCGCGGGAAATTCTTCTGCGGATTTTGCACTTCGGAACCGACGAGATTCAGATCTTCCCAGCCGTCGTAGGCCCAGAGAGCCGCGGCTAGAGTGGCGAGAAACGCGCTGAAAATCGCGCCCATTCCCATTCCCGCTGCGGGCCAGAAGGGATCAGGCGGGCGCGCGGCCGGCGCGGGCGAAAAAAACGCGACTCCGATCACAATGACTACCGACGTGATTTTGATGGTGGTCAGGAAAACCTGGACTGCGCCGCCGAGCCGTACGCCAAGATAGTTCACGCCGGTCATGATCAGAAGCCAGACGACCGCGAGCGGCTGCGCCCAGGTAAAAACAAAATCGTACGGTTTGATCCAGCCGGTGAGGCCAGGAATGGCAATATGGACAGTGAAGAGTGGAACGGCAATAACAGGGAGGAGAAAGCTGAGGAAGCGCATCATACCGGCGGCAATGGAAGCGAGGGAACTGGGGCGGCCGACGATGGAATGCATCCAGCCAAAGAGGAAACCGTAAACTGGTCCGAAGCCACGGCGGAGATAGGCGTATTCGCCGCCGGCTTCGGGAATCATGGAACCCAATTCGGCGAAGGAAAACGCGCCGAAGATGGAAAGAATCGCGCCGACGATCCACGCCGCAAAAACGATGGAGACACTGCGGCCTTCGCGCGCCATTTCGGCGGGCTTGAGGAAAATGCCTGTGCCAATCATGGTGCCGACGACTATGGCCGCGGAGGCCCAAGCGCCCAGGCCGCGCACTAGTTCGAGACGTTTTTCGGTCAATTCATCCTCGCCTTCACTCAGAGGGCACGATGTATCGTGCCTCTACTTCGGCGCGATTCGGCTCGCGAGCCAGCCGACGAAAAACGTGACGAGCGCGCCAATCATGAAGTACCACGTATACGCCACGCTCGTAAATTGGAATACGCATAAAACCGTGGCGAGCCCCGCAATCATTCCGGCCAGCGCGCCGCGGGCAGTGGCGTTGCGATCCAGTGTCCCTAGCAGAAAGAGGCCGAGCAGGCTGCCGAAGGGAAGCGAGGCCACGGTCAGCCCGGTTTCGAGCAACGGGCCCCACTTCACCATGCCGAAGCCCATCAGCACCAGGCCCCACGCGAGCGTCATACCGCGGGAGAGGCGCAAGAAGCGGGCGGGATCGGCGCTTTGCCCGCGCAGTTTTGCAAAATCGAGCACGCTCGAAGCGGCCAGAGAATTCAACGAACCGCTGGCGTTGGACATGGCCACGGCCACGATGGAAGCCAGCAGCAGTCCGGCCAGCCCCATGGGCATCTCGCTCACAAGAAAAAGCGGCAGGATGCGGTCGGTGCGTTCGCCGGGCGCCAAGAGCGGGGCGTGCTGCGCGAACACGTAAAGAAATACGCCAATTAGCAGAAACACGGTGAATTGGAAAAGCACGATGACGCCGCTGGCGAGCAGGGCGAGGCGGCTGTCGCGCTCGTTCTTGGCCGCGAGGAGTCGTTGCACGATGATCTGGTCGGTGCCGTGGGTGGCCATGGTGAGAAAGCCGCCGCCGATAAGGCCGGACCAGAATGTATATTTCGTCGCAAGATTCCAGGAAAAATCGAGTACTTGAAGTTTGTGGCCAGCGGCGGCGGCAACTTGCGTGACTTCGCTCCACCCGCCTGGAATGCGATGGAGCAAGACGAAGAAGGTTACGGCGCTTCCGGTGAGATAGAGCAGCAACTGCGCCACGTCGGTCCAAATTACGGCTTTCATGCCGCCTTCGAAGGTGTACAAGACCGTCAGGGCGATAACGAGGACCACGGCGAGGTGCTCGGAGGTGCCGAGCACGACGCTGACGACGAGCGCGATGGCCGAGACGCGCACGCCTTCGGCAATCGCGCGCGTGATGAGGAAAGTGCTGGCCGCGACCGCGCGCATCCTTTCGCCAAAGCGCTTTTCGATCAGAGCGTAGGCGGTGAAGAATTCTCCGCGAAAATATCCCGGTAGCAACAAGAGAACGATGAGAACGCGGCCGAGCAGGTATCCAAAGACCAGTTGAATAAAGGTGAGATTACTGCCGTAGGAGATTGCCGGCGTTCCGATGATTGTGAGGGTGGAGGTCTCCGTGGCGACGATCGAAAACGCCAGCGCCCACCAGGGCGCGGTGCGGCCGCCCAGAAAATAGTCGGTGGCATTGCGCTGGCCGCGCCGGAAACGCATCCCCAGGGCCGTAACGCCGAGCAGGTACGCGATGACAATCGCGAGGTCCAGCGGATGGATGCGCATCGCGGTGGAGATTATATGCAGTACTGGCGGGTGTCCGGGCAAATTTCTTTGCGCGGTCGCACCAGGACTCTCAGATTGGATCGGACCAGATGGACGTGGAGCTGTGGGCCGCGCCGTCGGCGAGTTGGACGGTGACGATCAGAGTGTGCTGGGTGTGCGGCCCTGCGGTGCCCGCGCGCGAAAATGTGTGTTCGTAGAAGTCGCTGGGGGCGGAAAGCTCGTCGTTGGCGAGTTCGATGGCGTCCAGTTCCGTGCGCACGGAAGCGATGGACTCGCTGTCATCCGCCTGGACGCTGACGTGGATATCGTTTCCTTCGATGGCGCGTGCGTGGTTGATGGTAAATTTCAAGTTGTCCTCCCTAAGGAAGTTGAGTGGTCCGGCAGTGGCCTGGGTGGCGGGAGAGTTCCGGGAAGAATACACCTGTGCAGTCGTCGGTGATACAGCGAAGAGGTTCTCACGTATTCTTGAGGCATGCGCTGGGTACTTGGATTTGATGGCGGAGGGACAAAGACGGAATGTGTGTTGATGGATACGGCGGGAAAAATTCTTGCTCGCAGTGTTTCTGGGCCATCGAACCCGTGGCGCGTGGGTGTGGAATCGGCGACGCGTGAAATCGAGAAAGCCGCGGATCTGTGCTTGCAAAAAGCTGGGGCTACGCGAAATGGGGTCGTTGCGCTGGGTGCAGGATTGGCGGGCACGGGGAAACCGGAGCTGAAGAAGGGGATGAAGGCGTCGCTCGCAGGAGCGTTCCCGGCCGCGGCGGTCAGTGTCTTTACAGATTTGGAAATGGCGCTGGCGGCCGCTGGGGAAGGACCTGTGATTGTCCTCGTGGCTGGAACCGGGTCCGCGGCGATTGGCCGCAATGCGCAAGGAGAAATCTGGCGCACGGGGGGACTTGGCCCGCAGGTGAGCGACGACGGCAGCGCGTTTGACATTGGAAGCCAGGCGGTTGAGACAGCCATGAAAGAGTGTCAGCAGCGGGGAAAGGATTCTATCTTGGGCAGGAGGATTCTGGAACAACTCGGCTGTGCGTCCTGGCAGGAACTACAACAGCGCGCAACGCTGCAGGCGGACAGTGTTTTTCCAACGCTATTTCCCGTGGTGGCGGAGGCGGCCGATGCCGGAGATCCAGCGGCGCAAGAGATTCTGCTTCAAGCAGCAAGCGAATTGTCCTCCTTGGTGAATGCTGTCACCGAGCATTCGGGCCAGGGGCGAGAGAATATAATGATTGTGAAAACGGGGGGAACCGTGGGCCGGTGCGCGTTTTTTGATGCGCAACTTGACGCAGCGCTGAAGCGAGTTTTGCCACAAGCACGAATTGGAGTGCTTCAAGGGTCCCTTGCGGAGGCAGCGGCACGCGCCGCGAAATACTGAGATGTCAGGAGAAGAATCAGTCCGCGAGCGTGCGCTGGTCGCCACTGGCGAGGAACTCCTGGCGCTGCTGCATCATCCGGCGGCGGATGTGCTCCTCGCTCTTCTCGACAATCCGGCGCTGGACGAAACACACGTTTGCCTGCTGCTCGGAAGAAAGGATCTTCCGGGAGAGGTTCTCGAGGAAGTGGCGCGGCGGAAGGCCCTGCTCAAAAGTTACCGGGTAAAGCGTTCGCTGGCTTTTCATCCGCGCGCGCCGCGCCTTGCGAGCCTGCGGCTTCTGCGTGACCTCTATTTGATGGACCTTGTGCAGATCGCGATATTGCCCGGTGTTTCCGCTGAACTGAAGCGCAATGCCGAAGAGCAATTGCTGGCGCGCCTGCCGCAGCTCCCTCTCGGCCAGAAAATCACCCTGGCGCGGCGGGGCCCTGCGCGCGTTGCGGGCGCACTTCTTGCTGAAGGGCACGCGCAAGTCATTTCGGTCGTTCTGGACAATCCGTTCTTGACGGAGGCGCAAATCCTGAAAGCGTTGTCGCGAGAAAAGCTTCCCACCAGCGTAGTCCCGGCGATCGTTCAGCATCGCAAGTGGTCCATCAGCTACAATGTCCGGCTCGCACTTGTCCGGCACCCCGCTACGCCGCTGGCGACGATTCTTTCCTACCTTTCTCAGCTTACGGTCTCCGACCTGCGGGAATTGGCGGCGCCAGGAATTGTCCCGGAAAGTTTACGCAAGTATCTGCAAGCCGAAGTGCACCGCCGCACGCGCACTGGCGGAAATGCAACTGGCGGCGCGACCTCCAAAGATTCTCGCGCATCCGGCAGGGAGTAAGCATGCCCTTTTCCAGGCACAGAATTTGCTTGTCACCGGCGTCACGTGTTCGGCATCGAAAAGCCGATTGCTGGGAACAAAACAGGCGTCTCCGGCGTCGTAGTTGTCATGACGAAAGATGGCGTATGCTTGCGGCAGTGGCATGGCGAGTTCGACCGTGCGCCGCTGGACGCAGTCCTTGGGACGGAGTTGCACCAGATTTATGGACAGTGGGGACCAACCGGGCCGGCGTTTCGAACGTCGATGGGCGCCGCGATACTCGTTCCGCGCGGACCTCGAGATCGAATGGGGATCAGCGGTCCTTCGCGGAAGCACGCGCGACATCAGCGCCAGCGGAATGTTCATCGAAGCCGTCGATCCGCTGTGGGTCGGCGCGGGGTTCACCGCGCGATTGAACTTACATCAGCCCCTAAGCCTCAACTGCTTTGTGAAGCGCATCGAGCCGGGGCGGGGCATGGGCGTTTCCGTGGCGGGTTCCGAGTCCGAAAGCCAGAAACTTTTTCACGATCTTCTTTCCTCGCTGTCCGACACCGGTTCTTGATCCCGTTTTATACTAAGGGCGATGACACGCTGTCTTGATTGCGGTTCCGAGCGGATCGCGGACCAGTGTCCCTCCTGCGGGCTGACATCCGCGGCCGCGGAAGTCATGTTCCGCCGGCGCCTGCTGAAGCGCACGGCGGTATTTCTTGCCGGGTCGCTGGCCTTCCCGTACGTCAGCCAGATTTATCCCCCGCTGGATCTCGATCTCATGCTGGTGTTTTTTGGGGTGATTTTTTCCGCGGGGTTGACGATCGCCGTAATCCTCGACCGCCGCGCCCAAAATCGCCGAGAACTGGAAGTGCTCAAGCGTGTGTATTCGGGATTCATTCCGTTGCCGTGGATTCTAGCCGCGACCTTGCTCGCGAATGGAGCGCTGGACGGGCAAAAAAACGTGGTCTACCACCCCTCCACCGTGGACAGCCGCTACAACATGCCGGGTATCGTGCGCGGCACGCGCCGCTTGTTTGTCCATTCCTGGCGCGATGGGCAAAAAATCGAGCGCCTGGCCGTGAATTCCGACGATTACGATCGCTTTCACGCAGGTGATGCGGTGATGGTTGGGGTTAAACCCGGGGCTCTCGGTATTCCGTGGTATTTAGGGGTTTACCGTCGGTGAAGAGAGTCTTAAGTTTTCGGAAATTCAGTACACCGGTTTGCCGTTGACCAGGAGCGGGAGCTGCAGTTCGAGGAAATGGCCGTCCTTGCCGAGGCGAAATTTTACCATCTCCATGCTGCGCAGGTCGCGCGTTTTCCATTCGGGAGTTTCGAGCGGTTGATCGGGCTTATCGGCGAGCGACCATTCCACGTCTTCTCCGTGCGGCTTCACCGTTTGCGGATCGATTTCGTAGGCCTCTTGCTCTTTCATGTCAACGAGCAGATAGCGCTTCCACAGTTGAACCAGCAGCAAGCCTTTTTTCTCCGTGTGATAAATGTTCCAGGACTTCGGCGCTTCGTCATTGAATTTCACGATGGCAAATGCCACGGATTTCCAGAGCAGTTTTTTTTCGTTCGACTGCGTTTGAGCCTGGAGGGGCGGTGCGCACAGAGTCGAAAAAAGAATTGCAAACAGTAGCCAGGCGCCCTTCATCCTTAATTCTTAACCTCACTGAAAGACTTGTCGAGGAGCTTGATGGCTTCGTCGACGTCGGGCTTGGTGGTGTTCAACATGGGGGCGAGGCGGAGAGTGTTACCGTAAAGGCCGCCTTTGCCGATGAGCAAGCCGTTCTGCCGGGCGCGCTCCATCACTTGCGTGGCGGCTTCGGGGGCGGGCTCCTTAGTCTTGCGGTCTTTCACCAACTCGAGCGCTTGCATCAGCCCCATTCCGCGCACGTCGCCAATGAGTGAATGCTTGGCCTGCAACTCTTCCAGCTTGCCGCGGAAATATTTGCCGACTACATCCGCGTTTTCGAGCAAGTTCTCTTCCTCAATCAGCTCGATGGTAGCCTTGGCGGCTACGCTGGTCACGGGGTTGCCGCCAAACGTGGCGATGTTCATACCCTGGAAGCCGCCGGCGATTTCCGGCGTGGTGACGGTCAAGCCAACTGGCACGCCATTGCCCATGCCTTTCGCGCTAGTGATCATGTCCGGGATGACTTCCCACTGCTCGATGCCGAACCATTTCTTTCCGGTGCGTCCCCATCCGGTTTGCACTTCATCGGCAATGAATAGCGCGCCGTACTTCTTGACGATCTTGAAGACAATCTTAAAGTACTCCTTGGGCGGAGTGATAAATCCCCCGACGCCTTGAATGGGCTCGGCGATGAACGCAGCGATGTTGCCGCTGGTCCCCGTCTGAATGAGGTTTTCCACGTCTCCAGCGCAGGCCACTTCGCAATCGGGATACTTCAAATGCAGCGGGCAGCGATAGCAATAGGGATTTACGGCATGCGAAATGCCCACGCTGATGACGCCGCTCTTGCGGTACGGGGCGTGGGCAGTGACGGCTTTGGCGAGCGCCGAGCCGCCGGAATAGGCATGACGCAGCGCCACCACGTCAAAGCTGCCGGTGGACATGCGTGCCAGCAGAATGGCCGCTTCGTTGGCTTCGGTGCCGGAGTTGGTGAAGAAGCTTTGCTGCAGGTTGCCCGGGGTGATTTGGGCAATCTTTTCGGCCAGCGCCACGATGTGCTCGGTGGGATAGAGCGTCGAGGTGTGCTGCAGGCGGTTGACCTGCGCGTTCACTTTGCTGGAAATCTTCGGATTGCAGTGCCCCACGGAGACGGTCAGGATGCCGCCAAAAAAATCGAGATACTTGTTGCCTTCGACGTCCCAGAGATGTTGCATCTCGCCGCGGTCAGCCACGAGCGGTTGCTGGAAGTAGTTGGTCACCGAGGGCCACAGGTATTTCTTGTGTCTGGCGACGACCTCTTCGCTGCGCCCGCTGCGGGCGAGCTCGGATGCGGGTACGAAATGGGCAGGTGTGGTCACGGATGAGTCCTCATGCGAACTGCAGGATGCTTCAAAGTGTACGATGCGGAGTAGCAGGCGGCAAGGGAGAGGGAAGGATAGCGGATCCGAATTTAGGACGACGAGGATTTGCAGCCTCCAGCGCCGGCTAGTACTACGTGTTCAAAATTGAACAGACGACACCGAACTCACTTCCTATCCTAGCTTAGAACTAACACTGACTAAGGTGGGGGGGCAGTTCGGCGCGGAGAGGAACTGCCACCCCAAGGATATTGAATCGCTTGTCATTGAATGCAAAGCCGGAACTCGAGCAAGTGGAACGAGCCTCCGCCTTTGACGCCCTTGGGCTCAAACGAAATCTTGTGCGCATCCTGTTTGTGCATCGTTTCCGGGTGGCCGTCGAGCATTGCTTGCATGAACTCAGGAAGTCACGATTCAGTGTCAGCTCAGATATAGCGGCAACCCCCGAGCAGTTTGCCGAACGGCTTCGTGCGAAACCGTATGACCTTGTGGTGGCGGAATTCCCCAGCCCTGATTGGCAAGAAACACAAACTCTGGAAGTTCTTCGCGAGATGAAGAAGGACATCCCCGTCATTTTCTTGGTCTCCGACTTAAAACGCGAAACCGCTGCGAAGTTCATCCTCGGCGGTGTTTCCGATTGCATTGAAATGGATAGGATTAGTCACTTGCCTGTAGCCGTTCATCGAGCTCTCGATGAGAAAGCGTTGCGCGATCAACGCAACCGGGCCGAGAAGGAGCTGCGGCGGTCGGAGGCACGCTATCGCGCCCTGGCGGGAAATCTAAGCTACGGAATTTGCCGCTGCGGTCTCGACGGCGGATTTCTGGAAGTCAACGACGCGATGATAAGGATGCTCGGCTATGAGTCGCGAGAGGAACTCCTGCCTTTTGGCCTCGCCCGCGAGATTCTTCAAGACCCTGGAAGACGAGCGCAACTGCTTGGCCGATCCGTTGCCAATGCTCAGGTCGATCCCATCGAAATAGATTGGAAGCGGAAGGACCTTACCACCCTGAAGGTACGGCTGAGCGGACGAGAAGTTCTCAGCGAGCAGGGCGAGCTGGAAGCCTACGAGATTATCGCCGAAGATGTCACCCGGCAGCGAGAACTGGAGGAGCATCTCCGCACGCAGGCAGCGAGCGATTCGCTGACGGGGCTGGCCAACTATCGACATCTCGTGGATGTGCTCGATGTGGAGATCAAGCGAAGTGAACGCACCTGCCGGGAGTTTGCCTTGTTGTTCTTTGACATGGACGGACTGAAACGAATCAACGACCGCTTTGGACATATGGTTGGAAGCCAAGCGCTTT